>Ga0228710_1008490_pt1 | contig 14700 bp, 10 predicted proteins | sample MedpolnodulmetaG_FD_177995 | JGI IMG/M metagenome (GOLD analysis project Ga0228710, IMG submission 177995) | Root nodule microbial communities from Medicago polymorpha collected in Santa Monica, California, United States - pink nodules | ecosystem: Host-associated > Plants > Roots > Nodule...
ATAAGTATATGTGAACTATTATTGTTGTTAATTATTATTGTTTAGGTTGTTAAATTCCGTTGATGAATTATATGCTTATTATTATTGAATGTGAAATCTCACCCCTTCTGTTTGAATGTTGCCTCTACGTGGGTAACGTGCAGATATCCAGGATTAGCTGCTGTTGTGAGTTGACTCTCTCGTGCGTCGTCTTAGGGTCGCTCTGATACGTAACAAGATGGGGATAATTGCTATGTTTTCCACTGTTGCGTATTATTTTTGAAACCATGTTGTTGAACCATGTTGTCTTGAATTAAGATTTTTATTAATGTTGTTTATGTTAAGGCCGTAGTGCCAAAGTTGTTGATTATTGAACTATGAATCTATTTTCCGCTACGATGTCATTGAAATTTTGACAAGGTTGTTTTAATAAATAGTAACTTTGCTCTATTTATACAATTTAGTAGTGTGATATCCCGTTTTACGTTGGATACTCTGATTTATTTGTATTATTTACATTGTTGGAAAAACGGGGTGTTACATGTTAACCCCTGACAAAATGTTGTACGAATTTCTTTTAAAAAAACGTTTTTAGATTGTTTAAAAAATCAAAATATAAAAATTTAATAATTAAAATAATTTTAAAAAACGTTTTAAAATTATTTTTTAATTAGATAGATATTTCTTTTAGGGAATGATTATTAGATAGATAGTAGGCATTTTTATGGCCCAAAATTAATACAATACATTGATAAGAAACATATACATTCTCAACAATGAGATAATCTAGCCGTTCTCTTACACAACAATGACCTAGTTGCTAGCTTTATGACAAAATGAAACTGAATTTACATTGTATACATGCAGTATAGTTGAACTTCCAAGTAAACACCGCCTCATTTTTTTTAACAAAGGAAAGATGGCGAGAGCGAGATGATTTGCTTGGTTGGGTTCGTCGATAAGTGGCAACGACGGGATTTACTATATCTATAGATAAATCTAGTTTAAAAAAAATCCAACATCGACGTTGCAATGTGAAAGGAGTGGTGTATACACCAAAGCTTGAAGACACGAGTGTTAGGATTTCAAGAAGGGTTTTTCAAAATTTTATTGATCCTCTTAGTGGAACAAATCCCATTGAAATTGTTTTTGATTAAATCATTAATAACAAATCAACACATGCTTAAAAAATTTAAGGATTATGTGTATACCTCTTGAAGCGCATATCTTTTGTAGCATAAATGTTTCTGATCATGAGCAAAGCACTGTAGCGATGCCTCTACTCAGTCCACACAAACAGAACTTCTTCAATTACCGATTCTAGCCAATTCCAACAGAGATTCAAAGAGACTAAGATTTAGAGAAACAACATAATCAAGGAATTGGAGAATGTTCTTTCAACAACTCAATATGAAGATAATATCTCAAGCACTGTTAATTTGGAGAAGAGTATGGAGATAAATCAGATCTCTCTTCAAAGTCACCTCAAGTAAAGCTTTTGAGTAACTAGTATAAAAGATTATTTGACTTTCTTCGTCTCATATACGATTGTCTTTATGAGGGGGAGACATAAACATGTTCTGCACTCTTTTTCTCTTAACCAAGGTTTTATCCAATTGGGTTTTCCTGATAAGGTTTTTAACGAGACAATTTTATCACACAAAAGGATGTTGTACACTTTTTCCTTCATTGGAATTTTTCCCATTCAGTTTTTCTCTATTAAGGTCTTAATGAGACATATTCTCGATGGACATCTAAGGTGGAGTGTTATCAATATTATAAGTGGATGTCGATATAGCAATTGGTTATTGGGTCATACTATTAGATTGTTGGGCCATATTGTGCTTTCTCCCCAAATCATTAGTGCTTGTTCCTCATGTCATTAAATTTCTCTATAAATAGAGCTCATATGTAACTTAAATTTCTCTCTCTTCTCTATCTTCCTCTCCTTCTCTTTAATTGTTCTCATTTCCTTAGTCTTATAACAAAATTATTAAAATTGATTTTAAATATGGATGTACAAAGCATTGTGGAGGTCAGTAGGGGCCAAAAGTTTTTTGTACAAAAATAAATAATAATATAATCCAACACTAGCAAAAGGGGTGAATCGTTTGTAAATCATTTCACTTTATTTTCATTCTTTATTTCATCTATACTTGCTTAACATCATAGTCCTTCATGTGCTTAAAATTTAAAATGAACTATTAGAGTTATTTGATATTTATCAACCATATACTAATTTAAATTACACATTTACAATTTCTTAAGCCAAAGCCTAGGAGTGCGGCGACAGTAATAAACTAGGTAGGAGATCATTTTTTAATTTATATTTCAAATCAGTGTTTTAAATCATCGATTGCATGTTTATTCCATTGGTTTATGATCTTGATATTGTTGTCGAGTTATAGAGTATTAAAACAAAGAAATATTCCAGGAAAAGGAAAATCAACCTTTGGGGTTTGAGATCTCGTTCAATGACACAATTACATGATGCGGAAAATGTTGAGAATGGAGAATACCAAGCCTTGTTGTCCAAGAGGCGTCATCTCACTAATGGTGAAAATGTTATGATTTTTTTATATTGTTAAATTTCTTTACCGGGAGAAAAGTTGTCTCTGGGAAGAGCATGTACAATGTATGCAACGTTGGGAAGACATAATATCCTTCTTTTTTTTATTGTCATCTTTAGTTTTTTTTTTGTTTTTTTTTTCTTTCTAATTTCTTCATGTTTAGTTATTGTGTTTTTGCTTTTATTCTTTAGTTTTAACCTTTAATTATAAGTGTAAGTTTGGTTGCTATGCTATTCCCAATCCTTTCTTGAAACTCTTTCTACACATTTTTTTTCTTTATGAATAATGGGTTAAGCTTTGACAGTTTTATGAGAATTAGATCAGTCACTAGATGTTTATTTTGAAGCCTTTTTTGGGATCATTTGAAGAGTTGTTGAGATAATTTTGTTTTGTTGGAAAGTTGGTGCCATCAAAGGCCGCTACAATATACTTTATGATTATGAGTTTACTTGGACTTTTTTGTGTAGAATTGAAGAGCATAAATGTCCACATTGGGCATATTGGCAAATTTTCTAGTACATGCAACGATATAATGCAGAAGTAACCTTTAAACTATGTTTTAATGTTATACTCCCTCTGTCCCAAATTATATGTCATTGTAGCTAAATATGTTTGTCCCAAATTATGTCATTTTACAATATCAAAGAAACATTAATACTTATTTTTCTATGCCTTTATTATTTATTACTCTATCTTTTTCCATCTCTTTAATTTATCTTTCTCATACCATTAACGAAGAATATTTTTGTAAAGTGACTATTTTTTCTTTTCTCCATACAACATTAATTAATTTTTGTGAAATTTCCACAGTGACTTATAATTTGGGAAGGAGGGAGTATTCAATTATGTTTTGGGTGTACTATTGCAATGTTTTACATGTGCAATTGTTTCTAGTTATTTGTTTTGCTCTACAAGGAATGCTCTTATTGATTTAGTATTTATCTTTATTATTATGTCAGCATTATATTATCATGATGAGCACACGATTCTTTATACCAGTTCAACATTCTCAAATGTTTTAAACATCCAAGGACTGCCAAACATTCTTGTTGGTTAAGATCTATAGTTATATTTAACTATTACAACTCTGCTTTTATATTTGAGTCGTGTGTATATTTATAGTCATCTTGTGGATAGAAATGGACGCAAAATCCACAAAGGTATTGGATGGTGCTGCAGACAATCTGAAGCAAAACCAGGCAACCCAAAATGTTGCACATCTGGCTGGATTTTTGGCACCAATTGGTGTTCCTGCTAACACTAGAAGAACACCGAGATCCCCTTGGATACCTTTCCGCGTACTTTTAGCTGCCATCAGAAACATGGTTCCTCACAATATCATGTTTCAAATCATTCGCCATTACGAACAATTTCTGGTATGTAAAGTAGGTCCAAGTAATGCATATCTCTTTAATGAAAAAATATCTCTAATGTATCATATCGTACTTGTGTAGTCAAAGAAGATTTCATGTGATGATTTCGTTTGGCAGCTGAGGTTGATTGTTGGAGATGATATAATGACATCTGCAATAAATAAGGTTAAATTCAAGGTACCGAATTTATTTATCCTAAATTTTTTAATTTGGTTTTGAAGTATGATATGTTTTCATGTGTTGTTGTTTATAACTTTCATCAAAATCACTCTAAGTTGTAGTTACATGTCATATGCTTAACTTTTGCATTGTGGAAGCATATGAATTATCTCTTGCAATTTGATTATTCTTCCTAATGTTTATGTGGCTTGTTGTAGGGACCATCCTACGCGATCAAAAAACTCAAACATCAAGAGGAAGTGAAGCTTGTGAATGAGGAGGCTGAGATTTCTCAGTTGGAGTTAACTATTGACAATATGAAGTCGTGATATCGTTTTCTCCTTGGAAAAATATCGTTTTCTTTAATTTTATTTTATCGCTCTAATTTACAATATCGATATGGAACTGAAGTGCATGTTTGCTATAATTGTTTTTGGTCTTGACGTTAGCTCTCATAATATAATCTTTAAAGTTTAATTTGAGAATTAGCTTAAATAGTTGTTGATTTTTCTAGCCACGTCCCTTAAAAGTTTGGTTACACCACGTAATGACTAAAATATTTTTAAATTGAAATTAAATTCTCAATTGTCATCCTATTATTTGTGTACATAAAGCTCATTTGTAACTTGTATTGAATATCTGGAAGATCAAGAGTTTAAGACCATAGTTTATTGATTCTCGTTATAAAACAATTCATATTATTGCTAAAGAATTAAAAAAAAGACCTGGAAGGGATTTAAAAATAAATCAGCGCAAGTACCTGGAAGCTTTTTTAGCATAAGCAGGATGCCATCCTTGTAACTTCACGACTACATCTGCATTCGTATATGCAGTTATGAGATCTTTGACGTTTCTGTGTGTCGCAGAATCTTCATCTTTATTTCATACTGTCAAAATCATTTTTTACTAGAAACCACAAACTGATGCAATCATAACTAATATAACTAAGCGCTTAAGATACAAGCGTTTATGTATATGCTATTTCTATAACAGAAGATAAAATAAAGTCAACCTATTTTCATGTAAGTTATAAGTCATTTTCGTAAGCTATGAGTTCAAATAAGTCGATCCAAATAAGTTTTCCTCCCCTTGTATGGATATTTAAAATCTTCCAACGTTCTTCCTCCAAATTATGGAACAAGATGTTTATAAAAGTTGATAAGGACAGGTTATTGGTAGATACATGTAAGTTCTTACTTCTCACCCCCCTTCAACGCTCTTCGCCTCCTGAATCCACCATCCAACACACAATCTTTGTAATGGTGAAAGTTTCTTCAAGACTTAAGTCAAGTGACTCATCTCTTGTTTTAAAGGTTCAAAACAAGGTTGGAGCATTGGACTGAAACTGAAGACATATCTTGTAAAAACAGCCAAATAACATCAACTAAAATCACCTGATGCTTCAGTTTGTAACAACCAGACAGTAAATCCTGCATAAAGATGTCGCCATTTATCAGATCTTCCAGCAGCACCACGTTTACCACCTAAGGTTGCAACCACTGCCCTTACATGACTAGCAGAGCACCCAAAAGTCAAAAGTAGAAATTTTTTGTTAGAACCTAGCAACAAAAGTATCCAGAAAATGAAATGAAGAAATTGACTTACCTACGTATGATTTCAAGTACAGTGCCTTCACTTTCAGCTACTGAGTCAGAACCTTCAACAAGCAGCCCTGGAATTCGATTACATTTGTTAATGCACTGCAATGTATAGGATTTAAGTGACTAAGGTACTGAAGTTTGCGCAATTGTAGCAGCCATGCCCTCTTATACTAAAATAAGATGCATTACCATACTTGCTAATATATATCAAAATATTGGCATAGCCCACCAAAACCCTCCAAAAGCCAACTTGCAAACAGGCCCTTAAGGACACAACCCACTTTTACCACTTTTGGGTTTCCATATGCTAAAATAGGCAGAATTTGCACATTGCTTTAATTGTTTCTAGACTTGAAGCCTTGGTAGTACCTAAAATTAGAGTCAAACTGATACACGTACTATCTTGTAAGAGACATTACTAGAAGCACTCACCCGATTCATCCCATATTCTATTGTAATAATAAATATGCTAATGTTGATGAGAGTATGTAGTATACATAAATTCAATGTCTCTATCTATCACGTCTTTGCTGAACCTTGCTGCCCTATGGTGGAAGGAATAGCCCAAGACATCTGGAAGAAAAAGCAAGGTATAGCAATGACACTTACATGAATCTATGGTTTGGTTGGAATAAGTTTCAAGTAACTCTTTTGTACCTAGTGGCGTGTACCTGAGAAGAGAAGAACATTAAACACTAGAATGTTAATTCAAGCCATTGATCAGAGTTGCACATCAATCATAGACATCTAACACAAAAATGCACCACTTCACATAATTATTTCTCGTATATTGAATTTTTTTTTTGAACAAGCCAAAGTGAGATATTGTTTTCAGTGGCAAAACGTACCCCAGGCCAGTGGCAAGCTCTTCAGCCACTTTCTGGTTGATTTCTGTGGAATCACCAACAAGATAGATTGATGTTTCTTTCAAAAGCTGTGATGATCCAGCAGCAAGTGATTCCCATGATTCCATGATGTCAGCCATTTCAACTCAGGATCATTTTTTATTCTAGAGTTGATTTTTACACTCAAATTTATCGTTCAACTGACTTTTACATGCATATATTTAAATATAAATCAATTTGCCTTCATTTCACATTTAGCCAAAATCTATCTTACATAATCAATTCAATCAAATTAAATTTTTGTCACCGCATAACCAGATACATGGTTAGTGTACCTAAAGAAACCAGAAATATCAAAAACAATGGAACACATGTTTGGTTACAAAGTTCAGCCAAGTGTACCTACGTCTGAGACTACAGAGCAGCTGTAGTTTCATATTATTGATATTGAATGTTACACGTGTTATATAAATACTACGGTCCAGATTACAACAATAGCTCTGAACCGTACTGTGTGGGTTGTTGCACTTGCCTCCACAACAAACAGATGGGCCAAACGCAAGGGCAGGGGCGAAGCTTATTACAATGTTTAGAAGGAAAGAGGATAAATAAGTGCCTCATCTGTTGTAGTGGAAACAGGAGCAGTGAATGAGCATTTGCAGGGAGAAAGAGAAAATAATGAATAATGAGAGAATGAAAGCAGTTAGATGAAATTTGGTTTTAAAATTTAGAAGAAGTTTAATGTTTGACAATTTAGATGCTTTTTAGTATTATCACTTGAGTGTTTACCATATATCCTCCGTAGAGAAGACATACTACCGAGCAGTCACATATTGATGACAAAATACCTTAGCGGTTGGTGATTTGGGAAGCCTCAATGAACACATACTATCTTTTTATTTTTTGAAGAAGTCAAATTAATTAGCCCATGGAAATTAGCACCGGTGGAACTGCAATATGGTCCATCCTTTCTAACTTTTGTGAATGTACTTCACTAATATAATTTAGTTAATAGTTTTTATGATAGATATTAATATGATACAATTTAGAGGGACACTCAAGAAAGCAGACAAAAGACAATGTTATTATAGGTGGGCAATGATGTAGTAGGCAAAATACCTTGTTGTCATGGTGACTTTCGAGAGGGGCAATTGTGATGGTAGCCATAACAGCAAGATATAGAGAACATGGATGAGGTGGAGGACAATCCATCAGAGAAAGACTTATTGTATAGGTGTACTGACCAAAACTGAAGTGAAGGTTGGCAGCTAAATTGTGAATGGCACCATAAATTGGTTGGAAGCTAAACATCAGGAAAGTAAAAGGTCATATTTTGTTGTTTCTTTTGATTTGAGAAAAGAGTCGTATCAAAAGATTTTGTTGCCTGATTGTGGAGAGGCAGATGTGAATCTGAGTAACTTAGGTGTGTTGAGAGATTGGTTGTGCATGATTTATGGTCATGATGTTTGGGTTATGAAGGAATACGGAAATAAAGAGTCTTGGACTAAATTGTTCACCGTTTCTTACATGCAAGGTCCTGGTAAGTCTTATACCTTGATCAAGGCAATATATATGTTTGAGGATGAGCAGGTGTTGCTTGAATATATAGAGCCTGGGGATTCATATAAGAAGTTGACTGTCTATGATCCAAGGAATGGTACTTTTAAGTTTACTAATTTTCAAAACAAGAGTGTTCATGCCCTAGAAGTATGTGTTGAGAGCTTGATATCACCTTGGTCTTACTGCTAGGATTTAGATGTGGTGCTAGATCAACTGAGAATAAGATTCAGCTGCAATCTATATATTAATTTCTATTTACTTGTTATGATTATTGGTTAGTATGCTTGCTTAATGGATCATTGTTAGTTAATGGTCAATTGAAACTTGAGGAATTGTAGTTATTTTCATTTATTTGTTAGAGGTTTTTGCCCTTTCATTTTTATTTTATTTGTTTGTCCAATGATTTGTATTTTGATTTTCTAAGTTCAGAATTATGATTTAAAAATTAGGCGAAGATATTAGTGTCTTTGTTGAAATGTCTAAACGGCACAAAGGTTAGGATTACTTAGTGTTATATCAGTAAGGTCACAATGAGTATACAAAAAAAGTACTATGTAATGGGAGTGTCTGCGCATAAGATTCAGCTGCAATCTATATGTTAATTCTATTTATGTTATTTATTTTGTACTTGTTTTAATTATTGGTTACTTAATGGATGGTCAATTGAACCGGAAACTTGAGAAATTGCAATTATTTTCGTTTACTTTTTTGTTAGAGGTTTTTTCCCTTTCGTTGTTTTTGTAGGTTTGTCAGATGATATGTGTTCTGATTTTCTAAGTTCAGAATTACGATTTAGAAATTACGCGGATTTATGTTCTGAATTAGGATTTAGAAATTATGCAAATACATTAGTATCTTTGTTCAAATGTCTAAACCGCCCAAATTTCATAATCTGTAATTCAAACAATTCATATTGAAGTGAAACAAATAAAATCTAGTTATGCATGCAGGGTTCTTTATAAAGGTTAGGATTACTTGGTGAGATATCAGTAAGGTCACAATGAGTATATAAAAAGTGTCAAAAGAATCACATTCCTCCTATATTGTGTTGGACGCTGCATGTTTCCATATTAACTGAATCTGTTACTCTCTGCATAATCATCAATTGCAGAGGAAGCAATGTACCATTAGGTTGAATTCTGCAAGTGAGAACTTCACTTTTGAATAGCACCTATATTAATTGGTTAATTTCAATGGTTAACTGCAGCTGAAGGTGACTGATGAAGCAAAGTTACTCTCACCTATACTGGTTAGATTCAATGGTTAACCGGAAAAAATGTGTTAGACTATGCACCGAGTCATTGGAAATGTAACGATAAGTTACAAAGACATCTAGTTATATCTCATCAGTTAAATATTTTTGCAAGTAATTTAAAAAAATGATATTAAAACAAGACACTATAGTTAAATATAATTAAACATCTGCATAGAAGGTTTTAAGAATATCAATGTGTGATTATCAAACTCATAAAATAGCCTGCTACCAAGCATATTATAACTTCTTGTATCTGAGTTTCACAAAACATTTCAATTTCTATACAAGGAGTAATCTGTTTGCTACTTTTTTTCTTTTCAAGACAAGGATCGAAATAACATATTTAAAGGGATATTGAACCAAACTAGTGGAGAACTAAGTACATGTAATGTAATTGTTTTTTTAAAACTAATTTACTATATTTTTAATCACAACAAGCACTTATTTGAACGAGTTAACCATATGTTTCCTCATGGTTTAACCCTTTTCCTTCGTTTCACCGATATCCTTTATTTTACAAAGGCAAACTCAACGTGGAAAATGGCATCTTCAAGGCGTAAGGAACATCAGTCCTGAGGCTCCATGATATTTCGTGCGCATGTGTAGTCATTCTTCATCTCATTGGTTTGCAAATTACCACGTAAGTTCTGATTACTTTCAGACTACGACAAAACTGCTACTAGAACCATGACATAAAATCATTTAGACTAACACAATCAAGCTTTAAGTTTGACAAAACAGAAAACAAGAAATTAAAGATGACATGCTATATAAAAAGTGTGACGAAATAGAAGATAAAAAGGATGAGATTAACTGTTTTGGGGCACTCAAACATCCTTGTGCTACATTTTTGGCATAAACAGGATCCCAACCCGGTAACTTGACAACCACATTTGCATTTGTGTATGCAGTTATGCGATCTTTGACGTTTATGTGAGTCTCCTCCCTTGCCGAATCTTCATCTGTATTTCATGCAATCAAAATCAATTTTTACCGGAAATAACAGGCTGAAGCAATCATGTTAGCGAATATGTATAGGTAAATATGGTAATTGGGAGAAAAAGTGTAGGGACAGAATCAAAAGAAAATGAAGGGGAAGGGAGGGCAGAGTATCAAAGGGAAACTATGCCTTATTTGGATAAACAACATAATTAAGCGCTTATCGCATAACCACTTATCATATAAGTATTTATGAATAACTTGTTTTCACAGAGTTATAAGTTATTTTCATAAGCTATAAAACAAAATATTAAGTAAAGTCAACTTGTTTTCACATTAAGTTATAAGTTATTTTCATAAGCTATCCAGGAGAGCTTATGGAAATGACCTGAAAACTATTTACGGACACGTCATAAGTTGTTTCCATAAGCTCTTTCAAACCGTCTAACAAGCGTTTATGTCGGTAAATAAGCTCAAATAAGTCAATCCAAACAGAACCTTCATAAATTTCCTTTGCTTTGTTTGTATGTTTAAAATCATCCAAAGTTCTTCCTCCAAATTGGTGGAACGAGATATTTATAAATCTTATTAAGTACAGGTTATTATTGGCAGATACATATAAGTTCTCACTTGTCATTTCCCTCCCTCCATTTTGAAAAACTTCCAAGCAAAGGTTGATTCAATCGTCGATTTCACACTCCAAACCCCTTATCCAACACACAACCTTTGTAATGCTAACAGTTTTTTCAAGACTTAAGTCAGGGCTCAAGTGACTCATCTCTTGTTTTGAAGGTTCAAAATAAAGGTTGAAATGTAAGATAAACCCCTGGAACAAGGTTCCCAGGGCTGCAAGTCTAGGATTCAAATCCCTGACATTGTTCTCAAAGTTCACAACCCACTTTTACTGCAACCATCCACTTTTGGATTTCCAGGACGGGGTCTGAAATGAATCAAGTAAAATGATGGTTGGAAGAACATGAATTGCATCAAGGAAAGAGGTGGAGAAAACCAGATTGGCCTATGGTGGAAGGAGTGGGCCAAGTCCCAAGACATCTGAAAGAAAATAAAAGCAAAGTATATCATATCATGGTCACAACATGATGCTTAAGAAATAGTTGCAATACTCCATTGCCACAACAATTGAAGATAGACCCAATGCATCACATTGCCCCATCTTGCTGCAAAATATACATAAAAGAACTTGTATAATCTTAGAACTGATCTCATCCCAAGACTGCCCCAAACTACATAAGAGCAACTAAACATTATTTTCAACAAAAACATGAAATCTAAATGCTAATAACCTGATTGTATTTACACTATTCAAGCCATGCTTGTAAATTATATACCATTCATTGAAAACCATGTCAGAGTACTTACCATCCTTGTACCTTGAAGTTCAAAAACAAGTGAGCATTTGAAACCACTTAGTTACGTGGTTTCTAAATGCATTAGAATGTAATTTTCAATACATTGTACAACAAGATTGAAGAGTTGAATCTATCACAGACCTTTATTCAACACCATTCAAAAATAAAAAGTGGTCCCTTTATTCAACATTTTGATACAAATTGGCTTCTTATAACAAAATGGCTTCCTATTACAGATTTTTGAGCAGGTCATAAATAACATACTATAAGAGTTTTCAGCATAACATTAACACACTCCAATAAGAGATACCTCCATTGTTCTTTAGGAGAAATGACAGACTATGTTCACAATTCGGGTATTATTGATGATAGTAGCCCACTCTATGAAATAAAAACATTAAAAGTGAATGGCCAAATTAATCGCCATATCTGAATTACAAACATCGGGAATCGCTATCATCTATATGGATAGGATCTTGTCGGGCAAGATTGTAAAATCTTTCCACGGTTTGGTTGGAATAAGTTTCAAGTACCTAAGAAAAAAAGAACATCAAACACTAGAATTTAAGCCATGGTTGAGAGTTTCACATAAATTGTAGGCATCTAACAAAAAAATGCAGCCCTTAACATAGTTACCAACATTATAAATATTAATAATTAGAATCCAAACAAGTTTAAACGTACCCGAGACCAACAAGATAAATTGATGTTTCTTTCAAAAGCTGTGATGAGCTAGTGATTCCTATGATTCCATGATGTCAGGCCATTTCAACTGAGGATCATGTTCCTTGAAATTCACAACAAGTTGATCATAATCTAAATACCTGCCAAAATCAGAACTATTCAACCAAAAAGGTGAAAAGACCAAAATCAGGTTTAAAATCCATTTTGAATATACTTTAAAACTGCACCAACAATATTGTTTCAGAGGGTTTAATCCTATTAAAAAGAGGATTATTGTCTATCAAATGTGATTTAGGAATTGTAGCTTTTAATTCTAAAGTTGATTTTTGCACTCAAATTTATTGTTCAACTGACTTCTACATGCATCTATCTAAACATAAATTACTTTATATTCAATTCACATATAAGCAAAATTAATCTCTAGTAGAATTGATCTTGTTTCCGGAATCAATTCTACATGAAGCTAGAAAATGCAGCTTCTAATTCTAAAATTGATTTTTACTCTCAAATTTCTTGTCGAACCCACTTTTAATCTCCAAACATAAATCGATTAAAATTTACTGAATCAACTAATTCAAAATCAATTCTATGATGCATGGGAGCACTTTAAGTTACTACTCAAAATGTGCCTAGGCCATGCAATTGATTAACTTAATCATACGCAAATTTTCACACAAGGTTAAAGGGACAAACACAAATGCTTTTGGATGCCTCAGCTGGGGGTACTATGAAGAACAAATCAGAAGTTAAAGTTTGTTGAAAACATGGCGCATAATGAGTATAGAAACCAGGAAGAGAAGAGTGCCAAAAAGCAAGGAATTTTGGAGCTCGACACTCACAGTGCTTTGATGGCAAGCAAAAATCTGATGATTAACCAATTCAAAGAGATGTATAAACAATTGATGGCAGCTTAGTCAAAATCACCAGCAGCGGAGGTAGCAAAGTCTGAAGCAGGAATTACACCCTATAAGCAAGGAGAAAGGTTAGCTGAAGGCCAATTATATGGGAAGCATGAGAGGTATCTCGTTCTCTAACACTTATAACATCAAAACAAGGAACCGCACAAATCGCAAGTGGAGCAACAATTTCGCTTTGAATCCGACTCAAGTAGCACCACAAAATGTTTCAATTGCCCAGCAAAGGAAGCCATCTCCACTTGAAGAGTTGATAGGTCAGTTCATGGAGGTTGACGCATATTAGTTTGCAAGAGTTCAAGGTGATTTAGGAGATGGCTCAAAAGAACAATGAAGCATCAATCAAAAATCTTAAGACTCAGATAGGTCACCTTTCCCATCAAGTGGCTGCGGCACTAAAAGAAGGTTTAGTGGAATACACATGTGATAATCCTAAGAACGAAAAATTCATTACGATTAAGGTTGAAGGCAAGCCTTCTGAAGTGAATGTGGAAATTGAAGAAGAGAATTAAGAGTTGAGTATGTTCAGCAAGATGATATAGAAATTGTCTCTCAGCGAGCACAAGTCATGATTGAAGACAACAAGAGCACACGCCATGAAAAGGTGTTAGTTGTTAGAGGAAGAAACCCATGAAGGATAATGCACAAGTATATGTAGAGGAAAGACAACTTTGGACTACTACCATACTTTCTTGAGAGTACTGTCAGATTTGAGGGACAAGGATGATTGGCAAAAGGATTCAACACCATAATTGCATGCATTTTCTTAGCGAGCATATGAATGGCCATTTGGAGTCGCATCATAAGGAGAAACTATGCTTCAATAAGCAGCATCAAGTAGCAATTCAAAGGAGTCTTCAACAAAATTTACCAAATCCAAGACATCAATACCCCTTGTTGCATTGGGACTCACTTTTATGGGATAGGTTGTCTGTGATTCATGTTCAGGTATAAATTTTATGTCGGTCTTAACCTAAATAAGTTCCAAGACCTGGTACCAAGGTACACATCATTGCTAGTTGGCCTTGCAGATGGAGCATCGATCAAGTCATTTGGAAAGGTTGGAAATGTAATCAATCGAAGACCTGTCTTCCTACTGATTTCATTATCCTGAAGATGGAGGACGAGAAGGGAGATAAACTGTTCTTGGGTAGGCCATTCCTGTAAATTACCGAGGTAGTGATGGTCTTTGGAAGTGAGACAACTATTCTGAGATGCAAAAATAAATACTCACCCTAAACCATTTGTGCAGAGGCTCGTGAAGCAGTCGTGGAAGAAGATTCGTATAAGTTCGAGGTATTGAAGGCATCGAAAGATAAGAACAAGAAAGCAAAGGTCCAGTAAGAGGAGGCACCAACCAGAGAACATTTGACGAAAAGAAATCATATATGTTTTTTTAGTCCATTTGTAAAGTCACTTTAGAGAATATGTAGTTAGTTTTTTTTTTTTTG
>Ga0228710_1008491_pt1 | contig 14699 bp, 9 predicted proteins | sample MedpolnodulmetaG_FD_177995 | JGI IMG/M metagenome (GOLD analysis project Ga0228710, IMG submission 177995) | Root nodule microbial communities from Medicago polymorpha collected in Santa Monica, California, United States - pink nodules | ecosystem: Host-associated > Plants > Roots > Nodule...
CAAGCAATTATACAGGTTCCTTCCACAAACCGGAAGTAGTCTTGTCCCCCTTGTACTTCCAAGGAGAGTTCCACTAAAATGTAATGTCGGATTACAAGTTGCTCAATCACACAAGAAAGAGACTTCTCAATGCTCAAGGACAACTCCAAGAGACTTCTATGCACAATAACACAAGAAAGAGACTTCTATGCTCAAGGACAATTCCAAGAGACTTCCTTTGCTCAATCACTACTGAAAGAGACTTCAATGCTCAAGGACAATTCCAAGAGACTTCCTTTGCTCAATCACAACTGAAAGAGACTTATCTTAACAATTACAAAGAATTGAATATGGTTTTGAATACTTGATATACAACCAGAGGTATTCACAAAACAATACGAACAGAACAGACTCTATTTTTCTAGACACTTGAGAATTCTAAGATATGAACTATTGTAAGAATTCTCTAAGTTGTTGATGTGTTTACGACATTTTGCACATAGAGTATTGGCCTTTTGTTCTCGTGTATGTGTGTTTGTTCTCCAAGTCTTTATCCCTATATATAGAGGATTTGAGAGACGATGAGAATTAGCCGTTACATCAACTTGTCTTGCTTGAAGCTTTGATTCTTCACCATTGATCCTTTGACTGATTTGATAATTGTCCTATGAAGAACTAATTTCAAATCCATTTCATTTGAAGCGGAACAATGTCTGCAGCAATATTACTGTTATTCTTGTCTTGATGTGGAGACAAGTTGCAGAGCTGGTGGTTGGAGAGGCGTGCGCAGAGTTAGTGGTCGTACAGTTTGTACACTGTACTTTGTCAACTCTGGTGAAGTGACTTCTGATGAGATGCTTCTGATAACCTTGCTTCTGATGACCTTGCTTCTGATGGCGTGTCTTCAGGAGCGCTTTCTTCAGACTCGTTTCTTCAGACACATTTCTTCAGACGCATTCTTTCAGACGCTCTAAGCTTCAATAAAATTCCTTTTACTCTTTGACTTGTTCATTCAGAATCTTTATGAATAGTACTTTGATTATGATCCTGTACACTTGAACAAATGTTTAGCATATCCAATTGATAATTTTTAATACATTGTTATCATCAAAACTCAAGAGGTGATTTTGCGAAACACCTTTTGTTTCAACAAAGCCAAATCAAGGTGAAGGCAAGAAACTTCATAAAGTTTAAGGAAGAAAAGGTAGAGCACGTTTGTTGGGCGAGCAACACTTCGCCCGACGAACTAAGGCGGTTTAGTGACTGTTGGAAGACTAGTTGACTTTTCGCTACAACTAAAGAAACAACACCAATGTAATTATTCCTTCACCAACATCAATCTTCGCTTCAGATGTCTTTAAGCAAGGCCTTCACAAAATAACACGACATTCTTTTTTTCCTTCCATAATCATAACCTCAAAGTCAACAAGAAACCATAGTTCATCCAAATGAAGAAGCATATTTTCCACTACCCAACAAACCTTCATTTTCAAACCATTCCACTTTTCTAGCCAAAGATAGAACTAAGGTCGCACAAAGCCTCCTTGACTGCTTATGTTACCAATAAGGCATGGTATTGAGAAACATCCTGGTTCAGATTGCTTTTTTTGGTGCTCTGTCTTCATTCTTACTTGCATCTTCAGTCAACAATTCTTGTAAAACTTCTTTTGGGTTTTCATATTTCCCAAAGAAGTGTTTCATGAACTGAACACACCATGGTAGCATTCCTAACAGATCAACAAACTTGAAGTTTTTGTCGTTGACAGACAGTTTCTCCATCATTTTGTTAAATAGGTTGAGACCATCTTCCCCTTATTTCATCTCCTACATTACCTCTGAATTTTTGCCCTCTAATTTGATCATTCTACATTTTTCATTCTTGGGATTATCACAAGTGTTTCCCAGGAGGCCCTTCTTTGGCGTTGCTGATATGTCGTTCGATAGTTGTCTTATCTACATTTCCAAAATTTTAATCGAGGTTTCCTTATTCTTTCGAGCACTATCTTGGCTCAACTTGAGTTCTTGGAGACTACATTGAGTAGTTTTCATAAATTTCCTGAGCATTTCTTCAAGGGGAGATGGTTTCATTTGTTGAGCATTATGTGGTTCTCCTTGAGTTGGATTCAAACCAAAGTTTTTTCATCATTTTAAATTTGGGTGGTCCTTCCAACCACATTTATAAGAATTAGAGAAAGGATTACCTCTCTAATAAATCCCCATGGAGTTGGATTCCTCTAGTACACCTTCGGCTAATCCTTCTACTTGTTCAAATGTCTCACTTCCTGTTTCACATCTTGCTACCTCCGTTGATGGTTGTTTCGACTAGGCAGCTATCAACTGTTTAGTCAAAGCATCAAATTGACTAGCCATAAGGTTGCGACTGGCCATCAAAGCATTTTGGTGTCCAATGTAACGACCCAATTTTTAGGATATTATTTATTTAATTGTGAAATCATTTATCAAGTTTACACAATAGAGGCTAGAGAGAGAATAGAGAATGGAAGAGAAGAAACAAGAGCTCAAGGGGAGAAAAGAAGGAAAAGCTTGGGAGAACCAAAGTAGAGGGGAAGATTAGACCTCGAAGACTTAGCTTGTGGAGTTAGAGGTAAGGGGGTAAAAGGTTATGTTCTTCATATTGGTTTATGAGCAATTATAGGGTTTTAGCTTAATTGTGTTATTGATGTTTTCATGAGTTTGTTGTGAATTTAAGTTAATTTCGTGCTCAATTGATGATGGTTGTTTCGAATATGAGAAAAGTGTTAGAAACCCTTTGTTCTTGCATGAGCACCTAGGGTTGATGTTAATAAGTTGATATACTTGAGTTTTAGTTTAATTTCATAAAATTCATGAAGTTGTTGATGAATGATGTTGAAACTATGTTTAATCTTCTTGTTGTGTTCTTTGGTTAGTGAAAGTAGTGAAATTATGTTGAAGGATAATGCTTAAGGCTTGTTTGGTAGAGTTACGTTGTTATTGTTGAGGTTTTGTTGAATTAAGTGAAAACTATGATTAATAGAATATAAGCTATTTTGTGTTGCTGTGAAAAAAAAGCCTAAATAGTGTGTTTGAGCCTTGGGAAATGATTTTAAGTACTTTGGGTGTACGGGGGTTTAAATAAGCACTTTTAGGATGATTTTGAAGGTAATCAGAGGCCGAAAAACATCATTTAAGTTGTTTTCGTAGCGCTAGGTGCCCAGTTACAAAGAGCTAGTGCTTGAGCTGGACATTCCTGGCGCCAGGCGCCCTTCACAGTGCAAGCAATTCCTTGCATTTTGTTTTGGGTGCTTAGGGGATGGTTTGGCATGCTCCTATGTGATACTTTGATAATCTTAAATTGTTGTTTTGATGAATTAATGAATGTTATCCAATGCTTTCTTGAGAATGAATTGATTATGTTGATTTTGTGACAGAATTGAATGAAACTTGAAGCATAAAAATGGACTAGGTTGAAGTAGAATTTTTACCAAGTAAAATAATGTTGTTATGCTTGTACTACTGTGATTATAAACAAAGAGATAGCATGTAAGGATGTATGTGAACATGTAACTTGGTTTTGGTGAAATATGTGACGAACTTTGGAAAAATAGACGAACTTTGGAAAATAGACGGACTTTGTGAAATAATGAACTATGCCATGTTGAATTGTAATTGGTTATATGATAATGATTAGGTGATGAATATTGGTTGGATTGATTGATGATATGTGAAGGAAGTATTGATTAGCTAAGTGCAAGTGATGAATCGTCTAAGATGTAAATTGATTAAATGAAGTAATGTTGTTTGTTGATGTGATAAAGATGATGATGTGAATACTATGATATATGATTGCCTTGATGTTGTTGAATCATAGATGTATGGATGTATTGATTTTGACGAAGCAATGATGATTGTTAATGATGGTGATGTCTTGTATGAGCGTATGCATTTGGTGAGTCATATGTTCATGCATTCATGAGTTGTAAGATTTAAGTATCCAAAGTGTTGGTAGGATGCTTTAGCATCCAAAGTGATGCTAGAATATTTTAGTATCTGAAATGATGTTCGAATAAATAGGTAACATAACTCTGACATCTAAAACTTGGTATCTCATGCATATAGAGTCGTATCTAGAATTATTATGTGAGAGTCGTGATTGTTATGTGAATTATGTGGAGATGTGTGCATGACTAGGTATGTTCATGTGATATTTGGTGATGGTGAATTGTGCATGACTAGGTATGTTCATGTGATATTTGGTGATGGTGACTTAAGTGTGAATGATATATGTTTAACTTAGCGATAAAGCAATAATATGAGTACTTGTTATATTTATTGTTGATGATTGAAGAATTATTTGTTTGTCGATTGAATATGTATGCATGAATGATATTATTTGAGGAAATGATTATGTATATCCATGTGAGAAGTTTTAATTCCTAAATGATATGCTTAAGTTCATTTAATCTTTATGTTGAATGTAATCTTACCCTCCAGTGATTGTTTGATCGTCTACATCACTATGTGGTGTAAACGTGCAAGTTGAAAATGCTTGATCGACGTGAGTACCCGAGGATGGCTTGATGCATATCCTCCTTATTTGCTTTTTCTTTTTGGAGTCTTAGTGGTTGAGCTCTGATTAGGGTGACTGGGAGTTTTTTACCGATGTTTTTGGTAAAGAATACGGGCTGGTTTTGATTATTACAAGCAAGATCAAACCAGAAATCCTAGGACATGTTGTGCATTTCTTTTTAAAAAAGAGAGTTCACGTTCATCAAGTTCATAGGTTTCTTAATGAACAGGACGAGACTATATGGTGTCTTTCAACAAAAAAAGGTTTTAAAACGCAGTAAATGCAAGATAAAAGTGCTAAAAGTTAAAATTGCAAAAACTTAAAGGAAAGATAAATTGCATTTAAAAATAAAAGTGGTTCGACAAATCCTTTACATACATTCTGTATAACTCTTTTCTCTCGCGCCGGTACTTCGAGTGTTGTAGAATTTCTACAAATGATTTGTGACCCGTTTTCATAAATCCTTTACATACATTGCATTAAATGATTTCTATAAATCAACATTTCTTCCATGTAGACAACCGCTTGTCTCCCACGTTTCCATTGAGGAAACCACTTCTCTTTGAAATTCGAAATCTTCCCGCCTCATCAGGAATTGCTTGGCTTCGACGTTATCGCATCCTTGACCCACGCCTTGTCGAAAGCTAAGGCTTTTAGGCCTTTTCACACTAAGTCTACATCTCGTTGAACTCCTCAAGTTTGAAGGAAAAGACTTCAATTCGTGCAAAGATAAAAGTCAACTAATGTTGATCACATTAAATGAGGCTGGTAAAATTACCAGCTAATAAATTGCCCCCCAAAAATGCCATTTTCGACTGAAAATTTTCGAAGAAGAGAATTGGCATTTTTGAAAAACTCTAAGTATTTCAAAGTGTGATGTCATGTTAATCATGACTTTCAAGAGTAGTTATTTCGGGTTTTCTTCCACTACAAGATCTCAAGATTTTGTGGGCCACCACTTCTGAAGTTGAAAAGTTAATGGAACCTTTCCATTTACCTCGAAACGCCACGCGTCCTTCACTGTTTTTTGATCTTCATTTTCGCACGTTTTCCCACTTTCTTCATCATTATGACGTCTCCTTCTTGTCGATCGGTTTTTCTTGAAACTCTAAGCTTGTCCATTAAGTCAAGAAAATTAACTTCACATTCAAGACACGCGGCGGTTTCTGAACAAGGAAATAAAGATTTTTGTCATCTCAATTACTTCCATCATCTATAAGAAACTCTCTTTCTTGCCGTAAAGCACCATTTCACTCTTGCCCCCTCAGACTTTATTACTTGCATCTTTCTTTTCTCTTGTCCACACAAAAGAAGAAGAAGAATTTATGCAAAAAATGGATAAGCTTCCAGACGAGCTTCTCCTAGTCATTATTAAAAAGATAGCTGTTTTTGAGGTCCGAGATCTCATCAACATCAAAGAAAAGTCTCGTTGTCATCGCCAGCTTGTCGACAAGAAAGCAGCATTCAAATTGTTTCCAACAAATTATCTGAGGTTTTTGGCCGATGATTCGCCCAGTGCAGCAAAGAACAGGTTCATGCAAAGGCTAGCCTATAGTGGACATGCATCGATATGTGTGATATTGGTGGATAGCTTGCTTCTCCAACCTCAACCTGACCTGGAAACAATCAAAAATATTTTGGCGAAGGTGGTGAGACGTAAGTGCGATGGGGCCAAGTACCTTGATATTATGCTAGAAGTGTTAGCCACTGGGGGATTTTCCGAAGAAAAAGTTTTTTCAACCTTTTACGATCTTTTCTCTGACAAGCAACTTGCTAACTATAGGCGTTCGATTATGAATCTAGATGGCCTTCATTTCGCTCAAGAGGATCTTGAGTTGAGGTCCATGCCTTTTGGTTTAGAGTACAAGTTTACTTGTTCTTCTACCATCGCTTGTGAGTGAAGTCAAAGATTTAGGAACACTGCCACTCAACTTCCTGGTGTAGATGAAGATTACCCTCTAGATAACTTTTGTCTCTCTTGTCGCCTCGACATTAAGATCTCTTGGTTCTTTGACTATTTCCGTATCCTCGATTTTGACATTTTACTTTAAAAAAGGCTTTAGAAGCTATTTATGTAATATGTCGAAATGAACACACTTTAGTTAATCATCAAGCCTTCGTCTTAATGTATTTTGGCCCAATAGCTGGCTTTTTGTTTTATTCAATGTTCTTTCAGCAACTTCTATTTGGCATTTGTTTTTAATCTAGTTTCGATTGCCAATTTTTGTTGATGACTTCATAAAAGAACAATTTTGTTACAAGACATTAACTAAAAATAAAAACCTTTTTCTGTTTCCAATGAAAGAAACGGACTCGTACGGAATAACCTGAACAAGTAAGAGCAACTCAATTGTGACTTCTCATTGTTCCACTTTCTCCATTATCTCCCATCATGGGGCACGTGGCGCATTTTTAGAGGGAACGAACTTGAAAAGTTTCCTTGTCTGTTTCTCATTCCAGGTCTATAAAATACAACTTGCTTAAAAAATAGATTTCACATCCTCTAAGATCTCTTTTCAGATCATCTCAAAAACACTCCTTCGTACCATGCCCTCAGTCCCACCCTTATGCATTTGAAGTAGCAATAAACATCACAAGAAAGGGGGGTTTGTATTCTGACCCTTATAAAATTATTCTTGAAACTTAAATTAAGTTTATATACTCAAGAAAATTATTGGTTAATATTAGTCTAGTAACAATTAAGATATATGTAGGACCAGAATGTTCTGGAGAATGATTATATAAGCAGAATGAGAAAAATGATATTAAGCTGAATTGCAAAGTTATATTAAACAAGGACCTGAGTGTTCTGGAGGAATATAAAGGCAGAATGATAAAACAATATTATAAAGTGAATTGAAACTTTAGTTGAATATTTAGACAGTTGTTTTATCTTGGACCAGAATGTTCTGGAGTTAGTTAATAAAGTAAAGATTAAATTAGGACCAGAGAACTCTGGATTAATATGGTTGTGATTAATTAAGACCGGAATATTCTAGAGATAAGTAAATATTAATGCGTGTGATAGTGTGTGTGTGTGTGTGTATATAGTGTAAAAATAAAAGAGAGTGAGAGAGATAGAGAGAGAAAAAGAGACAGAGAGAGAGAGAGAGAGAGAGAGAGAGAGAGAAGAATGACATATGAGAGTTATCATGGTTCACCAAACACGACTATGTCCAGTCCCCACACTTCGTGTGAGATTATCCATTATAGTATTCATCTAGTAGAAACTTCTAACTAGCACTATAAGATTTTGATCACACCAGATCAGTCCAGAACACCTGTATTATCAACCTCAACAGGCTTTTGCAATTATTTGCATTTGCACAAGAAAGGTTGGAACTTTTCTATCACAAACTATTAAGCCCAATAGACTTGAGACCTAGTTTACACTTTGTATGGTGATTGGTTTTGGTATAAAATTATATCTCAAACAAAAGAGATTTGCAAACACAAACTCAAAAGATTATGAGACACAAAATATAGTGTGAGAGATTATGGAGTTTGCTTATGTTTGTTGAAGAGAATGATTGAGAGAATGATTGCTTTAGCTTTGAGAGAGATGGAAGCTTTGTATTTCAAACTCTTGCATTTAACCTTCAATGATGCCTTCTATTTATAGAACCAGAAGACCTTGGAGAACAAGCCATAAAAAAGTTGTTGAACTCCAATTTTGAATTTGAATTTGCGTTCCATTGATGCTTGGAAAGAAAGTATCTAAATTGTTCACTGAGAACGTTCTTTCTGTGCAAATTATTCTCAAATATGTTTGATGAATTCCAACCAGACTTGTGCAAAGAATTCCCACACGTTTTCACAGTTGGTGTGAGTTGCAACCTTGCTATAGAAACTTGTTGGTCACTTGTTGATGTCGCCTTGATGTCATAGAATAATGTCACTCAATGATGTCACATGCTTTATTCCCAAGGAATACTTTGTGATCAATTCTTTGAAGATCTTTTCCACTTGATTCCTTAAAAGTTCCAAGGCCCATGTGCAAATACACCCTTGATTTCCTTTGCTTTTTAATGGCATTTTAAGGAATCTTGATCTCTTATGATTTTGATCCTTCTTTGGTGGGACAAAGAGAATAACCATTATTCTTGATCTTTAATTCTGCACACTCTTGTTATTAATCAAAAGAACATATTTGTCGTTATCATTGATGGAGATGCTTATTTATCTTTGTGAACTCAGAATGATCTCATGGACATTTTCATGAAACAATCTTACAAAATAAATTAGTAGATAACAAGATAATCAAAAGTAAATAAGTTTGTTATCTTTAAGACATCAATAAAAGATTTCACTTTCAGTAATCTCCCCCTTTTTGATGATAACAAACAATTGAGATTTATTTTGATTTCTTTTTAGAAAGCGCAATTTATATGATAATGTTTTAACAATAACTATCAATTATCTCCCCCTCAACTTTAGCATTCAGTACCAATATTCAAATTGAGAATCATGAATGGTTTTATGAATCAGTTTGTCTTTATCACATATGATGCATGATAGTGATTCATTAAAAAAGCATTAGGAACATATCAAAATCGCATGAGTCCAAAAAATGCATAACCAAACATAGCTTGCAATTTCATTTAGAAATCAAAATAAGGTTGTAGCAGCAACTATTACAAGTCAAGCACGATACAAAAGTTGCAGTAGCAACATCTAAACAACAAGCATTCTTTCAGCAAAATAAAAACATAAAAATCATAAATGCATAAAAGGCAGCAACATATTTCAGTCTTAGCATAGTAAAAGCAGCATCATTTTTTCCAAAAAAGGACTTCTATACGTCCCACACTTATCTCCCCCTTTGTTTCAACAAAAAGGAGAGGAAGCCCCATCTTAAGGTGTTGGAGAAGAATCATTAGAGGAGGAAAAGGATGTGGCACAGGCGGAGGAACATTATAGCGAACACTCAGAGTGTTGGCAAGCCAATCCTTTAAAATCTGAAGCTCAATTTTGTTGTACACAGCGTGACTGAGAATTGCAGTAAGAGTAGCAAAAATCCTAGGAATATTCTTCCTAATCTTGCTTATGTCCTTCTTAAGTTTAGACCTTTTAGGAGGCCTTGCATCAGTAGCATCTGTTTGATTAGGACCGGATGGAGCAGCATTTGAAGGCAAAGTTGGCAATTCGATTGCAGAGTTGTGAAAGAGTTCAAATTGACAGATGAATTGAACTTTGGTAAGGAAGCAAAAAACTTAGTAAATGAACCTTCATTGAAAAGTGGGGGAAAGCTTGTTTGTGGTGAAGAGGTAAACATTTGACTCACTTGAGAAACCTTAGTAAGTGGAGGAGGTTTTGAGGTGAAACTTTTAAGAACCTCAGTAGCTTGGATATCATTAAATATTGCAGTTTGATTCACAAAATCAACCAAGAGTTCTTGATCCTTTTCTAAAACAGGGGTTTGTTGTTAAGGATGTTCTGCAGAACGTTCTGGAGTGTGTTTTGATGAATGAGCAGAAGAGGCTTTAGGAGCAGTTATCTCATGCTCAGACTCACTTCTTTTCCTTTTAGTTAGAGTCATGGGAGGAGCATAGGCATCCTTCATCTGAGTTGCTTCAGTCTTCATGTGACTAATGTTCTTTGGGGTGAACTTTGAGATTTCAAAGATTAAGGCTTCACCATCAAGAGGAACTTCCTTTTTCAAGAAAATCTTTGTAAGCATCATGCCATAAGGTAGGAAATGCTTCTTGTTTGTGTCTCTGGCGGCAACAATCATGTGTTGGATGATAACGTGAGGCAGACTTAGCCTCTTTCCTTTGAAGATGTGATGAATGATCATGAGATCATTCTTGGTAACATTTCCTTGGTTTCCTCTCCTAGGGATGAGGCTGTGTTGGCTCAAAAGATTGAGCATTTTTGGAATAGGTTCAAGGTTAGCAGAGGTATGGCCTCTAGTGTTTGGTTGAAAAAGTTTCTGACATTCTTGGACAAGATCAAGCCTAAGATCAATATCCCAGCTATCCCCATGAACAGATGATCCATCAGCAAGAAGACCCAAATTTTTGTGAATGACTTGTGGTGTGAGAGATATTTTAACACCTTTGATAAATGAAACAAAAAGATTCTTATCTGGGAGGGTTTCAACTTGAAAATAAAAAGCTTTAATAAGCTTAGGGTAGTTCCTTTCGCGTATTTGCAAAAAGGAGGTCCAACCCATAGCATCTGTAAACCGTCTCAGCAGAATATCCTCATCATCTAGAGCTTTAAAATCGACATACCTTTCTATGGCTATAGGGTGTGTTGCCCATTTTTCCTCAAAATCCTTGGTCAATTCAAGATAAAAAATTGAGATTTGTTGCGCTTTTGAAACTGATAGGTTTATGGAAGCAGGAGGGTTCGATGGAGGTTCTGTTGGAGAAGCTTCTTGAGCTTGAGATGTTGCTATAACTTTTCCCTTATCCTTAGCAGTAAGAGGCGGTTTAGGGATAGTTTTTTTAGGAGCAGTTGGTTTCTTTCCAACTATAGGTGTGGTTTTGGGGGGATTTGATTATGGAAGATCCTTTTGAGTAATCTTAGGAGAAGATTTGGTTGGATTAGGCACAACATCAAGGGACTTGATTTTTTTCGGTTTCCTTAGGGTTTGATTCATAATCAAAATCTGGAATGTTGTGAACAGAGTTATCCAAACTCTTGGCTTTCTTGGTTCCTTTTCCAGAAATAAACCTTTGAAACCTTCTAGGTCTAGAAGAAGCAGTTGATTTTGTTATAGGGTTTTTCGATTTGGGTTGAAGATGAGGAGGAGCTTAGTTGATGTTTGGAGGTTGGGGTTGAAAGAGAGGTTGAAGGATTGTGTCCAAAGGTTGGACATCAAGTAGTGGTTCCTGAAAGGTGTTAGTGGTGGATGGAGAAGGTGAGTTTGGTTCATTTATTTGAGAAAGAGAAGGTGATTGAGAGAGATGAGGAGAACGTGGTGGTTCGTTTAGGTCAGGAGGAGGAGAGGGTGGAAATGGTGATATTTGTGGAGAGGGTGAAAGATTGTAAACTTCCTTTCTGTTTCCTTTTGTTCTAGCCATGGCAGATTTTTGAGATTATAAGGAAGAAGGAAACTAGGTAGTTTTATAGAAAAGTGTTTAAGTGTTGTTTTGTGGAGAGAAAGATGAAGAGATCGATGGAGAGAAGAAGTGAAAAGATGGTTGATATGATTGGAAGTGGTTTAACAGACCAAGTGTGGTGTCAAGAAAATTAAATGATGATTTTTCATTTAATGAGTCTGAAAATGGCTTGGGGAAGCGTAAGAAGCATAAAAGCCAGCAGACAAGAAACTTCTTGAGTTTTCATACACACATACGTACAAGATTATCAAAGAGAATGTTCTCATGAACGTTAGTAATATTAAAATCAAGGTTTTTTAATGATATGGAATTTTTCTTTGATAAAATTAAACCTGTTTTCAACCAATGGTTTTGTAAAAATATCAACAAGTTGATTTTCAGTGTCAACAGAAATTAATCCGATTTCCTTTTTATTAACATGATCCCTAATAAAATTATGCTTGATTTCAATGTATTTTGATCTTGAATGTTGAATGAGATTTTTTAATAAATTTATTGCACTCGTATTATCACAAAATATGGGAATATTTTCATACCTGATTGAGAAATAATGTTGGCTGCTGACACGTACTCAGCTCTAGTGGTTGATAATGCAATAATGTTTTGCGTTCTACACGACCAACTAATTAGTGCTTTCTCGAGAAATTGACTAGTCTCACTTGTGCTTTTTCTTTCTATTTTATCTCCAGCGTAGTCAGCATCACAGTAAGCTATCAAATCAAAACAAGACCCTTTGTTATACCAAAGGCCAAGACCCTTTTCCATAGAACTTATCGACTTGTTTTGCAAGAAATCATTTATAAAAATCCCCAATTTTATACAAATATAGTTTATATTAGTATAGTTTGTCATACAACTATTACGTCTAGTTTTATACACTTTTATAGGTTTAAGACAATAACTACACAATTGCGGAATAAACGAAGGAAAATACACGTGTGAAAGTTATGCTAGAGCAACACAAAGATGGTTGGAGACATACACGATTAGCTAAGTAAGCATGCAAAGTGGAAGCACGCCTCACAGAGAGGTCTAGAATTTTAAAGATAAACTGGATGCGCTAAACATGTGGATTGTGCTTAGAAAATCAAGGTGGTTACCACTCTAAGAAAGAAAGGAAAAGGAGGTTCGCTAAGCAAGGTAAATCACGCTTTGAGAGCAAGGTCTGTTTCTAGAAAAATATATGAAGAACATTTGACCCCCCCCCCTCCCTTTTGAAGCAACCTCGATTCGCTAAGCATGGCTTATGGCGCTTAGCGAATTTGGAACTTTAGAAACTCTATAAATAGAAGTGGTAGTCATTTTAGAAACTCTATATTTTGATGTTCATCTATATAACACTCTTAGTTTAACTGGTCGTATATGATTTATGTTCTCTATATAATTTTAGTCTAAATATTTACTCAATGCTTTGTCGTCGATGTAGTGTGGTGCAATTGATCTTTTCCTTTAGTCAGGCCCTAATAAGGCTGGTTATCTAAGGGGCATGGTGTAGGTTGTAACACCCCGTTTTCCAAACAATGTAAATAATACACTTAAATCAGAGTATTCAATGTAAAACGGAATGTTATGCTACATTGAAGTATAAATAGAGTAAAGTTACTATTTATTAAAACCACTTTAACAAAACATCGCAGCGGAAAATTTAGTTCATTATTCAACAACGTTGGTACTACGGCCTCAACACAAGCAACATTAATGAAAATCTTAATTCAAAGACAACATGGTTCATAAGTAATACGCAACAGTGGAAAACATAACAAATATCCCCATCCCGTTACGTATCAGAGCGACCCTAAGACGACGCACGAGAGAGTCAACTCACATCAGCAGCTAATTCTAGTTATCTGCACGTTACCCACGTAGAGGCAACATTCAAACAAAAGGGGTGAGATTTCACATTCAATAATAATAAGCATATAATTCATCAATGAAATTTAACAACATAAACAACAACAACTAAGCAATAATAATTACTTCACATATTGTTCAATTATTTCTACTTGGCATTTAAATCAACTACAACAACTCAACGACGACGCGACAATGCAAGGACACAACAACAACTTGACTATGCAGAATGCATGTGGTAGCAATCAACGTGTTAGAGCATAGGCTCTCAATTCAATGTGTAGAGCAATAGCTCTTAAAATCAACATGTAGAGCATCCGCTCCTAAATCAACGTGTAGAGCATAAGCTCTCAAATCAACGTGGTTTGAATGATTAAACATTCAACAGGGCATGAGCCCCCAACTTTATATGAGTATGCATGGACCCAACAACTTATTCACAACAACGTACAACATTCAACGACTTGACGACATCAACGACAACGACAACAAGAACACAACAACGACTCTAGATTATAATCCCATAGATATTCATCATTTAATTGCAACATCATATAACATCATAATAATTAACATAAGCATTCCTATAGTAATTCATCATTGTGTACATTCATATAACAATTCATAACTCAATTTATTCATGTTAAGCAAGGCCTTTCGAAACTGACAGTATTACCTAAGACTCTCATGTACACACCAAAGACTAATCCAAAACAGAAACACATGGAAACGACACAAGAATCATGAAAAAGGTGCACTGCTACTGAACAACTCGCCTCGCGGGCAGACTTACTCGCAGTGGCGAGCTAAAGGCGAGCAAACACTGCTCTCTGTTACACAATCGTTCGTCGTGGCGAGTGGATGGTGAGCAAACACTGCTCTCTGTTACACATAGTTCGCCGTGGCGAGTAGACTACTCGCCGTGGCGAATTGTGACAGGTTTCTGTCGGGAAGTGCGATTTTTCACCCCAAAAACCCAATTTTCATCCAACCCAATCTCAAATTTGATAGGAAACTCAACCTGTGATCAATCTACAATCTGAACATCGATAATATACAATTCTATGGACTTTCTACACTTATTAACAACCAATTTCTACATGTTCTACGATCAATTCTAATTTCAAACCCTAATCCTCAAATTCACAAGAAACAACAACAAAACTACATGTTAAATTCAGTTTCAGAATTACATAACCTAAGATTAGAGAATGTTAGTCCCACCCTTACCTTAGATTGGTGATTGCAAG
>Ga0228710_1008492_pt1 | contig 14699 bp, 6 predicted proteins | sample MedpolnodulmetaG_FD_177995 | JGI IMG/M metagenome (GOLD analysis project Ga0228710, IMG submission 177995) | Root nodule microbial communities from Medicago polymorpha collected in Santa Monica, California, United States - pink nodules | ecosystem: Host-associated > Plants > Roots > Nodule...
TACACAGAACAAAGCTAAAACCCAGAGATGAGTGAACTCCATTGGCTAGCTATTAAGAAGTGATGACTAGAGAAGTTTAGTGAGGTGTATATGAGAGTGTTAGATTGAGTCCATTATATAGAGAGTAGATGCACAAAGTAGTTACATTTGCATGCAAAAATTACTACACATGTCGTTCGCATGCAGCACAAAAACATGATCCTCTCCAAAGTTTGAGGTTGTCTCCAAAAAGGTGTCAAAGCTAGCTTGTTTTACCTTGTCCACATGGCTTCCATGCACCATAAAGTTTGTGTAATTTTGTTGTTTTTTCCAAGAGTTGTGAAATATGTTGTGCACATGACGTCCATGCAGCTAATCTCCAAAGCTTGTGCTACCATTCATGTTGGTTCTCCAAGAGTAGAGGTACCATTCACAACTTACTTTAATAAATCAAGAGTAATGAAATTCTAATAAGTACATGATCAATTCAATTTAGAGTCAAAATTGTTTGGTTAATTCAAGGGCTAAATATGTTTTTCATTCCTCTTAATATATTAAATTTCATTTTACTTAATTTCAAATTTTCTTTTGAACTTCGATCAATACATAGTTAATACAAGATGTTACTCCCTCCGTTTCAAAATACATGTCTAATTTTTACAATGTGCACTATTCACTTGACTTACTTTGACTATACTTTTTAACTAATGTATAAATACAAATATTAGGATGTAAGATGTTGTTTGATTTGTCTCGACAAATATTTTCAAAATATTAAAGTTTTATAATTTTGTACTTTAGATAATTAAAGATATTAACAGTCAAAATTTTGCATTGACATATGTGAAGTGGTTGACTTGAACATGTATTTTAAACGGAGGGAGTATTTGGTTAACTTACTACACTTAAAAAAAATGACCAATATGAATATTAATTAAGAACAAATTAATGACTTACTACAAACTTTAATATTTAAGTGGTAAAGTATTAATTCTTTTGTATAATTAATTAATCAAAATCTTGTACCAAAAAAATATATAATAATCAAAATCAGATATGTCAATACCAAAGATTGTAATATATACCTTATCAAAGTACAACACGAACAAAATAAGTACTTCAATCAAATTATTTTCAGAAATAAAAATTTACAACCCATTTGGAGGGATGTGCAAAGGGAGTAGCCCAGTGGTTAAGTAGTCTAGTTGTTGAAACTTACACATTTTAAATTTAGAGATGTGGAACATGTGAAAAATATTATCCTTGCATTTGCCAACTGAGATGCGCTCATGCAATAAGTTTTAGTTGTGCATAAATACGTTCTCACGCCCATGGTGCATTATTCCAACAAATTACTATATATGGTCCATTTTTTTCCTCTTTACTATCATGAAAGGTTATAAAATGTATTGAAAAGGTAGTTAAAAGAAAATCAATTCTTATGATTGACAAATATGTTGTGTTACTTGCTAAGTGTGTTAAAAGGGACAAACACAACATATTTAATTATTTTTATACTTAAGAGACATTTAATAGTAATTTTAATTTTATAAAATGGTTTTTATAACTTTGTAAGTGATACAAACTATTTAATTATTTTTAGGAGAACGTAAACTTTATACACTATAAAGATATCAAATCATATTCTATTTTTTTACATGCAAATAGGGGGAAAATGGCAGAAATTATCAAGTTTGTTTATGCTATAATCTTATTGCTTTCCTTATTTCCTGTCGCAACGAAAGCTGGTGGTAAGACATTTTGTTTATCCATCTAAAAATTCATTCTTTATCGTAGATTGTACACAATCTTAAATCATGTTTTATTAATATTGTTTTATTGTCTTTTTCCATTACAGCATATATTGCGTGTCAATCAGAAATTGATTGTCCATCAAACTATTCCTTGCTTTTTGCTATTAAGTGCATTAAACAGAAATGCGTTACTATTGGAAGATATCTTTGATTCTATGAGTATCAGACTCAAGAGGGTACAAAAATGCTTTGTAGCGACAATGAGTTCTTGTGCTAGCAAAAGAACTCACCTTATGTTAGAATATTTCATGAGTAGTGAATTAGTTATTTTGATGAACCCAATACTTGTTTTTTCTTTTCTAATTTCACTGATCTTATAGTTATCGTTTTGTATTCGAAGACGACGATGATGAAATACTTTTGTGATATATCACAATGACTTCCAATTCTAGCATATCATACATTCTTTCCAACCTACCATCATAAGAATGAATAACTTTAATAGTTAAGTTGAAATAATTTTTTTGTCTTCCTTCAAATCTTGTAATTTTATTTTTTATGTCATAGTATTCTTACGCTTACCATTTTCAAAAACACCAATTTATATTTCTCTTGCTTTTTCTTTTGTTTAATAGCTTCAAATGCATCATTTGATTTTTAAAATAAATTGAAAACTAGAATGTCACTAAAAAAATTATATTTAACTACTATGATAACATTAAAAAAGATAATTACTTGTATAATTCGTTGCGACAACAATTTTTTTTCCTTTAGATTATTGTGTTTTTAATAGATTTATTTTTTTATCATAATAGCGATATGTTGGGGGTGTTTGCAACACGGTTTGCTCTAATTTTGAGGATAAATTGATCCGATCAACAAGATAAAAAAAACATGTGGTTTGGTTCAAATTACTTTGTAAACAAAAGTCGGAAAAATGTTTTTCTGACATCAATAACTTCATAAAAACACAAGTAAATGACCAAATTACCCCCAATGGTAGTTAACTACCGCTGGCATATCCGGCAGCAGTTAACTACTGCTGGCTATGCTGCACTTCAGTGCAGTTACAGTTGTGATTTTACGCGTTTAGGTCGAAAATCAAAATAAATTGAAACTTATTCGGAATTTTACGAAACTTTATAAACACCTCTTTAAAAATACATATAGAGGATGTGCAAAGTTTGAACTTTATAAACACCTCTACCGAAACGCACAAAATCGCAATTGAAAAAATAAACACCTCTACCGAAGACTATGTAAGGAGCAAGCTTTGTGAAGTGTAGATGTAAGTGTTACAAGGTTCCCATTATATAGGAAAATACACTACTATAGTTGCATGCAAAGCTTGTCATATTGTTATTTTGTTTCCTCCAAGTGTATAGCAATTAGCAAAGCTTGAGCACATGTCATGCATGTAGGATAGCTTCATTATTATCTCAAGGCCTAAATGTTGTCTCCAAAAGGGTGTGAAATATATTTGTTTTACCTAGTGGCGTCCATGCTCAGCTTCATTATTTCTCTAGCAAAGTACAATTGCATAGAGGTTTTTTTTTAATTTTTTTTTTAAAGAAGACAGTTGCATAGACACAGAGTTACCAACTTTTTGTGCGAATGGCGTCCATGAGGAAAATTGTCATCGTCGTTGCCATTACAAGATACTGGTACTCTTGTTATATATCGAAAACAAGCATGTTTTGAAAGACTATATTCTTGAAGTCATTAATAATTTGCCGAAAGTCATTAAAACTTGTGTAATAACTAATAAACCTTAGTACAAATGTGTGGATACATTTTTATTTATAATTGACCTGCAATATTATTTTTCTTCGAAATATGTTAGATAATTTGTTTGTGTGTTAGATTATTAAAAATAAAAAAATACTAAAGGGGTAAAATATAGATTTTTACATAAAGAATAGAGAAGAAAGTAATCCAAGCTTCTTAGGGGTGGGGAGTGAAATACTTTCTAATATATTTTGAATAATAGGAAAGTATATATTAAGTGAGAGTGTCTTTTAATGAGATTTGACTAATTTTTTAATTAATAACTTAATAATAAAGTAAAATAGATAAAATTGTAAATATAATAGAAGATAAAATTTGAAATGAAAAAGTCATCCAAAAATCATTTATCCCGAGGACAATTGGATGAGAAGGTTCAAATATTAAGCAATAAAATCTTTTGGTCTATAATCATGTATTCCTCCGGTCTCATGTATAAGAAAAAATTAAATTTTAAAGTTCATTCAATAGATGATGTATTTGGTCTATAATATAAATCAGATACATCTTTTGTTAAATGAACCTGGAAAATAAATATTTTCTTATATTCGAGACTAGTCGGAGTCCCGTATAAATAACATAATTTTAGTAGAATCTTGAAAATAACATGAAAGCAAATGAACACAAATTGTCTTATTTGTATAACAGTTGGAAATAGATAACATTATGATATTACAAGATATAATACTAGATTACTCAAACAAAGTTCAAATAATTAAAAACAACGGGAACTATATTAAAAAAGAACCGCATCAAATTAATTCATTCTTCTGCGATTTGCATTGGCTCTGTTGTTTCTTCTCTTCAGTCTTATGTTAAACATATGTTCAACAAATCTTGCAAGCCATCGGGGTTTCCCAGTTAAGAACACTTGACATCCCAAGAGAATCCCAAATATTGCCCCACATCCATATCCTATTACCACCGCTTTCCATCCAAATCCTGATTCCTTTTCATCTTCAGATGTTGAATGTGGTGGCCAATCTTCATTTTTGCATGATTTTGACAATGGGAATCCACATAACATTGCATTCCCTTCATAGGAATCATTTCCAAATGTATCAAATTGTTTACCTGTAGGTATAATTCCCTCAAGGTGGTTTTGTGAAAGGTTCAAGAAAGAGAGAAAATTCAGATTTGTCAAAGCCATAGGAATCTCACCCCTCAACTGGTTCCTTGAGAGGTCCAACCATTCCAAATTTTTCAAATAACTCAAAGATTGTGGAATATTACCTGCAATTCCATTGTTTGAAAGGTTAAGACCTTTGAGGGAATTTAATTCTCCAATGACTTTTGGAATTTCACCTTCAAACATGTTATTTGATAAATCAATAGTTGTGAAAGTAACCAATATCTTTGTTAACTCCATAGAAAGACCTTTCATTGTGACCACCACATAATCATTATAGTAATCGGAATTACCCATGTAGTGCAAACCAATTTGGTTGTCATTCAAATTCCTCATTCCTTGAAAGTTCTTAATACATGATGTTGGGAAGGGACCACTAAAATTGTTGTTAGAGACATCGAAAATTCTCAACTTGGGAAATGAATGTTTGGTGCTAGAGCAGGTGATTGTACCATGAAGTTTATTTGATCTTAAACTCAATACCTGTAACTCTTGTAGAATTTCTAGCCAATTGGGAAAAGTATCCTCTATGTTGTTGTCTCCAAGGTCCAAAACTTCAAGTTTTGTGCAGAGAATCAAAGACTCTGGTAATGGTCCTTCAAGTTTGTTTCCATTTAACTTTATAGTCGCAAATGAATTTTCCTTAGAAAAAGTTCTAGGCATGCTTCCATAGAGGTTGTTCATTTGTAAATCCAATACCGAAAGTGAAGGAAGTGTTCCCAAACATTTTGGGATCATTCCTTTTAATTTGTTGTCTGCCAAATTGAGTACCTTCAAGGAGCTTGCATTGCAGAATGTTGAAGAAATGTCTCCCGTGAAGTTGTTATTTGAGAGTAAAAAGTATTGAAGGCCAGAGGGAGGAATTGGAAGATCTCCTTGCAACTTGTTGAAACTAAGATCAATGTATTGAATGTTTTCCCACGAGTTCAAGAGCTTCTTATGAAACCATTTGGGAATTTTCCCATGAATGTTGTTATAGGAGATATCTAATGTTTTCAAATTTGGTAGCCGCGCTAGGAATTTAGGAAAACTATTAATATTAGTAGAAGATAAATCTAGTGAGTAAAGGTAAGGTGACATGGAGTCAGCACTGCTGTCAATGTTGATAGAAACAAAACTATTGTGTGAAAGATTGAGGAAAGTTAGTTTTTTTAATTTTGAAAATTGGTGAAATTCCACAACACCACTCAAGTTTGTTGATGACAAATGTAAGTGGTTAAGATTTTGGAGTTCAAATATTGAATTCGGAAAATGACCATGTAGGTTGTTCTTGGAGAGAACCAAATATTGCAAAGAATATGTTGAGAACTCACCAATGGACCCTGTGAGGCGGTTGTAACCGAGGTGCAAGAATAACAAGGAAGACAAATAATAACACCAATGTGGAATTGTTCCATTTAACATGTTATAACCTAAACCCACATAGCTCAACTTTGAGTGTTTTGTGATTTCAATTGGAATTGGGCCAAGTAGTTTATTAGATGATAAATCTAAATTAGAAAGATGGGATAAATGAAAAAGTGATGATGGAACTTGACTTTCTAGTTTATTATATGATAAATCTAAAAATTCTAATTTGGTTAAATTTCCATAAATATTTGGGATCTTACCACTAAAGCTATTACCTCGAAGATCACATGAAGTGAGGTGTGCGAGGTTTGAAAGTAATGGCGAGATCTCACTGTTAAGTTTATTTTGTGAAAGGTCCAAATATTTAAGTTGGGTGAGGTTCCACAAAGATAGAGGAACCATCCCATCAAAACTGCACGATGAAAGGACTAATTGAGTAAGAGACTTCAACTGACCTATGGAATAGGGAATTTCACCTGAAAATGCAGAGGAAGAGAGGCCCAAATGCCTTAGAGGAGTGCTCCAGTTAGACTTTGGAAATTGACCACCAAGGTTTTGATTAGATGACAATTCTAGTCCTTGAAGATTAGGCAAAGAGAAGATGTCAGTTGACAAATTTCCTTGCAACCCGGTGAATGCAAGACTAAGAGTGACTAAAGAGGATGACAAATTATTAAACATGGACAAAGAGCTCCCTTTGATTGAAGACATATTCACACTATCTAGATAAATCTCCTCTAAATTAGTAGCATTATGGATGAGTTTCTTCCATGTGAATGAATTGAGTTCCAATCCCACTTGCCTATAACTACTAAGATCAAGTGATTCTAGTTTTGACAAATGAGAGATTGTGGAGGGAATATTGCCAATAATGTCGGTGTTTGATAGATTTAGATGTGTGAGACTCACTAAATCACCAATACCAAATGCACTGACGACGCAAAAAAGTCATTAAAAGCTAGGTTGAGTTGTTCAAGGTGTCTAAGCTGAAAGACAGTGCTATTGGGATGTAATTCACCTTTGAGATTGTTGCAACTAAGGTCCAGATCAATCACGTAACCTGACATGGTGTCGCACTTGACACCATCCCACTTGCAACAATCAGTGCTATTTTTCCAAGATTCTATCTTGAAAGAAAAAGAGGAACACCTAGACTCAATATCGGGTTGAGATGAATTATTGACAGAAAATGAGTTTTTGAATTGTAACAAGGCAGACTTGTCATGAAGGTTGCATAGTGAGAAAGTGTAGGAAGTAAAATGAGTAAACAACAAGAACAAGAACAAGTGAAAGGTAAAATAAGGCAGTAAAATGAAAAAGGACCCCATTTAGAGCTTCACATACTTATACTCTCTTCTCAATGGTCTCTCTTTTTCACTTGATGATTTTGGTAGTACCAATTGATTACCCTCTATTTATATAGGAAACCTAACCCATAACTAAGCCTTCTTATGAGATGGGAAAGAACCGAGTAAGTTTGTGTTATTAGTGTTGCTTACTCATCGAATAAGATGGGTATGGACAGCTAGCATAAAATGAATACAAGGGAAGACCTAGACTTTTGAACCGTATGTAACACTTTATCGTTAAGTTGCAATCACAATATGAATTTGAGAACAATATGTTGAAAACCTAATTTGCAGGTTACAGCTCCATTTACAATAAGAAGTATTCATTAAGAAGTAATCACACTGAAAAATATTCACTAAATCAGAAGAAAGCAATCTCGTAGATTTGATTAGTTGAAAGTATAAAAGATATATATGCAATTGTTCTGTTTTGGTGGCCAAAAAGAAGACACAGTTTGGTTAGATAATTACATACCTCCTAATTTGTTGTAATTATTAAGGTGTTCATATGGATAATTAGATGTCAAAAAGGCACCCTATCTGATTTGCCTAAGTTTTTTTTATGTGGGCAATGAAGATATCAAAAGACACCAATTATTTTTGTTAAAAAAAAAAAAAAGACACCCATTATTAACGGTTAATGGATTCTGGATCAATCATGTGCTTGGTATCTTGTTTTGGTATTTTGATATACAATTTGTGATGCTAAATATGTGATAATTTTTAAAATTTTTCATGTGGGTAATGAAGATGTCAAAATGCACCAATTATATGACACGACTTATTATTAGTGTTTGATCATTACGTCGAGAATACAATTTACAGTTAATTCTTGGCAATCAAAATACGTGGATTAACGGTGTGCATTTCTCTAATTATTTTACGGTGTTAATTCTTGTAATTAATGAGAAATTTACAGTTATCTTATTTTAGTCTTTTAATTTATGAATAAAGATAAAGTGTGCATTTCTCTAATTAATTTTTTTTACATGTTTAATGATGTCCTGTGAGGGTAAACTCATTCAAGTATTTAACAGTTTACATTCACACCTATGATGATAAACATGTTATACTTATAAGAATATATTTTTTAATTGTCATTGTTTGATCATTGAAATGAAATACCACTAGCAATTAATGTTATTGTTTGAAGGTTTGATGTTAATGGTGCATTAGGTATTTTAGTGAATATATTTCAATATTTTTGTTCTCTTTCGCTAATATATTCAACATCTTAATTGGGAACCATGTTTGAAATAAGTGAGTATGTACCTAATATATAGGTTGTGTGATCATAAAGCTAAAATTTTAGAGAGATTAGTGTGTTATTTAAGATCACAAAATTTTGCCAAATTTTATTTGCTTAAATTAAAGTGTTTTTAAACAAGGGTTAAATATGTTTTTGATCTCTGTAAATATATCAACTTTTCGTTTTAGTCTCTCTAAAATTTTCCTTCAACTTTTAGTCCCTATAAAATTTGCAATCACTAATTTTGGTCCCTATTTTAAAGTAATTTTGTGTATTTTTTAATTAAATTGTGCAGAAATATGTAGAATATTGTAAAAAAAAATTCCCGAAAAAATTAGAATTTTTTAACAAAACACAAATTAAATTTGAATTTTTAACCGTAAAAAATATAAAAATTCATATTAAATTCATGTTATTGTAAAAAATTCTAATTTTTTTTATGAGATTCTTATAATATTATGAATTTTTCTGCAAACTTTTATTCAAAAATATGAATTCTACATATGAGTTTACTTTAAAGGAGGGACCAAAATTGAAGATGGAAAATTTTTGAGGTACTAAAAGTTGAAGAAATTTTTTAGAATAACTAAAACGAAAAGTTGACATATTTATAGGGTCCAAAAATATATTTAACTCTTTAAACATAAAAGCGAAAAACAAGCTCGTATTGGAAAGTGAGCATTTTATTAAGATTATTTAGGCAAAGAAAATATTATGAGCACATTATGCAAATATTTAATCTTGTTAAGGCAATATAATTTCGTTTATTAGATGACTTGCTCAAAAATTTAGCATTTAGTATTCTATATTTACACAATTTAGGCCCCGTTTGATTTGAGCTTATTTTGAGCTTATGAAAAATAGCTTATGTAAATAAATAAGCTTTTATTTTAATTTATAAACTCTCACTAACAAAAATTGTATCTTCATAAACGAGTTTTTCATAAACTACCTTAAAAACTTATAAATAGTACATAAAAACTTATTTATTTGCATAAGCTATTTTATATAAACTCTAAAATAAGATAATTCAAACGGGACCTTAGTTTATAATAGTTAAATTAGAAATGTAGTCCAAATGAGATATTATTGAAATATTTTATTATTTAATTATATTTTAAATTTCAATGTCATTAGGTGAACAAACATCATAATAATAACTTTATTATCTATTTATCAATTATGGAGTTCAAATCTGCTCCATTTATGTAATTGTCCATTTACCCGGTTCTCTTCACCGATGAATGACACATGTCAATTAAAAATTCAATGGCTTGGATCAAAAACATCAATTTACGAGAGCCACAGAGAAACACTTTGTGAGCAACCCTCGTTGTACTCGCATCAGTTCCGTCTACATTTTTCTCCTCTTTATACTATCACCTTTTTTTTAAGAGGAATCGCCCCTCCCACGATCCTAATTCTATCATCCATTATTAAAATTCAATTGGTTTTCATAGCATCTGATCCCCTTGTCCAATTAAAAATAAAATTAACCCATCTCCATAAATGTAATAAGTAATAACAATGGCGATTTTGTTTCCGTAATCCAAATACCTTTCGCTGTAAAGAATAATGGTGGACAAGTACAATTCTAAGAACCCAGCCATTAATATGAACATATTCCTCTCCATACGATGGCGAGACAGAGTGAGACGAAGAAGAGGAATCGTTGGGTGATTGGGGTCAGCCATGACATATGTTTCTCTGTGGCTCTCATAAATTATTGTGTTTAATCCAAGCCATTGAATTTTTAATTGACACGTGTCATTCATCGGTGAAGAGAACCGGGTAAATGGACAATTACATAAATGGAGCAGATCTGAACTCTCAATTATGAGTCCTAATTGATTAGTGGTCAAATTAAAGTAATAAGACTAATTAGATTTCTATTTGGATAATTAATTATTTAATTAATTGATACTCCCTCCGTCCCATAATAACTAACTGAGCCATTTATAAAAAAAAATGTCCCAAAATAAGTGAGCCATTTCAATTTTCAATACAATATTAATTACTTTTTCCCCTTTATAACTCTAATTAATACTACTTTCATCTTTCCTAATTCAATATATTCCACTTTGCACCAATACTTAACAAGAACACTTAAAACCACTTTTCTCTCTCCTTTATTTATACATTTTTCTTAATATGTGTGAAATAAGCAAATGACTCAGTTAATTCGGGACGGAAGTAGTATGAGTTTAATATGAGTGAATGTAAGGATGACATACGAACAGAATGATGAGAAACTTAATTGGTCATAACACTATAAAAGGCTATGGTCCCAATACACCAGACTATGGCGTCATGAGTTTCGGTTGAGGAAGAATCACAAGAGCCGCCACTAACCTTGCTTGTGTTTTCCAGATCACCATATCTCTCTTTTTCAGACCGTTGGTGTTTTGTTGAGAGATTGCCATTAAAGCTTCACACATGTATTACTAAAACCTAATTATTATGGTTTTTACATATGTCCATATGTTTTCCGCCTTAAAGTATGATTATGGTTTTAATCTTTATAAAACATGTTTTGTTTTAATGAATTAATAAATTAATTCCAACATACATAACCTATAACTAAGCCTTCGTATGAGATGGGCAAGAACCCAATAAGTTTGTCTTATTAGTGTTGTTTACTCATTGAGTCCTGGCATGCTCTTGTCTTGTACTAGGGGTGGTTTTCTTCAACCGTATGGAGCACTCCAGCAAGAAGAGTTTTTGTGGTTGCAATTAGTGATATGATAATTGACAATAACATTAATTCATTAGCATCCATAGAAATGTTTAGTGTAGATTTAAGATGGGTATGAACAGCTAGCAGAAAATGAATACAAGGGAAGACCAAGACTTTTGAACTGTATCTAACACTTCACCGTTAAGTAGCAATCACAATATGAATTTGACAACAATATGTTGAAAACCTAATTTGCAGGCTGCAGACTTGCAGCTCTATTTACAAGAAGAAATATTCATTAAGTAGTAGTAATCACAATGAGAAATATTCAAAAAATAAAGAAAATAACAACATTTATTGTGTCCAGAAACGGTGACTTGGACTTCAACATGGGTTCACAAAGGCGTAGCCACGATTGAGAGATTTTACACTAGTGCATGTTTTTTGTTTGATGAAAAAATCTAGTATTATTATAAGATAAATGTTAAAGAGTATCATTAGGGTATTGATTAAGAGAACAAAAATAGAAAAATTGTATTAGGAAATAGTGAAAAGTTGTGAATTCAACTTTTTAAAAGTCAAAAAAATTATTGATTTCAATGCAAATTAAACCTACTACTTTTAGCATAACCCTTATTATAAACATCTTCAACTTACAAAGTAGTTTGGACGGTCAACTTAATCGTGTTGTTGGGATTAAATTTTAGGTTTAATAGCAGTTTTAACCCCTTAACTTTTCCAAAGTTGCGATTTTTGTCCTCTAAGAAAAAAAACTACAAAACCGCCCCCTAAGTTTTGCATATGTGGCAGTTTTGCCCCCCAATGCCAATTTTGACTCGGTCTACGCTGACGTGACACCCTAAGTGTGTTGGAACAAAATGTGTTTAAAATTACCCTCTGAGTTTTGATGATAACAAGGTATTAAAAGTGTCAATTGGATATGCTAATATTTGTTCAAGTATACAGGACCATAGACAAAAATTTAGTGTCTCTTTGAAGCATAGGTTCTGATAGAACAAATGAGAGCAATGGAATCAACAAGAAGGAAGCTTGAAGCATTTGAAGAAAGAGGTTCTGAAGACAAGCGGTTATGAAGAAGCTGACGTCATCAGAAGCACCTCTTCAGAAGCAGTTCACTAGAAGCTGACGTCATCAGAGGTTCTGAAGATCATCAGAAACTGGAAGACTGAAGAACTTCAAATGTTGTTCAAATAATGATTGAATCACGCCTATCGTTGCAGAAGATTGGGAGAATAAAACAACGGCTATTTCAAATGGATTTGAAGGCATTGAATGCTTATTCAGTTGAAAGCGTTGAAAAAAGACATTTGTACGAAGTGTACAACCACTACCTCCACTACTCTGTTTTTATGTCTGCTAGTACAAGAACAACAGCCGTGTCTGCAACGGTGTTCCTCCAAATTTGGAATGGGTTTGAAATTGATCCTTCATAGGACAATAACCAAATCAGGCAACATATCATTGGTGATTTGATCAAGTTTCAAAACGACTCTATTTGACGTGTTGGCAATTTCCAACGTATCTTTCACACCTCTATATAAAGGAGTGAAGACCTGCAGTTTTAATACAAGACTCACACAACAATTTTACAAGTGTCAAAACTTTGCTGAAATTGTTTCACATCAAAAGTTCACTTAGAATTTCTTATCAAAGTTCATATCTTAGAAATTCTAGAGTCTTAAGAGTCTGTATTTGATTTGTATTGTGAACACCACTGATTGTATATCAAGTGTTCAACCTCAAACAAATTTCTTTGTAATTCTGTTTGAATAGAAGTTTCTTGCAGTTGTGCTTGAGCATAGGAAGTCTCTTGATTATGTTCTTGAGCATAGAAAATCTCTTGCAGTTGTGCTTGAGTAATTTGAAATCTCTTACTAGTTGTAGCAGTGAACAGCTGTAATCAGATATTACATTTTAGTGAACTCTCCTTGGAAGTGCAAGGGGGACAGGACTACTTCCGGTTTCTGGAAGGAACCTGTATAATTGCTTTGTGTCTTTCTTCTCTCTCTCTCTCTCTCTCTCTCTCTCTCTTTCTCTCTCTATTTTTTTATCCGCTGCATTTAGATTCTAATTATCGCATCAGAAGCTGAATTCTATCTGCTTCTGATCAGTGACTTCAGTAGGAGAAAAAGAAGAAAAAGAAAACACAATTCAACACCCCTTCTTGTGTTTTTCTCACCTTCTATTGATATCTAGAGCCTTGGTCTGTTGTCTTAACACTTAACAGTGTAACATAAAAAGATATGAGAAAAACATGTCTGGTGAAGACACCTCTACCAGTAGAAACAACAATGTTGTACCATATGATTATGGTGATAAGAAAGCTGAGTCTGGTAAAGTTACAAAGTTTAATGGAGATCTTGAAGATTTTTCTTGGTGGAAAACCAACTTCTACAGTTATGTCATGGGTTTAGATGAAGAACTATGAGACATTCTGGAAGATGGTGTTGGTGACTTAGTCCTTGATGAAGAAGGAGCTGCTATTGATAAAAAGAAACACACTCATGAACAGAAGAAACTTTACAAGAAACATCACAAGTTCAGAGGATCACTTGTCACTGCTATACCTAAAGCAGAATACATGAAGATGAGTGACAAATCTACTGCAAAGGCAATGTTTTCTTCTTTCTGTGCAAACTATGAAGGTAGTAAGAAAGTCAGAGAAGCAACAACTTTTATGCTTGTTCATCAGTATGAGCTGTTCAAAATGAAAGATGATGAAAGTATTGAGCAAATGTACTCAAGAATTTAGACTCTAGTTTCTGGACTTCAAATACTGAAGAAAAGCTATGTAGCTTCTGATCATGTGAGCAAGATACTAAGAAGCTTACCTGCAAGATGGAGACCTCAAGTTACTGCTATTGAAGAAGTTAAAGATCTAAACACTCTAAGTGTTGAAGATCTTGTTAGCTCTGTCAAAGTTCATGAGATAGGTCTAAATGAGCATGAACCTGCTACGAAGGTTAAATCTATTGCTCTACCATCTAAAGGGAAGTCTGAAGGGATTTTAAGAGGGGTTTTTTAAAATTTTAATCCTCTTTGTGGAAGAAATATCATTGAAACGGATCTTGATTAAATCATTAATCACAAATCAAACAGAAACTTAAACACTTTAAGATTCATGTGTTTACCTCTTGAAGAGCAGAACCTTTGTAGCAGAAATCTTTCCGATCACGAGCAAAGTAAAGCAGTGATGCCTCTACTCAGTCCACACGAACATAACTTCTCCGATAACTGGTGCTAGCCAATTCTAACGGAGATTCAGAGAGAACAAAGTTTAGAGAGCGGCGGCTAGGGTTTCACAACTTTTGTGAATTAGGTTAAGCATTCAAAAAAAAAAAAGCTTGTAATGCTTCAGCACAAGGGTTCTATTTGTAGAATCACTTGTGTGGTCAACAAGACAAAC
>Ga0228710_1008498_pt1 | contig 14696 bp, 7 predicted proteins | sample MedpolnodulmetaG_FD_177995 | JGI IMG/M metagenome (GOLD analysis project Ga0228710, IMG submission 177995) | Root nodule microbial communities from Medicago polymorpha collected in Santa Monica, California, United States - pink nodules | ecosystem: Host-associated > Plants > Roots > Nodule...
AATAATAATAATAATAATAATAATAATAATAATAATAATAATAATAATAATAATAATAATAATAATAATAATAATAATAATAATAATAATAATAATAACAACAAAAGTTGTTTCAAGGATAATATAACCTAATAATAATAAATATTGAAATAAGGATAATATTGAAATTTTAAATTAATTTAAGCATAATTTTAGCAGTGCAATAAAATTTGCTCTCATCCTCTCCCCTCCCCTCCCCTTCTAAAAATTGAACCAAACACTTCAAATTAAAAATCTCCCCTCCCCTCTCCTCCAAAACTCTCGAACCAAACGGACCCAGTTTCCATCTATCATTATCCATTGCTATCATTTGAGATAATATTTACCAAAAGGAGAGATAAGGAGAAATGGGATATCCTTGTCTCGTTCCCTTATAAGGTTTGTTCACGGAGAATTTCACTATTCCCAAGGACTTGTATTTTAATTGAAGATAAATAATCCTTCCTCCTTAATAAAGGAGTAGTATATAACACTACCCAAAAAAAAAGGAGTAGTATATAAAAAATCAGGAGTATTAAAAAATGTTGTTGAAGTACTATTTTTTTTAATGTTACTATTATTAAATTATCACTTATATATAAATATATTAATTGTTGATTTTTCATATTTCAAGACAATCAATAGTATTAATATAGGGTATAGTTGAAAAAAAGAAGTAATGAATGAATGTAAAAATTAGTTGAAGGTCTTATATTTAGGCAATAACATTTTTCTTAAAATGATATTATAATTAGGGACGGAGGAAAGTATAACCAAATAAGATCAAAGAATTCTACTGAGGAGACCAATATTAACAAGGGTCTCGATAACAAACCTCAACTTAATTATATCATACGTCTTTTTTAGGTCTATTTTAATTTCCATCCATCCAATCTTTCCTTTTTTTTATTTTCTTAGAGTGAATAAATTCCTTAGAAGTTTTGTCAAAAAAAAAATTCCTTACAAGTAATTACATTATCAATACAAGACCGTTGTGAATTCGAATCAAAACTCGTACCAATATCTTGATGTCTAGTGCAAAATTAGCAACAACTAAAACCAAAGTGATTAAACAAACAAAAATAATCAAACAAGATAAAGGATAAGAAGAAGAAAAACACGACAATATTTGATCACCCTTTTCTACCCAAATATTTGACCTACATCTACGACAGAGAGATCTTTCCAATTCACTATCAAAGAGTTTCTACAAAGGGATACAAGGGTTACAAGAAATTAATTAACCTTCAACAAGTTCTTTAATAAAACCTTAATTCTACCTTTTTTCCCAAATCTCTTTGCATAGTCAAGAAACTCAATGATTTATCCTCAAGGTGTTTCTCAACCCTAGTTTCTATCCCAATAAAAATCAACACTTAGCCTTTTATTTTCTAAGAATCTCCCTCTTTTGATAAACCCTAATCTGCCCCACTCATAAGTTATTACAAAAATGATTCTTCAATACCAAACAAATCAGTCACACCATTTTTTTTATTTGATAGACGTACTAATGAGCTACAGTCTACATATTTTTCTTGAAATATGCACCATTTTGAGTTGTTGGGTCACGAATATGGAGTTTGGACCATCGAGATTGAGTTATGAGCAACCACACATGTCTTGTTGTATTGTTTTAGAGACCTTAAAATATGCTTATATCAAGTTTTTTTTTTTTTTGAATAAACTTATATCAAGGTTTTAAAATGTAGCAATTTGAAACTTCAAATTCACATTTACTGCGCAACACTAGTAATGAAAAGGACGACACAATTGCTAACCAATATACAACTATCAATACTTCATTCTTCAGAAGAAAAAAAAACTATCAATACTTCAAACACGGTAAGAGAGGAAGGTGTTGAAACCAACTTTTAAATAACTTGTGAAATCAACCACATTATAAAGGAATGGTAGATTGGAACCCTAATAGTAAAAGTGATATTCTAGCAATCTACCTTTCGTTAAAACAAAACCGTCACGCAAAACAATTTTGATTTAATAGACTAATTTATAATCTAGACGTTTTCCTTGATTATATACACCATAAACCTTAATAGAAAAGGAGCATGCTGCAAGCAAAACAAAAACCTTATGTAATAGAGGTTATGAACATTTAGTTTTTTTATTTTAAAAAGTTCAATTTAATATATTTTTGGCCAAATACCTCTCTGGGTCCTTTAAGTTTCATGTTTGTTTTAGATAGGTCCTTTAAATTTCTAAGGTTTCAGATAGGTCCTTTAAGTTTCGAGTTTGTTTCGGATAGGTCCTTTAAGTTTCTAAGGTTTCAGATCGGTCCTTTAAGTTTTGAGTTTCGTTTAACGGACAGATCAACTTTGGCTTAACGGAGGTTGATAGAAAGGACCTATCTGAAACAAACTCGAAACTTAAAGGACCTATCTGAAACCTTAGAAACTTAAAGGACCTATCTGAAACAAACTCGAAACTTAAAGGATCTATCTGAAACCTTAGAAACTTAAAGGACCTATCTGAAACAAACGTGAAACTTAAAGGACCTAGGGAGGTATTTCGCCTATATTTTTTAAAGCGATAATATAATATGCTATGAACATTTAGTTTTTTTATTTTATTTTAAAAATTCAATTAAAATATATTCAATAGGAGCAATGCCAGCAATAATTATCTGGCTTGAAAATGTTGTGTTACTAACTCAATGTGCTATATAAACAACAAGGACATACCAAAATGTCAAAAGCAAATATGGACCAAAAACAAATGCATTTTGTTCTGGTACATGGTTCAGGCATGGGAGCCTGGAATTGGTACAAGCTTAAGCCACAGTTAGAATCATCTGGTCACAAGGTCACAACACTTGATCTTGCAGCTAGTGGCATCAACACTCAGGAAATTGAAGATGTTGATACTTTTGCTGAGTATTCTAAGCCTTTGTTAGATTTCATGGCCTCACTTGGTCCAAATGAAAAAGTAGTTCTTGTGGGACATAGCTTTGGAGGTATGAGTATAGCCCTTGCAATGGAAAATTTTCCTAGAAAAATTTTACTTGGAATTTTCTTAGCTGCTTTTACTCCTGATACCAAACACAAACCATCTTATGTCCTACAACTGGTGAGAATTTATTATGGTCAGTTAATTTATAAGTACATTTCGCAATATAAATGTCATTTATTTTGTCCAAACTTTTAGATGATAGCATTACTCTCATATTAATTGAAATTCACATAGATCATAGTATAAAATTTAAACAACCCCGGTCTAATTTGTTAAGAATTCACAAAATAGTGAGGTCTAATTGAATTTCAATCAATAAAAAGAGTGTCTCTTACACATGTAATTTTAGTGAATGGCCATGAGGGTAAGTGGGAGGGGCGGTAAACTAAGGCACCATTTTTTTATGGACGTCAAAATTATTATTTTTACTTAACTAAGTCAGTACGACATAGATATATTTCTTTTTAATTCATTTTGATTAATTCTATTGAAAATATATTTTTATAAAACCTTGACTATAAATGAATCTTTAACAACAAAAATATAAGAAAAAAGACATTTTAATAATTAAAAGAGCACTATTTTAATTTATTGATTCGTTGAGGGTATAAAAAATCTTAGAACCGGTCCTTGTGAATGTTTAGATTTACAGTGAATTTGACGAAATTGTAAAGAAAAATTAGTTTTGTTAAGGCTTCAAAATTTCATTAATCCTAATGTTCATTTTTAATTTACCTAACCTTTTGGTGTTATGGATAGTATATTGAAAGATACCGAAGTACCGGATGGTTAGACTCTGAGGTCTCATTTGATGGAAACAAAACATTGATGCGTTTTGGACCCAAGCTACTGTCCACGATGTTCTTCCAACTCAGTCCCAGAGAGGTATCTTTATGGCATCTAATCTTGTAGCTTCATCTCCAACACATGTTATTGATTATTGCTTAAAAAATTGCTTGGTTGGAATTTTGTAGGATTATGAATTGGTCTTGACTTTAAAAAGGAGAACGTCACTCTTTATAGAAGATTTGTCCGAGGCTGAAAATTTCTCCAAAGAAGGATATGAATCTGTTCCACGTGCTTATATTGTTGCTAATGAGGACTTGACAATTCCAGTGGAGTATCAGTATTGGATGATCCAAAATGCTGGGATTGAAATGGTGAAAGTGGTTGAGAGAGCAGACCACATGGCTATGCTTTCTAATCCTCAAGACCTTTACTTATCCCTCCTTGATATCGCTGATAAATACTCCCTCTAGTCACTATTATAAGCAAAATTTTAGATACATTAACTATTCAATGTAATGGTAGAGACATCTTTGAACACATAAAAAAGAATAAATAATAATTTAATTAGTATACTTTGTCAATGCACAATTATTTTATTTTACATATGCATCACATTATTAGATACATATGTAAAATAATTGTACACCGACAAAATATACTAATTAAACTCATGAAATGATGTGTAATTTTTAAATAATTATATGATGTGCATTTTTTTTGGTCTAAATAATGTGCTCAAATCCTTCTGTACACACAGGAATTGCTCATTGAAATGTTATTAAGGGGATTCACTTTCTTCTGGTGAATATATATGCTTGTATATATATGTAATGTTAATCGAATATATGACTTTTTCAGGGTGAAAAATATCACTGAAAAATATATGTTGGTTGAGAAAATTGATATCACATATTGGTAGCTTGTGATATCAATAACTACACTACTTGTTGTGTTGCTCACTGATCTAGAATGATCGAAAATGATACGATGGGGTTGTTATTCATACGACCAAATGACTTGTCCCAATCACCCCAATTAATGGCAACGTATGCATTTTGACAGATTTGTCCAAAAACTTTCCTGTTTGCCTTACACGTTCACAATTGAGTTATTCTCACGATGACATCTAAACATGGTTAAACTTTAAATATATTTTTCAAATTTTTAGGCCAAAATTGCTAGGGTCGGATATCCGCAGTGTCTTAGATTCATAACGTATCATTTCGTCTAACTCTAAGGACAAAAATACATTAAGATTTTTTATTTAATAAAATTTTAGTCGGTCAATGGAAAGATAAGGATAAATGATCCATAAGTCTCCAATGATTGGCTGAAACACTGAGTTCAGACCTACCAAATTCATTTTGGATTTGACATCTTCCTATATTTAGCAAAGAAGGACCAAAGTTGCATAGAAAACCATGATAATGACTGAATTGAAAAAGAAGCATTTTGTTCTAGTACATGGTGTGAGCGTTGGAGCTTGGAGTTGGTACAAGCTTAAACCACAGTTAGAATCTGTTGGTCACAAAGTCACAACACTTGACCTTGCAGCTAGTGGCATCAACACACACAAAATTGAAGATGTTCAAACTTTTGCTGAGTATGCTAAGCCTTTGTTAGAGTTCTTAGCCTCACTTGATCCAAATGAAAAAGTGGTTCTTGTTGGACATAGCTTTGGAGGAATGAGTATAGCTCTTGCAATGGAAAAATTTCCTGAAAAAATTGAAGTTGGAATTTTCTTAGCTGCTTTTATTCCTGATACACAACACAAACCATCATATGTTCTAGAACAGGTGAGAATTTATTCTTTTTATATAGTAGTACTTGAATATTAGATAGAATTATTGTCAATTAATTTGTCTAAGCTAATAGATTAGAATATTGTTAATTTTCTTAGTGGAAATAAGTATGTAATTGATCTAGATCTTTACCATCAAATGTAAACTAGGATATGATGATAATATTTTTTGTCCCAAAAAATTGAATAAATATATAAATGTGATATTTAGTTCTTTAAATTAAAAAAACACGTCAACAGCAGGGTTCGAACCTGCGCGGGCGAAGCCCAACAGATTTCAAGTCTGTCTCCTTAACCACTCGGACATATTGACTGATGATGTTAGTTTTAAGTTGACTAATATTTATTAGTTTACTTATAATCACTAAATAAAACATTGCTCATTGCAGTCAACTTTTCTCTTGATTTGTTTCTTTTTTCTTTTCTGATCTCTATATATCATGCTTCTCAACACAAATCAGATTTCTCATTAAAACCATGATAAATTACATTTGTATTTCTTTGGACTAAAGTTTATGTTTAATATACCTGACCTGACTTGGATCATTTTGTGATATGGATAGTATATCGAGAGATACCCGGTTACTGGATGGTTAGACACTGAGTTTTCATTTGGTGGAAACAAAATGCTGTTGTTACCTGGCTCAAAGTTCTTGTCTACTAAGTTCTTTCAACTCTGCTCCATTGAGGTACTTAATTGTGCCATCTATCTTTGCAGTTTTGACATAGAGTAAATAGCAAGTAATTTTGTCCTCTAAATATGTAAGACCCTGTCACTAAAGTCTAAAATATATGGAAATTACGCGATTAGTAAAACTGGATAGAACAGAACAAGACAAAATAACACAAAACAAGACATAATTGTATTAGAGAGCTATGAAAGTTATATTTTTTACGTTCAAATGTAAAAAAAAAAATTTAGTATTTTTTATTGTTTATATTCTGGACAAAAAATTGTCTTGTAGTTTAGTCACGAACAAGAATTCTTGTTTTTGTCCCAAAAATCATAAAATGGTACTATTGTGACGGTGCCCCATTGTGGACTTTGCAGGATTTGGAATTGGTGAAGATTTTAATAAGGACAGGATCACTTTTTCTTGAGGATTTATCTGAAGCAAAGAATTTATCCAAGGAGGGATATGGGTCGGTTCCACGTGCTTGTATTGTTGCAAATGATGACTTGGCCATCCCAGTGGAGTATGAACAATGGATGATCCAAAATGCTGGGATTGATGTGGTGAAAGTGATTAATGGAGCAGATCATATGGCTATGCTTTCTAAACCTCAAGAACTTTGTTTATCTCTACTTGAGATTGCTGATAAATATATATGCTCAAGAGAATGATATTTAGGGAATACATTTGAACCGAAATTTAACTAGTATGTTGTAGTAAATTGAATAATGTTTTCCTAAGAGACTCATTTTTTTTAGCACCTAAGAAACTCATTTTTATTCATTGTATGAACTAATAAAATTGAGAATTATTTTACTTGACAAAAAATAGTTCTTGAGCCATCATGTTATATATAAGAGTAAATTACACTCCTCTCCCCTCAATGATGCTTGAATTACACACTTTTTTCTCTTATGTTAAAATATACACTCTTCTTTCTTGAAAAGAAAAATTTATACTCTCCTCCTCTATAAGATGTTTGAATTACAACCTCCTCCCTTAATAATTAAATATGCACTACATTTTAATATATTTTAGGTTTGGTACCACATGCATAGGTTTGGTACCACGTGCATATACGGTCGAGCTAGGAGCATTGCATACATTATTGTGTTCGGTTGATGAATTGTTAATTCTTTAATTGATGATTGATTTTGTTTAAGTGATACTTGTTGTTCATTGTGATTTATTAAATGATGTCAATGTTGATTATCTAATAATGGGAAGTTGATTATCTAATGAGGTGAAAATATAATTATCTAACGAGGTGAATAATCTATATATGAATATATGATTGACGATGTTTATGTGTTTTATGTCTTGTTTCTATTGATTATGGTTATGCGATTATTGTATCGAATATATTCTCACCCTCTAGTTGCGGGTTGGGTGTCTACGCCCTTGTGGTGTAGATTTGTAGGAAGAAGATCTTAGTAGTAGCAAGTCTCTGAGGATGGCTTTGAATCCTACTTGTTTAGTTGTCGTTTTAGGAATCTTTATCTAGTCGATGCTCTGAACTGTGACATCAGGGATTGGGAGATTTACCATTATTTTCATACTTTGGTACTTCTTTAAAGTATATAGTTCAGATGAATATTAAGATATGATAGAGAAAAAGAAAATGGAAAAAATAAAAAAGTAAGTTACAACTTAGATAATCTATTCAATACAATACAGTACAAATACTGCTACAATACGCAGATTTCATACTTAGACGATGCTAGCCTTGATTTCATGTATTTAGGATATAATATATCCAATATAATATTTCCGATAGTATAATCGAATTTCAGATAAGATAGTCAATAAATTCAACCAATAGAAAGTTTGAGGCAATTGATTGCAAAACTTGAAACCATGGTTGTCGAATTCGCGATTTTCACCAAAGATCGTTTGGGTTTTAAAAAAGCGCAGATCGCAAGACCCCACCAAATAGACAAAATTATAGGAATAACCAAGGAAGATAACCTTACCATAATTTTATTTGTTAATTTAATCATAAAGATGAGAGTTTGACCTAAACATAAATTATAGAATTTTTTTTATTAGCTCCCACCACGGAATGATTGTAAAGAAGGGAATAAATAAAAAAATACCTTGAAACCAAAAAATAAATTCTCTATTTAGATGAAAACTATTAAGATGATTACTTTATGATATCACTTTTCTCTATTTAGCTACATGTTTCATCCGGTTCAAATTTTAATTGGTTAGAAATTCACAAAAAAAAAATGTGAAAACAGGAAAGGTATTTTGATTTTTAACATTAGAAAAGTTGTTCGACACCATATTTTACATTGTCTTCGAATTAGACTGACCACTCATTTTTCAGAAAAAGATATTGGTACACAGATTTTTACTTCAACGCCGTATCAAATACGGCCGGTTACAATATTTTAAGATTTCCCCCCAACCTCGCTGACTAAATTGATTGCTGGAGACCACGAATAATGTACGGTGTCATGAGGGGAGATGTCAAAACAATCCAATAATGTTGTTGTAACATGAAAATACATGGAATGTGTTTTGAACACCGTCATTTATTTATATTTTATACCTTCTGTGAAATTACAAACAACATTCCTGCAGCTGTTGAATCCATCAGTCATGATCCTTGCTCTTCTTCTTAGTGATTCAAGTATTCCTTTGCTGCATATTATTATAGAGAATTGTCAATTTACTACTACCTAAAGAGCCATCTTTTTATGACTTGGATCAGACATTTGGAAAGGTGCAAGAGAAATTTTGATTTCTAGCTATGTAACATTGAAACTTCAAATCAAATGTGCGTCTGGCGTCTGACATGTGTCAGTATGGGACACTAACACAATACTCACACATGTGGTTACATTCAATCACTTTTATTTTCTTAAATAATTACAAGTTAAACATGTGTGAGTGTCGGTATTATGTTCGGAGTAGTATGTGTCGGTGTTTCATAGATTTCTAATGTTTGAATACAACCCTACAGAAAATGGAAGTTAACCGAATGAAAATTTTGACTTTGACATTTAGCAAATTAGTCTTTAGGATGATTACCTCTCCCTAACAAATTGGTCATAAGAAATATCTCCAGGTTTGGGTGGATTGATCATTAGTCCCATCCCATCTGTAGAACATAGGTAAAAACGAGAAAGGGTGAGGAAAAAGAGAACAAGTCACAATAAACTATCCAACAGAAAAGCACAAGTGCTAACTCACAAATATTTATGCTGGAACATTTGGACTAAGTGATATTGATGCAACTTTATAGATCTCATCGACTGTCTGCAAAAGAAAATTAGGATAAAAGGAAAACATCAGCAGTGTAGCTACAACAAAAATTGAAGGTCAGACAATGTGCTTAAACACTTGCATGTTAAGTCAGATGGTCCTATATATTTAGACAACAGGCAATGAGTGCAAAAACCTATTTTACCATAGCAAAAATATTCAGTTCGTCAAATTACATGCGCCATGTACTGTTTCATGATGTCTCAGCTCAGTGGAAAGAGTTAAACTTTGAACCTGAAGGGATGGAGTTCAAATTCCTTAAGGGACAGTTGTAAAACGATCATTGGTTTCATTTTAATTAATAATAATTTCTCTGTTTCCCAATTTAATTTTAAAAAAAATATGGGGGCATTACATGAAATTGTGTCTTCCTATTGATTACATCTTATATGTTCGACAGTTTATCTACCACTTCATGCCGTGACTTGAGCTTCTCAATGATATAAGAAAAACAAGCTGAGTGAAAAGAAACAAGCTGGACTTCCTTGCTTAAAGGTGGCTCCATATCCATCAAAACCTTTTTGTGCAAAGAAAATTACAGTATTAATAAAATGATAAGTAATAAGAAATGTTTATGATCTTCATTTTCTTAATTTTCCTGCAAGTTCTCATCAAATCAAATTTCTACTTGTTCCTTCGTGATGAGGCATCAAGGAACATCTAATTGCATATGTATAACTTGCGCGTTCCCACATGTTCTTTAGATAGTTGGTCATATCTCAAGTTCATAATAATTTGAAGTGGTTTAGTGTTTTTTTTTTGGTAGTGTGAAGTGGTTTAGTGTTTGATTTGATTAAAAACATTAAAACAATAATTTGTATTTTTTTATCGGTGAAAAGTCATTTTTTATTAAGTAGTGCCGTCGTTAGAAATTCATTTTTTAATGTGAATAAGTGGTGTGCAAGGTTCGAACTTCAACTTGTAATATCCTACTAAATTAAGCTCACGGGAACGGTGAAAAATATCATCTTTTCACTAATTGACTAGTGGATAATCTAACCAAAGTTAAGTTCGAACAATGAGAAAAGTATATATAACCTGATTAATTAGTTGGTTTGCTAATTGTTGTAATAAATTGGAGACTAGTGTCTTCGTATAAAAATGCTATGAATTAATTTGTGTTTTTTTAATTTTGTAAACAAATAAATTGGACCCTGAAAAAATTGAATTAGATTGCTCAAAACGAAATATTCAATCATTAAATAATGGGTTAATTAAGTAGATAGTCCCTATAAATAATTTTTTGACAAGAGTCCCTATAAATATTTATAATTTTGTTTTTAGTCCCTACAAATAAATATCACTTTTTTTAGTCTTTGTAACAATTTTCTTAAGCCTTTTATAATAGAAGGAAATGGAATTACGGTGGATCTCGGCCGGAATACATGGGTTATTGGCCAATAAAAACATTTCGCTGTGAATTCGTGAGGACATTTTTTGTTAGAAATATCATTTCTCTTTATTTTGTAGGGATTAAAAACGAAATTCTCAATATTTCAAAGGAATATTTACATAATTAACCCATAAATAATTGTCCCATTGTTCTTAACAAAAAGCCGCAACCTAGTATCCCTGACAAGGCGTTAGTTGAGGCATGCGTGCGTATGCAAGTGTTTCATGAACAAGCTATGTTTCTCTGTAATAACAGATACTCTTCTGCTCAAAAAATGCAGAATCACAACCTCACTACAAGAAGCGCGTCAACTCCACGCCCTTCTCTTAACCACCACCAACGCCTCTGGCTCCAAATCTGCGTTTTTATTCAACAACATCATCTCAATGTATTCATGTTGTGGTTCACTCAAAGATGCTCACCAAGTGTTCGATAAAATGCCTCAAAGAACTCATGTTTCTTACAATGCACTTCTTGCAGCATATTCTCGTGTATCGGAACAACATTGTGTTTATGCCTTTAACTTGTATACCCAGATGGAAAATGTGGGTCTTAGGCCTACCAACATGACTTTTACTAGCTTACTGCAAGCAGCTTCATTGCATGGAGATTTGTTGATTGGGTTGTTACTTCATGCTAAGAGTTTGAAATTTGGTTTTTTGAATGATATTTGTGTGCAAACTAGTTTGCTTAATATGTACTCAAATTGCAAGGATTTGAGTTCGGCTGAATCGGTTTTTTGTGATATGAATGAAAGGGATGATGTTGCTTGGAATTCTTTGATTGTAGGATATTTGAAGAATGATAAAATTGAGAAAGGTGTTTATCTATTTATTGAAATGATGTGGGTTGGTTTTACGCCGACTGTATACACGTTTTGTATGACTTTGAATGCATGTAGTCGTTTGAAAGATTATTTTTCCGGGAGATTGATTCATGCACGGGTAATTGTCGGGAATGTGTCGCCGGATTTACATCTGCAGAATGCACTTGTTGACATGTACTGCAATGCTGGTGATACACGAACAGCGTATATGATTTTTAGTAGGATGGAAAAATGGGATTTAGTTTCTTGGAATTCTATGATTGCTGGGTATTTTGAGAATGAGGATGGAGAGAAGGCAATGAATTTGTTTGTCCAGTTGAAGGCATTGTGCTTTCCTAAACCAGATGACTATACTTATGCTGGCATTATATCTGCAACCGGTGCTTTCCCGTGTTTCAGTTGTGGAAAACCTCTTCATGCTCAGGTTATTAAAGCAGGATTCGATAGAAGTGTGTTTGTGGGAAGCACTCTAGTATCGATGTATTTCAAAAATCAAGAAACTGAAGCTGCTCTGCGTGTATTTTGTTCAATCCCGGGAAAGGATGCTATTCTCTGGACTGAAATGATAACTGGTTATTCCAAAATGGCTGATGGAATGGGTGCAATTAGATGCTTTTCTGAAATGCATCATGAAGCTCATGAGATTGATGAATATGTTCTCAGTGGAGTTTTGAGTGTTTGTGCCGATCTTGCAATTTTAAGACAAGGTGAAATAATTCATTGTTATGCTTACAAATTGGGTTATGATGTTGAAATGTCTGTTTCTGGAAGTCTAATCGATATGTATGCCAAAAATGGTAACCTTGAAGCTGCTTATTTGGTATTTTCTCAAGTTTCCCACCCAGATTTGAAGTGTTGGAACTCAATGCTTGGAGGATTTAGTCACCATGGAATGGTGGATGACGCATTGAAACTTTTTGAGGAGATCATTAAACAAGGTCTAGTTCCAGATCAAGTGACTTTCTTGTCTCTATTGTCTGCATGCAGCCACAGTAGATTGGTTGAGCAAGGAAAGTTACTATGGAATTACATGAGCAGCATTGGTTTGGTTCCTGGGCCTAAGCACTACTCTTGCATGGTAACTTTGTTGAGTCGCGCGGCATTATTGGAAGAAGCAGAAGAAATTATATACAAATCACCTTATCTTGAGGAAAATGTTGAATTATGGAGAACTTTGCTAAGTGCTTGTGTTATAAATAACAATTTGAAAGTGGGAGTCCGTGTGGCAGAGGAAGTTTTGAGATTGAATGCAGAAGATGGTCCAACACTTGTTTTGCTTTCCAATCTTTATGCTGCTGCAGGGAGGTGGGATGAAGTTGCTGAAATAAGAAGAAATATGGAAGGATTGATAATGGAGAAAGAACCTGGGTTAAGTTGGATCGAGGCCAAGAATGACATTCATGTGTTCTGTTCTGGAGATCAATCACACCCTAAGGTTGATCAGGTGCAGGCTGAATTGCACAGGCTTAAAGGAAATATGATTAGAACAGAGAACGATGACAGTGAGGTACCAAATGCATGCTATATGGGTTACAGAAGATAAGCCTATGCTATAGAGGTGGAATTTCATTAGAAAGCAAATGTATATAAAGGGATCCTTTCAACCAAAAAATAAAGTATATAAAGGGACTGAAGTTTTAGAGGTTAAGGGTAGTTTTCCCTGATTTTTCACTTATATAATTTCGATTTTCCTTATGTCGAATTGGCTGCTATAGACAACAAACATAAATCTTCTTAGTTCTTGCACAACTTTCCTCTCTCAACACATTTCTATTAGCTGTATTCGGCCACAAACTAAATTATTTTTAGGTGTTACAAAAAGGAGAATATTTCTCAGTTCTCAACCAAGTTAACATACGCTGTCTTGAGCCAATGCCTTTAAGTTTAAATATATATTTAAATCAAATGAAGGGATCCAGATGTAACCGAATCAAATTGAATTAGATTTTTGTGTTAAAGCAATCCAAGTCAAACCCACAAACTTCCCTATTTTCTTCTTTTTGATGGAAACTCTCCTGCCATATACTACTACTTTCATATAAGAAATCCGATACTTGCCTATTTTTTTTTTTAAGAGGTATGACAAGTTTTGAGCTTATATATGTTGATACGAAAATGGTAGTCTTTTGCGAGGTATGGCCACTTCCTGCGGATGGGGTGGGTTGTGTCTTTTGTGACAGACCGGCTGAGTCGGCGGCCCACTTGTTTCTTTCTTGCCCTTATTTCTTTCCTGTGTGGTACCAGGTGACTAGGTAGTTAGGTTGGGAGTTTGTGATGCCCATGGGGTTAGCCCAGCAGTTTCAGGCCTTTACGGGTTTAGGAGGGGGGAGGAGAGTTAGGCCAGGTTTACTTCTTGTTTGGCATGCTGTTATTTGGACCATTTGGGTGTCTCATAACGATCTTATCTTTGCTGGTAGCTTACTCCGTGAGGAGCCAGTCGTAGACAAAGTTAAACTCTTAGCTTGGAAGTGGTTTCGGGCTAAGTGTCCTGCTAGTTCCTATTCTCTCCATGAGTGGGAGCTGCAGCTCGTCCTGTGTTTGACTTGGTAGGGTTTTGTGGTGGTTTGGTTTGCCTGGGGTTGCTTGCAGGGTTGGGTGAGGTTGTATCTCCCCTTCCTTCCCGGGGAGGCCTTCTGGTTATTTCTGTTGTTTTTTGTTTTCTGCAAGTGTTTGTCGGGTTCGCTGATGCTTTTGGCTCTCACATTCTTAGAGTTTTATTTTCTTTTTGGTGTTTTTGGACTTTTTTAGGGTCATGTGGGTGTGCCTCGAGCCCCGCCTATGGGGTTCGGGGGTTTTTGTCCTTTGTGGAGGTTTCTTGGAGTATCGCTTGGCGGCTCTAGCTGTATATTATGTACTCTTTATCTTATATATATATATATATATATATATATATATATATATATATATATATATATTTTTTAAAAAAAAAAAAAAAATAATATTAAATATATTTTT
>Ga0228710_1008499_pt1 | contig 14696 bp, 8 predicted proteins | sample MedpolnodulmetaG_FD_177995 | JGI IMG/M metagenome (GOLD analysis project Ga0228710, IMG submission 177995) | Root nodule microbial communities from Medicago polymorpha collected in Santa Monica, California, United States - pink nodules | ecosystem: Host-associated > Plants > Roots > Nodule...
TCTCTATATATATATATATATATATATATATATATATATATATATATATATATATATATAGGGTTTTGCTAGAAGACACCTTTTATGAAGGTGTCTTTTAGCAAGTTATTCTGTGAACATTTGCTAAAAGACACTAACTTATTTTTATGAAGGTATCTTTTAGCAAAGTTATAAGTGGAAATCACACCTTGAGGTGTAGCTTGCTAAAAGACACCTTCATGGGTGGCTTCTAGCAAAACCCATATATATATAGGAAGAGAGAGAAAGAAGGTTGTCACATGAGTTGTCATCAAATAGTTGTACAAATATCATCACTCTATACTATATTACAACATTGTTTGATCTTGCACATTACAAATGAAGAGTGGTAGAATAAAGTGTTCCTCTTAAGCTAGTCCCCTTTTCATTTTTAAAAAAAAAAAACCAAACTAACTCACTGAAATTGACATCGAGGACAATCAAACATATGACGTCATTGAGAGGAGCACATTCCAAGTTCTCAAGCCAACACCTCCGAACCAACCCAAGTGGGTTGTTCTTCCAAAATTGTCTTTAATAAATGATATATGAAAGAAAAATTAAAGAGCTGAAAGAAAGGAGAGTAATAAATAGTTAAGAATATAATAGAAAAAGTAACATTAATATTTCATTTGTATTGCAAAGTGACATATAATTCAGGACAAAAAAAATTTCTAGTATTGTAAAACGACATATAATTTAGGACATTTTTTTCTTCCTAAAACGACATATATTTTGGGACGAATCAAATATCAATATTAAAAAGAAAAAATAAAAACCTTTATTTCTACTTCTACGTTACACTATGCACTAGCTATTTCACTATGATTTATGTTATCATTTGAAGAAAAATTATTCTTTTCACTATGATTTCTAACAAATATAATTTATATTAACCTAGTTGTCAAAATATCAATTAAAAACATAAAACACAATCAACTGATTTAATTTGCCTGTAATTGATACTGTTCACAAGTGCACTAAATCATTCTCCAAAGGGGCATCATGTGCTAAAGATGATTTGTGATCCTAAAACCTCTTAAACACGTTGTGTGGAGAAGGTTATGTTGTTGTAAGAGATCTTTTATGACTAGGAGGAAGATGCCCATCGTGTTTTGCAGAGTTTGTAGTTGTTGCATCGTATTGTTCCAACATAATATTGTTCTTAAATCTTAATTTATTAAAAAGAACAATAATTCTAAATTGACAACCATAAAACTTACTATTTTATTAGAAAACAAATTATGTGGAGCACAAATTATAAGCGTCGAATGTGTAAAGAGAAGACATAGATGACAATACTTCTAATTATATGTCTTGTGATAACTCATTAGTAGTAAAGACCATCATAATCATAAGTCATAAATAATAAACATTTACTATATTCACATGTATCATTTCAATGAGAATCTCTAATATATCAATTCTTGATATTGTTTTCTCGATTTCGCTACTCCAGGAGCTGATTCAAGGTGACATTTAGCATACACAAGTGTATGTTTTTGGGTACCATACAAAAGTGAGTTTTTTACCATTGATATATTATTAAAAAATTCAATGGTTTAGATTGAAGAAGGACTACTTATAAAGTGGGTTTATTGTTATATTTTTGGTATTTGCAGAAAGAGTGTCTTACAATATTGTAATTCCACTTATGCAATTAGGATAAAACAATCATCACAATTGATTCGTTAATGTATGCTGGAAGCGTTTTTCTTTTCTTACAAAAAATATTCTAAACGTTCTTTTAATTCCTTTTTTATGGACAATAAATGTTATTAATTCCTTAAAATCAAGAAAAATCAGAAAATCATTGTTCTTGAGTTTCTAAGAACACACAAACCCAGAAAATTAAGAACAAAAATCATAATTAAAATATACAGAAAAAGCATAATCTTTTTTTTTTACTAAGAATCAGATCTGGTGTTATGAACTAGATTTTAGTATATCTTCATTTTCCACCTTCAACTAGCAACATGCAATACATAGATCTGTAGGTAGAATTAACAGAGAAGAAAAAAAAAGGATGAAGAACAATAGGTAGCAAAAGCCCATACTTTCATCCATAATTCTTAGAAGCTCTGTTAATATCTATTGTAATCACAACCAACAATTGGTGGTATCTTCAAAAAAGAAAGAAATGAAAACTATTAAGAATTCAAAAGAATGGTGAATTGGAGATCTAGATTTACAGAGTCAATGTATGAGATTATGTTATAGAGTCTCGAAGAAACATGATGGTTGTGAGTATCATTTTCAACAGCAATTCTTCTTTGATTGCAGTGAGCGGCAAAGGGGGGAAGGGTAGGAGGCGAAGATAGAGAGAGGTGGGCGGAGGAGAGAGAAGCTGGAAAATTATTATCGGGCCATTGCATAATATTTAAAATTTTGGGGTAAAGTCTGTATTAAATATATTACCGGATAACTTGCTATTGTGAGTAAAAATAACTTTTTGTATGATACACAAAATCATGGACTTGTGTATGCTAAATGCCACCCTGATTCAAGGGCAATTTTGCTTTCTTTAATTTTATCAACTTGTACTAAGATCCAATAGATCTTATATAATTTAATTGTGAATAGAGATCTAGTTCTTTGAGAACTCAACCATAAACCTCTATCAACAATGACAAAGGAAAATCACAGTATTTTTATTTTGCAATCTTTCACGAATGCTTAACGTTAAATTATTAGTTCTTCTAGAACTATATCTTAAATCTTCATAAACAATGATAAAAAAAAAATGTATTCGTTAGACAATCATTCAGGGATGCTTTAATACTAAAAGAAAAAAAAAGTTCTTCAAGAACTATATCATAAAAGATCTTCATTGTTTGAGCAATCCTTCAAGGATGCTTCAATATTAAACTTTAGTTTTTCATGAACTATATCTCAAATTTTTTAAGCAATGATCAAGAAAATTTATTGTTTGAGTGATCGTTTGGGGATGCTTTGATATTAAATTTATTTAGTTCTTTTGTTTACACATAGGGAATATATGTACTCACACATATGATGCAACGATCGGTACATGAATGATTTGATTATGCTCATAAAATAAAGAAAGTGATACAAGTATAACCATTGAACAATTATGGATATTTTAACATACTAATGGTAATAGTAACAGCTCCTAACGTGTAATCACCGGACAATTATGACTAAAGTAATGTGCTCCTAATTAATAGTTTCAAATATCACAACGGATGCACATATGAGAAATTAATAGCTTCAAATATCACAATGGATGCACATATGAGAATCATGCACAAACTGATCTAGTACCAATGATTGTCCTAAACAAAATTATTCAGGAAAGCAACTTGAAGACTTTGATCTTAAGACAGAAAAGAATGGACAAGGTCAACTAAGACACATTCATTTTCAAAATCAATCATCTTCCTAAAAAAGTTTAAGATAATTTGAAAATAAATCATCACATACACAAAATAGAAACGTAGGTGTCGCTAGAGCAATTACTTATAATAAAAAAAATAACTTAAACTTCAAAAACAACTTGGCCACAAAGACAAACAATAACTTGGTTAGAGATGTTATGTGGGGTAGAGAATATATATGCTATGAATTGAAATTTTGATGATAACTTATTTTTAATCAAGGTTTGAATAATTTCATTTTACTATTCTACGAACATTCGAGTGTTTTTTAGAATATAACCACGAGACTTAAATCTTGAAAGATAACGTAAACTTCAAAAATAAATTCATATAAAATTACCTATAATTAAGTTCTTGTCTTGCTTCTTCATCACTATTCATTGTAACAAATACAAAGCCTTTGCTCTTGTACGTTTATGACTCGATCATATACAATCTTCATAATTCAATCAAGCAAAGACAAAAATAAAAACATTCAGAAAGAACATGATCACGAACTAAATTAGTTGAAATAAAATGAGAAAAAGAAAATTTCTCCAAGCTAACAATTAAGCTATCACTCCGGTAGAGTATTGTGTTACTCCACGAATGTGTTCTTTACTTAGCAATATAGGTCTTATTTATAAGATACAAAAGTTGTAACTTTCAAATACATGAAGAGTCATAAGACTAAATATCAATAAGAATGAATAAAGTCATTTACTGATAGAAGTCAAGGGATTTAGAAAGTCTAGGGAAAAAAGAAATACATGTCATATTAATATCTTTATCTTTATCTTTATTATATTAAATCTATACTATATATAAAAAAAAACAACCCCATTCAACCCTTTTGGACTGAATTTTTCTTTCCAAAAATGCCCTCAATTTTAAATACAAATAAATAGATAAGAACAAATTTAAATATTTAAAAAAATGTAACAAACACAATATATATATATACACACACACACACACACATGTTAGTTTATTTTTTTTCCTTTATCTTTTAAAAAGTGTAACAAACTAGATGAGTATATTTATACTTACTTTTTCATTATCCCAATTAGCGAAAAGACGTGCCCGTCTTTTCGCTCTTCTTATTGCGCTAACGTTTGAAAACTATGAACGGTGTTTTTTTTTATGAAATTTTGATTTTGATTAAAACTAAAAAAAAATATATAAAAATGGTTGTTGCTTTCAAGTTATAAAAAATCAAACTAACCATGATTATATATTTCAACGACATCGACAATAATACAATATAACAAAAATATATAATCTAAATTTTTTTTTAATGACACCAACAATATTTTTATTATAGAGAAAGTTGTTTCAGGTTTTAATTGGAATGATGAAAAAGTAAGTATAAATATACTCATCAAGTTTGTTACATTTTTTAAATGATGAAGGAAAAAACAAAAAATATATATTTATATCGTGTTTGTTACATTTGTTTTAATATTTAAATTTATTCTTATCTATTTGTTACATGTGTTATTTGTATTGAAAATTGAGGGTATTTTTGGAAAGAAAAATTCAACCCAAAAGTGTTGAAAATGGTAGTTTTCTTTATATGTAGTATAAATATAGAATATATATAGTATAGATTATACGCTTAAACAACTTTTTCTATAATAAAGATTTTTGTTGGTGCCATTAAAAAAGAATTTAGATTATATTTTTTTTGTTATATTGTTGGTATCATCGAAATAAATAATCATGATTAGTCTGGTTTGTTATAACATGAAAGCAACAACTTGTCAAAAAAAAAAACATGAAAGCAACAAACATTTATATTTTTAGTTTTAATCTAAATCAAAATTTCATAAAAAAAACACCGTTAATAATTTTCAAACGTAAGCGCAATTAAAAGAGCAGAAAGACAGACACATAAGTGCCCGTCTTTTCGCTAGTGTTAATAATGTTAATAAGTATGCCCTAACCCTAATCCCGCCTTTTTTGGTGGGTCTAATTAAATTTTTATGAAAAAAAATGGTTTTGCAAGGTATCGAATCAAGTACCTATAAACAACACTTTATAACTTTCGCCACTAGGTCACTCCTATTTTTGCTGAAACATTGTTGCTTCCAAAATAGATATACGATACTAAAGCCTTTTTTTTAGCCATTAATACCTTAGCGGTTCCTTTTTTGATGAGAGATTTTTCATTATATATTGTTAAATTGAGAAACAAGATGAGACATGGTTTCTAGCAAATAGCATATCAGTTTATATTGAAAGAAAAATTAGTGAATGTATTAGTTCCGAGTCAGTTACTGATGATTTCAAGTCATCTAGAAAGTGTAAAATGTTATTAAGTATTTAATGATCGGCTTTATATATTATGTAGTTGAAATTTTGAATGATCGATTTTTGGTTTATTACAACTTAAATGTGTTGTATACAATATGATTTATATATTTTAGTTTATTTTGATGGCGGTCACCCTAAACTTTTTTGTCTGCCTCCGCCACTGATGACAGTTCCTTTTCATTATTTTTTTTCTTTCAGTTACCTCATAAAAGTTCTTTTTCATTTTTTTTCCGATTACCACATAGCAATTCCTTTTCATTTTTATAGATTTAGTTATTGCTTTTTGCATTCATTTCATAGCATAATTCTGAATGTATCTCTGCAAGTAAAAATATAATCAATTGAATATATACAAAATTTATAAAATATGTGCATCGCATGAGTTATAGTCTAGTTATTCATTTTTTTTTTTTGAGACAAGAGTCTAGTTATTCATGACATATACAAAATTTTGTTAAGACTTCAATTAAATCTTTTTAGTGGACATTGAATTTAATTTTTTAATGGGTTTTGCTAATAGACACTTATGAAAGTGTTGTTTAGCAGTGATTATCAACTTTTTAGTTATAACTTGTTAAAAGACACCTTTATAAAAATTAGTTTATGTCTTTTAGTAAACGTCTATAGAATAATTTGTTAAAAAAAACCTTTATAAAGGGTGTCTTCGAGCAAAAATTAGTCTGTCTTTAAACCTTAAAACTAGTTTTAACAAAATTTTACAAAACCATGATTTTTGTCCAAAAAAAAGGTTATCTTCACATGTGTCACACCACCTCACAAGCTTATCCGTAAATTTCGTATATTCACAACGGTTATTCTTAAAAGCTTCAAAACCACGTACCATAATCCCTTTCCGTGTTCTATTTACGTTTTCCATTTTTGTTTTCAACCATGAATCGATGATAGCAACCTTCACAAACATTTTCTCAATGATTTTGTTCAAACACTTTTCTTCATAATCAACAAATTCTGGTATTCATTATATTTTCAATTTCTCAGATCTATTTTCTTCATATAATTTCATGAATATCTGACACAATTTCATGGTTGATTTGCAGCACTTAATTTTATGGCGGCCATTGAAGCATTTTCAAAGAGTTTGCTTCAAGAAGTGCATAAATGGGGTTGTTTGAAGCAAACTGGTGTGAGTTTGAGGTATATGATGGAATTTGGTTCACAACCTACTGATAAGAATTTGTTGATTTCTGCACAGTTTCTTCAAAAGGAACTTGCTATTAGAATTGCTAGAAGAGCTATTGAACTTGAGAGTCTTCCTTATGGTTTGTCAAAAAAACCAGCTATCTTAAAGGTATATATATGTATAGAATCTTTGGTCATAGTCTCATAGATTCAATTCCTTTGCTTTTGATATAAATGTGAGCTATGAAGCACGGATACGAACACGGACACTGACACGCCGACACGCTTAATCCGAGGAGTGTCCGCGCTTCGTAGATTGTGAGGAAAATTCTTTGGTTTATGGAGTTTGGTTGGATACCGGTACACGTCAGACTAATTCAAAAGTTAAATTTAATTTAAAATGATTAATTATAAAAAATGATGACATGGTACTAATATTGGATGATGAGTATTTATCCAACCAAACTTCACGGTACCGGAGTGTATACCTCAATTTTGATTATGATGTGTGTTGCAATTATGAAGTTGGCTACATTTCAAATGCTAGTATTGTTAATAGTAAAAGAAGAGTAATTTGTGATTGTGATTGATATTAAGAATAGGGTTTTGGTTCATATATAAAACGAGCAATTTTGTTGTTGGTCCATGTAAAAAATTTCTGTTTTTGGTTTTCATAATTTCATCCCTTTAATATTTATAATTGTTTTTGATTCTGTCGTTATGTGATGTTTGTTAACTACTTATGTGTCGTGCGAAATATCATGTCGCCATCCAAGGTGACAACAACTGACATCTAGTGACATACGTGATGACATGCTACCCAAAAATATTTCCCTAACCCCTCAAAAGAATTTTGTTTATGTGCCCTAAAATGAAAACTATTGACCAAAACTGTGATGTCAAGTTTTGGAGGGGTGGAAATCTAGAAATATTTTTAGGATTGCTAGGAGAGCTATCGAGCTTGAGAATCTTCCCTATGGTTTGTCTCAAAGACCTGCCGTTTTGAAGGTACAATGATTATTTTCTTACCATTGCAATATGGAGAGAATCATGGGTTAGTACCCTTATGAAGCATGGAGTCCAATATAGACGCCGACATGATGCAGGCTCGTGGGCACTACTAATGTCAAAAACATAAGACACTAAGATATATGTTTGTGTGTGTATTATAATGACATGAAATCAAATATGAATATTGTTTATAAAATATATAAATTAAGTATCAAAATGACCACCAAATGGCCTTGGAGATAGAAAACGAAGACCATGATAGATGGGATAGGAGACCAGAAATGAAAACCATAAAGCAGAGAAAGAAAAATCTAGATCCAAAAAATGTATCTATGTGAAAACTTTTCAATACAATTTATTATATTACATTTAAGTTATTTTAGAAAAAAATAGATGTGTCCACTTTATGATAGCTGTGTCTGAGGAATAGTCGAACAAGTGTCAAATGGTGTGTCGAAGTAAAGAAAAATATTTTTTTGTGAACAGTAGTTTCAAGTGTCTGACACATGAAATCTGGGTGTCGTATAACTGTTGGTGTCCAGCGCGTGTTGAATGCGCACAGCAAACACGGCTTAACCAAGGTGTGTTCGTGATTCTTAGTTTTTTTTTGTTCCCTGATTTGGTGTTTTTTATTCAATTCCCTTTGCTTTTGAGGCTTTGAGTATCATTTGATCTTATCTGTTTTTTAGGAAAGGGGCCTTGGATGTGTCTTGATATTATGAAGTTGGCTACCTTTTGAAAGTTAGTATTGTTAGTTATAAAAAAACAGTATTTTGTGCTTGACATGAAGAATATAATGTAGATTCCTGTCTAAGGTGTCTAGTTTATAATATTTGTTGTGGCTAATCAAGTCTTGAATCATCTTAATTTGATCATTACTCTAGTCAAATAGCCCATGGTTAGAATTGCTAAAAAGGTAGGATAGAGTTTTGTCAGCTACGCGTGCCTTAAACCGCATCTATTCGGGTTCGATTTATTTCCGAACCCAAAACCTTTTATATATAGTAACATTGCTCATGAAGAAAGCCATTTTTTCACAAATTTCTCTCTCCTCCTCCTTGCAAACTGTGGCCAACACCACCCTTCGCCACTTAGATCGTTCTTCGACGGATTCACGCAAACTTGATTCTGAATAGAAGCCAGCTAGAAATCTCCATCACCCTAGTTAAATAATCTTTGCAATTGGCTTGGCATATAAGTCTGTGAATTTCTATTTTGTTACAATGTGCACTGCGAGAACAGTAAGAACAGTGTTATCAATGGAAGCAGAAGGCAAATCATGACAATCAGCCAAAAATACGCCATATAAAATATCGCGGAAACATAGCAGATATAATAGGTGTTGTCCGTCAGCGGCAGGCACAATTTGCAATGCCATGACGCCACAGCACTGCCAGGATGGCAAGTTAACAACACTGATTTAATCACTATATCAAGACAATGAGTCTTATTTTTGTTTCCACAATAAAAATTGCCTGCTATTTAATTCAGTGATTCTTAATAGTGGTGGATGCCATAACTCCTTAAGGTTGTGGTCTAGAAAGGTAGTTTTGTGATGTTCTTTGATTGATGTAGATTTTGATGTGTGCTTTTTGACAATTTAGCGACATTAGGGAGAACGAACGACTGTATAATTAATGTTCTGTAAATGTTTATTGAAATTTTGTGCTGCTTTTAGGTTAGGGATTGGTATGTCGATTCATTCCGCGATATTAGATCCTGCCCTGAAGTCAAGGATATGAAGGATGAAAGAGAGTTCACTGACGTTATCAAAGCCATCAAAGTGAGACACAACAATGTGGTACCTACAATGGCCTTGGGTGTTCAGCAATTGAAAAAAGAGTTGAAAACAAAGATTGATAGTGAAGATCTTGTTGAGATTCATGAGTTCCTTGATCGCTTTTACTTGTCAAGAATTGGAGTCCGAATGCTTATAGGTTAGTTTGGAATATGTTCCTTGAGATTACAATGTCAAACTTTTACCATTGAGTTAACACCTCATGGATTTGCTGCTACTTTTTGTCTTTGAATCTTGCGACGAATGTATACAATTACCCTTTACCTTACTTTTGTGTTTTTTCATTTTTGTTGGATTTAGGGCAGCATGTCGAGTTGCACAATCCCAACCCTCCTCCCCATGTGGTTGGTTATATACATACAAAAATGTCTCCTGTGGCGGTGGCAAGGAATGCTAGTGAGGATGCACGCTCTATATGTATGCGTGAGTATGGAAGTGCGCCTGAAATCAATATTTACGGGGATCCTGATTTCACTTTTCCGTGAGTTACATGCTTCTTAGTTCTTACTTCCATGAATTAATTAATTATTGTTTTGCTGTCATTCATTTTCAAAAATTTTACAAGGTTATGTCTAGCTCCGTACGTTATTCTTTCCTAGGGTATCTTTATTCTTATGAATGGCTATGCTAGGAATGGTTAACTCATGAATATTTAAAATCATAGTCAAAATGTTTTTTGAATATGATTTTTTGAAATCAAAGTCAAGATGTTATTTCTGTTACCTTTTCAAAATATATTTAATTACTCTATGTTTTCACTACAGGTATGTTCCAGCTCACTTGCATCTTATGGTATTTGAGTTGGTTAAGAACTCACTACGTGCTGTCCAAGAGCGTTATATGGATTCTGACAAAGTTTCACCTCCCATAAGAATAATAGTTGCTGATGGATTAGAGGATGTTACCATAAAGGTAACGAATTAACTTTAATGCAGTTGTTAATTTTGAGTTACTTTTGCTTTTTCTGGAGCTTTTTAAATGCTACCATGAAGATGTTTTGTTAAGCATTTAGTCTAAATGAATGGTAGATATCTGATGAGGGAGGTGGAATTCCAAGAAGTGGTCTGCCGAAAATCTTTACATATCTGTACAGTACTGCCAGAAACCCATTGGATGAGCATGCAGATCTAGGGGTAGCGGATAGTGTGACAACAATGGCTGGATATGGATATGGTCTTCCTATTAGTCGTTTATATGCTCGGTACTTTGGAGGTGATCTTCAAATAATCTCTATGGAAGGATATGGTGAGTCTACTTTTCACTTTATAATAAAAGGGGGAGGGTTGTTATAGGAGCTCTTATTGCAGCTTGATATCATACTAACCTCATTTTCTTAGTTAGAGATCCTTTTGAACTTCAACAACAATAATTACTACTTTTATTTAAGTTTCAAGTGAATATCATTACTACCTTTGTCTCTTATGATTAGCTCATTTAATGTGTTCATTTTGTATATTGATCTTCCAAAAATATATTTTGTATATTGATGTCTTCAAATCTCTCAAGATACTTAGTAGTGCTAATTTAGGGGTATATTTGGAAAAAAGGAATGAATCTATCTAGTTTCTTTATAGGCAAGTTTTAGTAAGTTATTGGTTGTTAGTTTTTTCTGATCGAACTCAGGACGTTCTGAAAACTCTTTCAATGTCCCTTATCTCACTAACCGATCTACATTCATGGGACAATAAACATATTTATTTAGTGATTTGAAATGAGAATTGTATTTAGGCCTTACCATCTAAGAATCAGCTTGTATATCTTGCAATTATATTGCATTACATTTTAAGAGTAATGGTTTTACTAATATAATAGTACTACTTTTCACCCTTTACTGTTACATGTTTAACAATCAAGTATTCTGATGGGGTAATTCGTTGTTCTTTGCAGGGACTGATGCATATCTCCATTTGTCTCGTTTGGGAGATTCACAAGAACCTTTGCCCTGAAGATTGATTATTTCGTTTTCAGCCACACTCAAGGATTGTGGAGAATAACTCGAAGTAACATTGAATTCGTAAAAACAAGTAAAAAAGGACTCTGCTGTCAAAAAAATTCATACTCTATTAACTTGACTGATTATGTGTATATATTTCATTCATGCATAAGATTGTGTATGGGGTTTAATGCTCCTTTCTTTGCCATTGCATCAGCTTTGGAAAAATTGGTATTTTCATTGTTTAGGCTGGATGAGACCCTTTATTTTCAATGACTATTCAATCAAACTTGTTCATACAATTCTTGTTTTTGACTATTCACAATAGCTATCACTCTCCTAAGAATTATGGTCTGTGAAATATTACATAAGTTTTTTATACCGAAACAATTTAGGGTGAGAGATGGTGTCCCAGACCACAAAGAAACTCAATTTTTATAATAAGTCATATGACATTTATTAGTAACTAATGATTGATTTTTTATGCTAACATGATTCATATTCTAGCATATAGATTTCATCCACTTAAAGATAAATGTAGTTATCTCTTAGTTGAGATTTAAAAATTAATTCACCATATAGGAGATATTGAACTTTTTTCTTTAGTTGAGTATTTTTATGTGGATAAGAAATCCTATGCGTGCAACTGCAAAGACTTGATTTTTTTTCTTGATAATTTGACATTTTAATTTTATTTAAAATAAGGTCTTTAAATATTAAAAATTTGTTTGTCAAAAAAAAAAAAAATTGAGTATGTTGCAGGCTTAAGTGCAATGCACCACAATGTCCTTCTAACATAAGGTTCTATTATTCTTAAAATTTTAAAGTAGGTGATATTCATTTTTATTTTTTTTTGCAGAAAGAGGTAGCCCTAAGCCTGCTAACCTCTAAACTTCATTAAAAAGGAAACAAAATACAAAAGTGGGGGACAAAGCCATAAACCCTCAAAAGGAAATGAACCTAAAGCTTGGCATTCCAAGCTTTTCCTTAACAACTTGACTATAAATAACAGAAGCAACTGTTTCCCAAACAAACAAACCTTATAACGACAAACCCATGTTTGCAAGGGAATCAGACTGATTCCCTTCTCTATAAATATGGGAAATCACAAAATGCATACTAGAAAGTAACTTTTTACAATTAAACCATCTATTGCTAAGGTTCCAAGGAATGATTGCTTCATTAGAAAAGGCAATCACTACCAACTTGGAGTCAGTCTCCAACCATAAACCAAGTAGGTGATATTCATTTGAAAATAACGTAAACTTTTATATTGCTCTCATCCTATTGGTTTCTCATGCGTCTTATTTTTTTTTCTTTCAAAATACCCTTTCTCATCCTATTGGTTTCTCATGCGTCCTATTTTTTTCTTTTAAAATACCCTTTGCTACTTGAAGAAAAATATATTTTTGAAATGCATTAATTTTTTCTAAAAAAATCCCACGACATGAACAAAAACATTTTTTTTGAAGGGACATGAATAACAATATGATTATATAAAAACCACTACAAATATATGTTGAAAATAATATGTCAAAATATAAGATTTAAATATATTTTATATTTAAAATAAGATACTGTTCGGATATATAATTTATATTTTAGTTTATAATATTGTTAAGATTTGTTAGATCTTTTTATCTTTTTTCCCTAGTTAAGGATATGATTTAGAATTATACTTTTGCATTACAACTTTTTTATTGACAACTTAACTCTATAGGACTATGAATCAATAGTATATATATAAAGTAATGTTTTTTATGCCACGTATTACTTCCATGTTTATTCTCAATAATTTTATTATTTTTATTTTTTCAAATCATTATTTTATTACGCATAAATATCTCAACAAACTTTTGATCTTATCCACTAAATATTTTATTTAATTTTTTATTGAATTCCTAATATTTTATGTAGTGTAAATATCTCAACAAACTATATATAATACTTTCAATCCTATCCATTAAATATTTCACTTCAATTGTGAATTAATTTTTGATTTAATGAATTAATGGCTACTTCAATTTCAACATTATTTGTTTCAATAAATGTAGTTTTTTTATATGTTTTAGAACTCACAAATTTGTTAATAAAAATTTGAAGGAAAATTTGTTATTTTTTATAAAAACTGATTTTTTTTTCTTTGAATTTTCATTATATCCACTAAAAAATTCATACTATCAAAAACTATTTATTTAAGTTAATGACCAGTATGATTTTTGAATGTCAAACATGCTCTGTTCATTTTTGTATGTTAATTGATAGTAAAAAATCTCTAAATTATTAAATGTCAAAATCATTTTTATTGAAGTTTGTTACAAACCGAGTCTATGGAGTTGTTCGTTATAACTTTTAAAAATATCACTTTAAAGAGCATTATTTCTCTTTGTTAATGTTTTTTTTAACCAGGATTTACAAAAAAAAATCTAAAAACAATTTCAAATTAAAAGATATTAAGATTATGTTTTTTATGGGAAAGGGGAGAAAATAAGTATTAAAATATAAAAGTAATTTTGTAACAAAAAATCCATTTTATATAGTTGTATCAAATTAACATAATTTTTTTTTAAAAAAAGTGATTGTTATTCTGAAAAATAAACACAAAATTGATTATACTTTTTAATAAAGTTTCTAAAAAATAATCTCTAAATTATAGAATGTCAAAATCATTTTTCTAATCTATAAAAAATGAGTTATATATTAATTTACATTTACTAAAAATAATTTTATGATGTTCATTTATTTTTATCTCACAATGGATCTATTTGATGCAATAGAACTACCTCCCTATGAATTTTTATTTTGTTGGTGTTCCAATGAAATTAACATTTATGTTTTATCTATAGAAAACTCATTTTTCTATCTGGCATAAACATCTCAACAAATAATTCATATCTACTTTAATTTTATAGTCCAAATATTTTATTTGTTTTTTTAGGGATTTGTTTGTTTTCATTACTTTTTTTTTTAGGGATTTGTTTGTTTTTATTACTTTTTTTTTACCAAAGTTTTCATTACTTTCTAATTTAATTTCAACGTAATTTATTTTGTTAACCTCCTATATTGTCATGGAAAAATTTCCTATACTCTCTCTCTCTCTCTC
>Ga0228710_1008501_pt1 | contig 14695 bp, 14 predicted proteins | sample MedpolnodulmetaG_FD_177995 | JGI IMG/M metagenome (GOLD analysis project Ga0228710, IMG submission 177995) | Root nodule microbial communities from Medicago polymorpha collected in Santa Monica, California, United States - pink nodules | ecosystem: Host-associated > Plants > Roots > Nodule...
AAAGTAATGGGATCAATTGAGGTGTTAAACATAGCTAGACCACTCTGCAGGTCATTCTCTTCAGCTTCTCTTCCAGTTATATAATCTTTCAAATAACCTAGTGGATTTCTTGTTCTAGGGGAAAGCTCTCTTTCTTCAGGTGACTCAATTTTCACTTCTTCTTCATGATCAGAAACAACGTTATCATGATCTGAAGAGTTAACTTCACTTATATCATCAAGTTAAGGCACCTTAGTATCAGTTTGGTTCAGTGGTTCATCAATTGTGAATTCTATCACATCATTATCAATTAAAGAGGAACTTGATTGAGTGTTTTCACCGTCATTCCAGTTCCATCCCTGAGATTCTTCATATACAGCATCTCTGCTAATCACTACTTTCTTCCCTTTTGGATCATATAGCTTATAGCCCTTGATTCTTCACTCAAACCCAGTAAAATGCATTTAAAACTCTTATCATCCAGTTTATTTCTTTGAGAATCTAGCACATGAACATAGGAAATGCATCCAAAAATTCTAAAATGTTGCACTGAAGGTTTTACACTACTCCATGCTTCTTCTGGAGTCATGTCTTTGACTGACAATGTAGGGCTTCTATTCAACACATGAGTGGCCCAAACTGTTGCTTCTGGCCAGAAAACCTTTGGAACTTGCCTAGCTGCAAGCATGCTTCTTACCATGTTCATCAAAGTTCTATTCTTTCTTTCTGAAACACCATTTTGTTGAGGTGTGTAAGTTGTGGTAAGATGTCTCTTGATTCCATTTGTACTGCATAATTCATTGAACTCTGTAGAAGTATACTTTCCTCCTCTATCTGATATCAAGCATTTTATCAAGCATTCAGATTCTTTCTCAACTAAACTTTTGAACACTTTGAATGTTTCAAATGCTCTTGATTTGTCTTTCAAAATGTATATCCATGTCTTTCTACTGAAATCATCAGTAAAAGTCATGAAGTATTTGTTACCAGAGTTTGAACTTGGTTTGATAGGGCCACATAAGTCAGAGTGAATCAATTCAAGTTTTTGTGAAGCCCTCCATTGAGCCGTTTTTGGAATTGCTTCCCTATGTTGCTTCCCCAACAAGAAATCCTTGTATTTTGTTTCAATTTCTTGCAATTCTGGCAGATCTCTCACCATATTCTCTTTCATCAAAATTTTCAAACCCTTCCAACTGAGATGTCCATATCTATAATGCCATATCTTGGCATCTTCACATTTTTCCATCTTCAAGCGTTCAGGAATAATGACTGGTGTAGAGATAACAAACATTTTATTGGTGCTCATTTGAGTTGACATTATCAAACCTCTCTCTTCATGATATACTTTGCAAGTATCTTTCTTAAAAACAATTGTTAGATTCTTCTGCTGAAGTTGTCCAATACTAAGCAAATTGTTTCTAAGTCCAGGGAGATAATACACATTGGTTATAACTTGAATTATACCACCAATGAGCAGTTTCAAGTTACCTCTTCCCATTACTGGCATTTTAGAATCATCAGTCAACTTCACTGATTCTCTAAACTCACTATCAAAATCAAATAGCCAATCTTTAGTTCCTATCATATGGTTTGAACACCCTGAGTCAAGAAACCATACCTCATCTTTGGCATTTGTATTCAGGCAAGATTGTGTCATCAGAAGCAATTCACCATCTTCAAACTCAGCATAGTTTGCATTTTCTTCCCATAGAGGACATTCAATTTGATAGTGTCCCTGCTTGTGACACTTGAAACATTCAACACTTGATTTGTTGATTCTTCCTCTACATCTTCAGCACCTGAACGTCCTCTTCCTCTACCAAGTCCCACAAACCCTCTTCCACCATTGGAAACCTTCAAAGCTTGCTCAACATCAAATTCCTGATTTTGAGATTTCATGTGATGTTCTTGAACAAGTAAACTGCTCTAAAGCTCATCAATTGAGAGTGTAGTAACATCGTTTGATTCCTCAATTGAGCACACCACGTAATTGAATTTACTTGCTAAAGATCTCAGAATCTTTTCAACAACAAGTGTTTGATCCATTTTCTCACCTTGTGTTATCATTTTGCTTGCAATGGAAAGAGTTCTTACGAAGTATTCATCAATGGTTTCTCCCTCCTTCATTGCAAGAATCTCAAATTCCTTGCGTAAATCTTGTAATTGAGCACGTTTCACTTTGGTAGAACCTTGATACTTTCTACGCATTGTCTCCTAAATATCCTTACCTGAATCTTTAACTAGAATGGTTTCCATGATTGTTCTATCGATGGATTGAAAAAGATAGTTCTTTACCTTGTAGTTTACTGTCTTTTGCAGCCTTTTCTTGCTCTGGTGTTGGATTCTCAAGAGCAACGGTGACACCAGTTTCAATTAGATCGCAAAACTCTTTGGAACGAAGAAGGTTCTCCATAAGCATGGCCCAATGATCATAAAATCCATCAAACTTGGGGATAGAAGGTTGTGCAAAATTTGCAGAATCCGCCATTGTTGAAAGCTTAGGATGAAGGTGGAAGAATAGAGAGATACATGCGTAACAAACCGTAACAAACTTTACCCTCCAAAAAGCTGCACTTTGAAACTTTGTTCTACAAGCCCTTAACACCGGCTCTAGATACCAATTGTAAGGAAGAAGATTATGTATTCATTCAGTTGTCAAATACAAAGAGTGGATACTTATTTATAGTAAAGTATCCAAGCAATTTGAGCTAACTTGCATTACATGTAACCTCTGTCAAGTAAGCTCTAATTACACTAAAAACAAGATTAAAAGCTTAAGCACAAAGTTTAAACCTCCTAACAAGGAAAAAGTGTTCAAAGTTTAGATTTGAGTTTATGAGCTTGCAAAAAGTGATTGTGTACCTAACGTGGCAAAGGTGCCATGCTTATACAGACACAAGGGGAAAGTAATGATTGTTGGAAGGTAAAATGATATAGGTGAGATCGTCAAGAGATCTCATTTTGTGTTGTGATGAGAGTAGATTGTATTGTGCGAGCGCATTTGAAAGGCGTTGTGCTCATCTGTAGGTTTTTAATAGATGGGTCGTTGTAAGGCCTTTGATGAGTCACTATTGGGATGAGAGGAACAAAAATTAAGACAATTACAGATTAAAATAAATCATACATTGTTAAATTAATAACTATAGAGAGGGATTCAATGAATTGAGTGGTGCTCTTTGCATCATCACCTTTGATAAAAATAAAAATTATATAAAGAGACATAGTTTGACTTTGTAACCTCAAATGACAGGGTTCGAAAATAGACCCAACCACCTCTCTCTTGTTTTTTCTTCCAGAACACCATACTCTTTATAACATATAAAATAGAGAATTAATGATAAACAATGTGTATTTATAAAAGAAAAATTTGCGATTATGTGTCTGTGCCAATCATGAGTAGAAATTCATCTAATTATTTTTTGGGCAAATTTAACAAAAGTTGTGTCATTAATTAATATATTATTTTGATTTTTTATTATGAAATTAATGAATATTTTAGAAATGAAAAATATAGGGTTCGAACTCGCACTACATAGGAGTTAGCTTACACTGATAAAAACATAAATTGTTTTGGATGTATGTTATTATTTTTTAATAAGTATTTTGTTGCAAAAAAAATATGATAAAGTTTGTTAAAAAAAAATTAAAAAAATAAATAAAAGTGCAAATAGGGGTTTGCTTCTCTAACGTCATGAAAGTTAAAACACAAACTTGTATAAAAGGTGTGGAGATTCTCTCCCATTAAAGTACATCCAATTAAATCCTAGACATCTATATGTTTTTGTTGTAGTCAGTTGTGTGTTAAGAAAAACATTGAGTGGTTGAAATTGTCACTGGACCCCTTCCAATTGAATTTTCAAGAGACCCCGCTCTTGTATAAATGGAAAGACCTGAGGTCATTGCCTAATGCCTCACATCTTAATTACAATATTAAAATCTGTCTCTTTCTCTCTGTGTTTGTTCGGAAAATGAAGTCTATATTTCATGATGCATTCAACTGGAATATGAATGCATCTTAATGGTTATAAGTTATAACCAACTTGATCGTAACTTAACTGTCTCCGAGGTAGTCAGAAGAAGTTGCAGAGAAAGTTGGGCCTAGAAATCAAAAGCCTAGTGATGGAAGCCGGTAAACGCACTATCATATGAAAATTGCTTTTTTAAATCAAAAACTTCCTAAAAACACAAGTTAGATACTAAAATGCCATCAGCGGTAGTTGACTACCGTTGGCTTATAACTAAAAAATCGGCGGTAGTTAACTACCGCTGAGTTTTTTAGTCATTCACATGTGTTTCTAGGAACTATTGGATGTCAGAAAAGCAATCATCCTATCATAAAGCTTTTCTTTGGGTTTGAGCCCGGCAAAAGTTGAAAATTCAAAGATCAATAAGGAAGCCACCAAATCCAAAACTACAGGGAAAAATCCAAAAACATCAAGATTTATGCTCTTCCCCCAGCACAAAACACTTGCACCCTGCAGCGATGCCAAAAATGCCCCTGCATTAGTCAAGTAGCGCAAGTGTTAATCGTTGCACCACTTAACTAACACTACGTGAGTTAACATGCACCGCGCTAGTTAACTCACGCTACGCGATGTCTTAGAGAAGACAGAACACCTCATTTCTCATCTAAAATCTCAAAAAATCTCTCTCAAATCACCCAAACTCAAAATTCCTTTCAAGTTCAAATCAAACAACACTCCAATAACAAGTAAGTCTTCATAATCAAACACCATTAACCTTTTATGTTTATATGTTAAATTTTTTCTCTTAAATTAGAAACTTTTTAGAAATTTTTTAGATTTAGGGATTGTTTAAATTTTGGTTTTTTTGGAAAGAAATCATACAATGTGTACATGTAAATGACTTGTGTTGCTTAAATGTTTAGATGTTTGCATGTGTATGTTGTAGTTTTTTTTTTAGATTTAGGGTTTGTTTAAATTTTGGTCTTGCTTGCAAGAAATGATACAATGTTACATGTAAAAGACTTATGTTTCTTAATTGTGGTTAGATGTTTGCATGTTAATGTTGTAATTTTGAGTTTTAGGGTTTATGTATAATTTTCACTCCAAGTGTTTGATGAAATGTTTGAATGAGTTTTTCATTGATTGTTTTTAATTTCTTACTGTGTATATTTGAAGCAATGGCGGGGTGGATCGACGTTCATGCACAATTCAACGGCGGAGAACCTCAGAGGTTGAAGGTTCGGTGCCTTGGTGTAACGTTAAGAGGTCTCAAGGATCAACTTAATGAATTCAACCAAGGAGTCAACCCTAGAGACACAAGGAGGGTGAAATACGTTCGGTATAAACGTCCAACGCTCGACGATGGAAGAGTATCGTTCACTTGGGTGGAATTAACGAACGACGAAATTGTGAAGAGCATGTTTTGGGAGCACAACATGTTCCAGTGGATCGATATGCGGGTAACGTTGCTGAGATCAACTGAAGATATAATCAACAATCTGATTCCGCCAAAAGATCGTGATTAGGTAGGGAAATGCACCTTCCAACTACAACAATTATCTTCCTCTGGATGAGGTAATTCAAACTTGTTAAATGCCAGTTCCCAAGCATTCACCCGGAAGTGTTATTGTTTCATTCAAAAGATTAAATTCTTGTTAGTTTGGTTTAGATGAAGGTATTGAAGTGTCAAGAACTGGACCTCATTCTTTTGGCACTTGAATACTATCATCTAAACCAAACTAACAAGAATTTAATCTTTTGAATAAAACAATAGAACTTCCGGATGAATGCTTGAGAGCTGGTGTTTAGCTAGTTTGAATTTACCCCATTCAGTGGTAAGATCATTGTTGTAGTTGGAAGGAACATTCCCGAATGTAATGTAATGTAATGATTCGTCTATATAATGTAATGTAACTTTTATTTGAATTTATTCAATACGCAACTTTATTCGAATTCACGCTAAGTTTAATTAGGCATTTTTTTTATTTTTTGTAATACGTAACTTTATTTAAATTTATTCAATACGCAATTTTTATTCGAATTCACACTGAATTTATTCTAATTCATTTATTTACTTTATTCAATACGATGTAACATAGGTTATATCTACCATAAATATAGTCAAAAAACGTGAAAAAACTTAACAAAAACGTGCAAAATCGTGTGTCCTTCAGCTCTGACCACCGGCCAAGGTGCATGAGTTAACTCGCGCACATGCCAGTGGTGTGTGACTTAACTCACGCAAGGGCATTAATGTCTTTTCAGTTGGGTGCGAGCGTTTTGTGCAGGGCGAAGAGCAGTAATCAGAATATATGAAGCTCACTCTTCTGTATTTGAGGGTGTTTACGAATGTTTTTGGTAAACAATAAGACTAGTTTTAAAATGTTGCTTGCAGTATCAAACTAGAAATCATAGGGCATGTTGTGCAATTTTTTTCCATAAAATGTTGATATGTTCATCATATTCATAGTTTGCTTTATGAACAAGATGAATAAAATTATTTTTGTATGAAGATAATTGTCTTTCGACAGAAATCAGTGAAGAAATGCAAGTAAAACTGAAAATGCAGAAAGTAAAGAAACTTAAAGAAAAGTAAATTGCATTGCATTAATTTAATGGATTAAAGTCTATCCGGGAGAGGTTCTTCTATTACTAGTAGGTAAGGGGGAGTGGGGCTTGAATTACATTTTTCAGGTGCAGCAACTGATGCTAGTTGTTGAGTAGAATCAGCTGAAAAAATAAGTATAGTATTTCAAATTTTAATTGTTAAATATTATAGTATTTAATTATTAACATAATGGGATAATACCGATTTTTTGTTCTTGTAATATTAGCGAATTTCAGTTTTAGTTCTTGTAAAAAAAAATCTATCCCTATCATTTGAGATTCTTCCACTTTGGGTCTCTCACTTAAACTTGTTAGCAGAATCTGCTGACGTCTCCAACTAACTGTGTAATTATTTTATTTTTCATTTTTTTTAAATGGAATCAGATGCCACTTGGATTAAATTGAATTTTGATTTAAAAATTAAATAAAAAACAAAAATCTTTACAATTAAATCATCCAATTAAAAACAGTTGCAATGTTTTCCATCTTTTTCTTCCCATCGTGCTTCTTTTTCACACGAGTCCAGGTTCTTCTTCTTCGATTCAAACTCGAACTCGATTTTTCTTCTTATACTCATTTGAATCGAATTTGTTTCCTTCATTGAATTCATTTCATTCATACCATCTCGTTTCTATTTGTTTCTGATGAGGGTATAATTGTCCATGGCACAAGTACTTCAATTCAAGGGCTAGGAGGACCAATGACAAGGGAAAGGACCAAGAAAGCTAAGGAGGCCCTAACTCCATTGGTGGCAAAAGTCTTGGAGTTGAAACCTACACTAGAAAGCATGGAGGATAAAATGGTCATGTGCATCAAACCATTGGAGGAGGGGTGGGGCGCATCTCTTGCTGCCCATTTTATTTAGTTGTTTTTGTTATGTTGTAATAAAAAAGTGTAAGGGACCAATTTTGGTCCAAAAATACTAAGTATGGTTATTTTGTGTGTTTAATCCATTTTAAAGCTTCCAAAGCTTTAAATGGGATGTTTTGTGTGTTTATTTCGTGCAAAGAAGTGTTGAAGACAAAAGAAAGACAAGGCATTAAAGAGCATTTAATCTGAAGGAGGAAAGAATGCAGGAACTGAAAAGGAAACAGACAAAACTTCAGTGAGACAATGAAGGCACTTCACTTCAGCATATGAAACCATCATCATCATCAAAATCACGTCCTAACATCACCATCATCATGATAATCAAGACCAGCCACCCTCATTCATTGATTTGTCTTGTAACCATTTCTTGTATTCATGTTAATTTACTTCAGCCATAGGAAATAATGATAGATTAATTTGGCTGAAGGAATCTTAAGAGTTATTTGCCTTTTCCTTTGTAATTCAGCAAGGGTCCCTCCTACCTATATATAGGACACGAAAATTGAATAAAAATTAAGTTGAATTTTGTTAAAAAGTGAGTAATTACTCTTTAGGTTCTGGATTGGACCTTGTATTGATCATATCAAGAATCCTTTCTTGTGGTGATCTTCATTTCCATATACTTATCATTTTCTAGGATTAGAAAGTGTGGCATCCCTAAACTCTCCATTCCATTTCTTGTTTGAAACCACAAATCAGCCAAAACACCAATTCGAAACCAAATTCTCGTTTTCAACTCAAATCATTGTCAAAATCAATCCCAATACATAATTTTCGTTTCCTTTTGGCACATCATTCATTAACAATATTTTCAGTCCATTTCTTTTGTGTTGTGCCTATAATTAATCTTTCAGCAAGCAACTTTTATCAATTCATAATTAAAAGTCAAATATGAACAATTTTCACAAATAGTGTTCATTAGTTTCTGTGTGAGGGTTAACTGCAGTTGCATATCAAGAAAATGGGTAGGAGTAAGAACTTGAGTGTTAGTAACTCAAATGGAGGAAACCAACCATCCACTTCCAGTTTATGAGTGTAATGCAGTTATGAAGATGTGTGTATCAAATATTGTTGAGAACCCTAAGAGAAGATCCTAGAAATGTAGAAATTGGAACATGAATGATGTGGAAAGTTGTGAACTTTTCATATGGGATGACATATTGGAGATGTTCTTTGCGAGAAAAGGATTTCCCCTAAGTAATGATAATGTTAGATTTGATATTGGCTGCAATCCGTGTCAGATGACTACGTAACTTCTGGAAAAAAAATTGGGAAAGATTTTGGGAATGAATATGGACAAGAAATTGGAAAGGAGCTAGAGTCGGAGAAGGTACTGAAGATGAAAAAGAAATTTGAAGCTGAGAAGAAGGAGAGAAATTGGTTGTTCATGGCATTGTTACTTTCTTGGATTTCTATTTTTTTTTTTTGCAATTTCATTAAAATTAGCTTAATGTCAACTTGGTTTAATTGTTGAGCAAATTGACTTTGTAGGTTGATGTAATTCTTGAGAACTAGAAATTTTTAGTGTTATGTAATGCCTTAACTTTGTAATATCAAGTTAAAATTTTGTCTTATGTAATGTTCATGTTTGTTAGTATTATAATAAATGGACAAAACTTCTCTAAATTCAACTTGTTCTGAATATTGGGTTGACTATAGCATGTTTACTTGAACAAACAGACTTATAGCATAATAAAGCACATAGAGTGCACATGTATCATTACAAAATAAAGTGTGCATATGTATCATTACAAAATAAAGTACATCAAGTGCACTTAATAGATCAAAAAACAGAAATGAAAATAGCAAGCATCGAGTTCTAAAATAAAGTACATCAAGTGCACATAACAGACCAAAAAACATAACATAATAACCACAACACAGTCATTACAACTACTATCTTGAACTTCTAGATATATCCCCCCACGAACTCATTTCTTTAAGACATAAGGTGAAGGTGTAGTTGCAGTTGAAGTTGCATGAACATTAGCAATATTCTCTTGAGTCATAACACCATCTTCAGAACATACATCCAGGACCCTTATTATTCTTAAGCCTCTTCATTATCTTCAATCTCTCAATACATCTTTTCTTTAAGGGTGGAGCCTTAACTTTGGTAGCAGGCTTTGGATTTTGCTTGTGCTTTGTCTTTGGCTGAGACACAACATTGTTAACAGCAGCATCAAGTTGATCAGCATGATCAACAATGACTTGATCAAAGAATGCACCATCAAAAGCATAAACAAATGTATCATCCTCTATCACATTACCAACATAATTTGGTTCAGGAACAACATTACCATTTATCACAAGATTACCATTTGTCGCAGTTTGAGAAGAAAGATTAACCTTAGTTTCAAAAGTTTGATTTACCAAAGTTTCAAAAGTGGGATTAATCTTTCTTCTTAGACTGTGACAAATGGTAATCTTGTGATAAAGGGTAATGTTGTGCATGAACCAAATTATGTTGGCAATGTGGTAGAGGATGATGCATTTGTTTATGTTTTTGATGATGCATTCTTTGATCAAGTAATTGTTGATCATGATGATTGACTTGATGTTGTTAACAATGTTGTATCTTAGCCAAAGACAAAGCCAAAACAAAATCCAAATTCTGCTACCAAAGTTAAGGCTCCACCCTTAAAGAAAAGATGTATTGAGAGATTGAATATAGTGAAGAGGCTTAAGAATATTTAGGGTCTTGGATGTTTTGCTGATCAACCTTTGACTATTGAACCTGATGAAGAAGATGGTGTTATAACTTAAGAGGATGTTGCTAATGTTCATGCAACTGCAACTACACCTTCACGTGTACCTGATGGCAAACTTGGTTTCAGTCTTAAGGAAATGAGGTCTTAGGGGGATATATCTAGAAGGTAAACACAGTAGTTGTAATGACTGTGTTGTGGTTATTATGTCATGTTTCTTGGTCTGTTATATCTTATGGGCACTTGATGTGCTTTATTTTGGATCTAGATGCTTGCAATTTTCACTTCTATTTTTTGGTCTATTTAGTGCACTTGATGTGCTTTATTTTAGAATAATACATATGCACACTTTATTTTGTAATGATATATGCACTTTATGTGCTTGATTATGCTATAAGTATGTTTGTTTAAGTAAAGATGATCTAGTTAATCCAATATTTATAAAAATTTGAATTTAGAGAAGTTTTCTCCATTTCATATATTACTAACAAACATGAACATTACATAAGACAAAATTTTAACTTGATATTACAAAGTTCAAATATTACGTGACACTAACAACTGCTAGTTATCAAGAATAATATCAACCTACAAAGTCAATTTGCTCAACAATTAAACCAAGTTGACATTAAGCTAATTTTAATGAAATTACGAAAAACATCCAAGAAAGTAGCAATGCCAGGAACAACCAATTACTCTTCTTCTTCTCAGCCTTAAATTTCTTCTTCATCTTCAGTACCTTCGTCAACTCAAGCTCCTTGCCTATTTCTTGTCCACATTTTTCCCAAAATCTTTTCAATTTTTTTTAGAAATTATGTAGTCATCTAACACGATTGCAGCCAATAACAAATCTAACATTATCAGTATTTGAGGGAAATCCTTTTCTCGCAAAGAACATTTCCAATTCGTCATCCCATATGAAAAGCTCACAACTTTCCACATCATCCATGTTCCAATTTCTACATTTCCAGGACCTTCTCTTAGGGTTACACACATCTTCATAACTTCATAACCCCCGCAAATTGGAAGTGGAAGGTTTCCTCCATTTGAGTTGCCAACACTCGAGTTCTTACTCTTACCCATTTGAGTTGCCAACAATAGAGTTCTTACTCACACTCATTTGTGATACATATTTAAGTGATATAAATCGAATTTAATTAACCTGGATAGAACTTAGGGGGAGCTTACCAACCTCACCTTATGGACTATCAAACTCAAGGGGAGCTTGGCAACCTCAAACTCTGAAGTCATCTTGTTAATTAAAATAACAACAATTGTTTCAAATACTTGTGTTTGTTATCATGAAAAAGGGAGAGATTGTTAGAACAAAATTGATTTGTACAATTCGTCTAAGGTATTGATAATAACAAAGTATTAAAGAAAAATTTGATATGTTCAAGTGTGCAGGACTATATATTAAAATTTAACAAGGTCTAAACATGTATAAGAGCATAAAAGGCACAAGAGAAACTCAAAGACTATGGTAGAAGATCTGAATAAAGGTCAACCAGAAGTCAACGTCTTGGATCAGAAGTAAGGATGATGCTCAGAAGCTGAAGATCTATATCAGACTCTAAAGTACATAAGATCTTGAGAGACCCATATACCACGTCAGATTTGTCATCTTCAGTAGTTGTCTCTATCAAAGTCTGATAGTACAGTTTGTCCTCTTATGACCAGGTGTAAAAACAAACAAAGAACTTCAAAGACAAAGAGAATGGACAGATAATTCTAGTTAGAAAAGGAATTTTGAATGTCTAATCAACGCCATTATTCGTATCAGGGAAAGACCCAACGTCCTTAATTTAAAGCTTCTCAACGGCTCTTAATGCGTTGACACTCTTCTCCAACATCTCTCATATCCTTGCCTATATAAGGAGCTGAAGACTTGAAGAACAATAACAAAACTCTACTATTTTAATTGTGCCCTTACTCTGTCAAATCAAAAAGTGCATAGAACACTTAAGAATTTCTTATTAAAGTTTGTATCTTAGAAATTCTAAGTATTTGAGTCTGTTCAATTTTGTATTTTGTTTACACATTTGGTTGTATATAAAGTGTAAGAGTAAATCTTATTTATTTGTAACATCTAGAAGTCTCTTGCTTGTATGTTTGAGTATTTGGAAGTGTCCTTTAGTAATTGTAATCTTGTGTGATTATACTAAAATCCTTTGGAAGTGCAAAGATTCTAGACTACTCTTAGATTGCAGGAGGAACCAGTATAAATTGTTCTCTCTCTCTGTGTGTGTGTGTGTGTGTGTGTGTGTGTGTGTGTGTTTGATTTATCAGCTGCAATCAGACTCTGACTAGTTATTAAACACTTGGAAAAAAATTAAAAAAAACTGCACAATTCAAATTGTAACTTACAATTGGCATCAACTCCAGGTACCAAATCCATAGATGCAGCTCCATTAACCTCGTCCACAGCCGCACCTCCAGTTATCCCTTTCATAGGTGCAACTTCATTTATTCCCTCCATAGGCTCGGCTTCATACATACAATAAAAAATGAATGATGGTTTATATAAAATGTTTTTAATTTTATAAAATAACTTATATAAAATGATGAACACTATCGTATCAAACACACACAATCAAGAACTTATACATGAGATTCAAACCAAAAAGTGGCAAGCTATGCTCATTATTTTTTAGAAAAAACATTATTTATTACTCATTACTCATTATTTATTACTCATTACTCATAGAAATATTAATTGTTGAATGAAACCTAAATCATAAGAATGAAAAGATTTGTTAGTAAAAAATAGAAGATTATATAGAATCAGGTAAAAAAAGTCAAAACCCTAACCATGAAAAATTACCTTTCAATGTTGTAGAGAAGAAAACCTATTTTTATAAGCGTTTCAAATGAGTAATATTACGGAGAAGAGAATATAACCCATTTGATGAGCTTCAAACACGATTTGTTATGGTAATTTCGATGGATTCTGGTTTGGGTTAGGACATTATGTTACAATATAGGGGGAGAGAGAGAGAGAGAGAGAGAGAGAGAGAGAGAGATGAGATTCACGTTTCTTGGTCAGATTCATTCATTTGGATTCAATGGATTGAAAAGTTGAATTAGGGTTTCAATGGCTTGAGTTTTCTTTTCTCTGAGAAATACAAGGAAGAGAGAGACAGAGAGGTTGAAATGGATGTGTGTGTATGGAAACGGCGCTACGGTTCCACTTCACTTGTTGTGTTTGGCAAACCGGGTCAGACTTAGGCCCAATCTGTTGGGTATGTAGTATAATAATTCAGCCTAATATTATTAGTAGTATAGGGTCATTTGGTGATGGGTTCCGATGGATTGAATATTTTCACCAGAAATTGCCCAACATTACGTTTCTTTGACCTGAACAAGCCGAACAACCTGGATCACCCGCCCGAAACAAAACGGGCCTTATGGGTCGATTAGATTGGGCCAAATTCAATTTTTTTGTCCAGGACTATTAGTGATTCCCTCCCATGGAGATATAATAACATACTTTTTTTGTTAACATGACTTTTAAAGAGAGGGGGAGTAGCAGTGTGGGAGAATAAATTCTCTCCTAATACTGTTTTTATTTAATAATTCTCTCATGATCTTCCATTATTAAATTTTTGAGTCAATATCATTCAGTATAAATATCAATAACTTTGACATCAACAAAAAAATCAATATCATTCACTAACATTTCATCTTATTTTGATCAATTATTTCTTTCCTTATTCAAGACTCTCACATGTATACTTTCTTTTATTAAATTTTTATTTAAACGTTTATAAGGGGTAGGAGTGAGGAAATTAGGAGGTTCATTGGATGAAATGGAATTGTGTGTTTAGATACGAATAATGGTGCTTTGGAGGTGCGTAGGTTGATGTAGTTTAACTTATCTTTAATTCAAAAGTTGTTTTGGAGGTTGAATGTGGATCCGTGGGTTGTGGTGTTAGTTGCTAGCTAGTTATATGATGGAGGGAGGTCATGTGATGGATGGGGGTATTAAAGCTTCAAGATTGGAAATATTTGATGGGGATTAGAAGAGGGGAGGGGGTGAGGGTGTAATTGGTTTGATGATGGTATGGTGAGAGTAGTGAATAATGTAGAAAGTTTGTTGTTTTGGCAAGATCTGTGGGTAGGGGTCGCCTTTGTAATACACTTTTTAGGCTTTGTTATTTCTTTCTTGACTAGTATGTGTCAGTTGCATATAGGTGGAGGTTAGGGTGAGGTGTTGATGGGGAGAAGTGGAAGTGGCGAAGGAGGTTGTTCGCTTGGGAGGAGAGTTGGTGGAACAATATATTTATTTGTTGGGTAACATTGTTCTGCAGGATAATGTTATTGATAAGTGGAAGTGGAATCTTGATCCCAGTGAAGGTTACTCGGTTAGAGGAGTGTATAAATTGCTAACTTATGTCATGTAAGTAGAACCTTTGATTCTTAATGATATCATTAGTGTCATACAAGAAGGTGGTTCTTCACCTACATCTCCATTCTTTCTCTTAACACAAACTTTCTTCAAATCATGTGCATCACCTTGGTCTTTTTTGAATTCAAGTCCTTTCTGATTCTTATCATCATCAGTAA
>Ga0228710_1008503_pt1 | contig 14691 bp, 6 predicted proteins | sample MedpolnodulmetaG_FD_177995 | JGI IMG/M metagenome (GOLD analysis project Ga0228710, IMG submission 177995) | Root nodule microbial communities from Medicago polymorpha collected in Santa Monica, California, United States - pink nodules | ecosystem: Host-associated > Plants > Roots > Nodule...
GACTTAAGAAACATGTTGCTAATGAGCGATGAACAGATGAATCGAATGACCTAGTCACCTCTCCATATTATTTCTTAAACCAATTTTTCCTTAACCATTTTATTTTAACTTGCAAATCAAACCAATTGCCTCAGTGCACCCCCCATTTTACAAACATCCTTAGTAATAATGACATTCTCGAGTAGAAGTTGAAACAATCCCCGTGGATACGAATCTTATAAATTTTATTACTTCGATATGAGTTAGTACACTTGCTAATTTTGTATCAGAATACGTTCGGTATAAACGTCCAACGCTCGACCAGGGGAGAATATCATTTAGTTGGGTGGAATTAACGAACGACGAAAACGTGACGAGCATCTTTTGGGAGCACAACATGTTCCAGTGGATCGATATGCGTGTAACATTGCTGAGATCAACTGAAGATATTATCAACAGTCAGATTTTTCCAGAAGATCGTGATTAAGTAAGGAATGCACCTTCCAACTACATCAATTGTCTTACCCCAAAATGGAAATTCAAACTTGTTAAACGCCAGTTCCCAAACTTTCACCCGACAGTTCTATTGTTCCATTCAAAAGATTAAATTCCTGTTAGGCTGGTTTAGATGAAGGTATTGAAGTGTCAAGGAATGCACCTCATTCTTTTGACACTTGAATACCATCATTTAAACTAAGCCTAACAAGAATTTAATCTTTTTAATGAAACAATAGAACTTCCAGGTGAATGTTTGAGTCCTGGTGTCTAGCTAGTTTGAATTTACCATTTCAGAGGTAAGACAATTGTTGTAGTTTGAAGGTGCAACCCGAATGTAATGTAATGATATGACATATTTAGGAACTTTATTTAATGTAATGTAGTTTCAAAACAACTTGTATTATGCAGAATCAACTATATAAGTTATGATATCGAATTCCTTCATATAAAATAAGTGTCACAGAATGCACCTCATTCTTTATGTGATGACTCGTCTTGTATGAAGTAATTTGATGTTAACATATATGGTTGATATACATGTTGTTTATGTAATGTAACGTAACTTTTATTCGAATTTTTTCAATACACAACTTTATTCGAATTCATGCCGAGTTTAATTAGACTTTTTATTCGAATTTATTCAATACGCAAATTTTATTCGAATTCGCACTGTCGCAATTTTTATTTGAATTCACGCTGTCGCAATTTTTATTCGAATTCATGCTGTCAAAACGTTTATTCGAATTCACGCTGAATTTATTCTAATTTATTTATTTTCTTTATTTGAACTCAATTTTTTTAAATTTATTTACTATATTCAAATTATTTTATTTACGTTATTCTAATTTATTTATTTGCTTTATTCTAATTTAAATTATTTTATTTATTTACAATATTTAATTTATTTACTGTATTCAAATTATTTTATTTACGTTATTCTAATTTATTTATTCACTTTATTCTATTTTATTTGTTTTATAATTTATTTGTTCACTTTTTTTGGTAGTGATTTATTTGTTCAATTGATTCTCATTTATTTAGTTTTTAAATTATTTGTTCACTTTATTCTAATTTACTTACTTTATTAAAATTAATTTATTTACGTTATTCTAAATTATTTATTTACTTTATTCTAATTTATTTATGCACTTAAAATAAATATTGATTCGAATTTATTCATTAAATAAATACAAATATAAATAAAAGGAAATGAACTAAATTAATTCGGATTTATTCATTAAATACAAAATTAGAAAATAAAAGCAAATATAAATAAAAAGAAATGAACAAAATTATTACATATAACAACATCTCATTTTATTAATCGAATTCATACAATAATTGATACATTTATTCGAATTCACTAGATAATCTACTTATTTTCTTTTTACCCTCTTGGGGTAAAAAGTGACCAGCCTTCTTGGGGCAAAATAGTGAGTAGCCTTCTTGGGGAAAATACATCATCAACTCTTGGGCTAAATTTAAATCTGGTTCTTTTTATACCCAATAAGATTCTTTTTACCCATGGTAAAAAGTTTTTGGGGTAAAAAGAAGCAAATTTAATTTTATCTCAAGGGTTGATCACTTCCCCAAGTTGGCTACTTGTTATTTTGCCTCGAAGAAGTCTGATCACTTTTGCCCCCAAAAGACTATTGAATGAAAAAAAGAAAGAAGAGAAATAGAGGGAGAGAGTGAGGGGGAAGAGAAAGTGATATGGTGTGAGGAAATAGGAAAGTATGGAGGAGTATTTATAGGTGGGAATGGTAGTGTAGGTTATAACCACCATAAATGTGGTAAAAAAAAACGTGTAAAGGTTGTAAAAAAACGTGTAGATTTAATGTTGAAAACCTGACCACCGTCCAAAAAACGTGTGTTCTTGAGTTCTGACCACCGTCCAACCTGTGTGAGTTAACTCGCGCACAGGCCAGTGGTGCGTGACTTAAGTCACGCAGAACTTATAAGGTACATTAGTTAAGTCACGCAGCGTGACTTAACTAACACAAGGGCATTATTGTCTTTTCAGCTGGGTGCGAGCAAAAAGTGCAGGGGGAAGAGCAGAATTCAACCTCAAATAACCTTTGAATTTGGTGCTCCTTGAATCTTCGAATCATTAATTACCCGCGCACCCCTTTGAACTCTTCAGTCAAGTCTTCGATGCTACGTCCGGTAAGCGAATCCCCTTTGATTGCAAGAACGGTTAGAAAGATCCCCAAGACCTTTGGAGGTGGAATGAGATTATTCACTTCACTTTGGAGCCTTGATTAAGCCCAACCAATCTGCTTGAAAGAACCAACTTACAATCCCTACTAGCACCCTAGCAAATCAATGTGAAGTACAAAGTGATTCTAAGAAAAAGTGTTTAATCATGAAGAATTTATGAACTATGAGTTTTTTAGACCTAGAGAGAATAGATGCAAATGATTCAATACTTTGGGTGTTATGAGGAAGTGTATATATAGAAAAGGGTGATAAGTGCAAAATTTTGGCCAAAAACAACATAGTGAATCGATTCACTAAATGTGTGAATCGATTCAGACAACTAAAAGACAAGCAGGATGACAATGAAGATTGATACGCATCAGAATCAATTCAAATGTTCCCAGATGAAGATTGATACGATTCAAAATCTTATGAATCGATTCAACCAAAGTCAGAAAGTTTTCATGATACGATTCAACATAATTTGAATCGATTCAGACATGGAAAAGGAAAATTTGATGTTGTCAACATTTGAGTCGACTCAGTAAAACTGTGAATTGATTCACTGTGATACTATTCAGGAAAATTTGACTCGATTCAAAAGGAGTGACACAAGGAAAATGGACAGAAGGAATGCTTGATATGAATCAATGAATCATGAACTGAATAAAGAAATTCAAGGAAGGATTTTTCTATACATGACAACACACAAGACATCAAGGAATCACATGACACAATGAGACATGGTTTGCTAGGTGCTTTAACAAGTTTCTAAGATAAAGTTAAGCAACATAAAAAAATATCAACTAAACCTAGCTATTTAGACATCATCAAAACACAAACCTATAACTAAATCAATATCATCTTCAAGAAAATGCAAGCAGTTTATGTACCAGTCTTGTTCAGATTATTCAATCCGAACCAGATTGTTGGGTTTCAGATTTTATAATCCGAAATGCCCCTGTACAGATTCATTGATGTGATCGAAAGGATAACGCCTAGAAAACGAATGAGGGAGGGTTTATATACACATTACCCTTGCATTCAGATGAAAATGATGTTGTTAACGCCCCTTGATGACCAGATTGCTAGGGAATGTTTGGTGATAAAGGTGGTGAACTTCAGCTAGGTTCTAGGTGAACCTTATATAATCAAAGGTTTCAGAATATACAATTCGAAACACTCCGCAAGTTTCCAGCTTTTTTTAAAGAGTAGATTTTTTGGAATATATAATCCAAAACACATAAATAATTTTCGGATTATATATCAGGTTATATAATCTGAAACATGTAAATCATTTTCGGATTATATATTCTAGATGTCGTTTCACCCTAATCTTGTCAAGGATACAAAGCATACATGGTGGCCTTTAGGTTTTGAGTGGTTTCAGATTTTAGAATTCTAAAGCAGTTCGGATTATAAATCCGAACCAAGGGTAAATTTGAAAGAAAAAAATAGGGCGCACGAGAATATCATAGGGTGGGAAAAGTAATAGTCATTCTAAAATATGGCTTGTTTTTGTGAAAATAGTTGCGAGTTGCGGCAAAAGGCCTGAAATGAATTTTGAAATTGTGTGGACGAAATTGTAGAATGAGAATTTTGAGCCTTTTATTAATTTTTTTAAGGAAAAAACTTATAGCATTTCATTAGATATAAGTTCAATAATACATTGTGGTACATCAATAAAAGTGTGGGGACTAGCTAATAATGCGGCCTCTCTAACTAATGTATGAGCTACCTCATTCGTTTGTCTCCGACTAATCTCGGCACGAGAGTTTATGAAAAATAAGCTACAACAACGCTAGCATTCATCTAATATAGTACCAAATTCTATGATGTTGTGATTACCATTGTTGAAGTAATCTACAACTATATTCGCATCTAACTCAAAATCAATATTGTTAATTTGTAGATCATGTACCCAATTGATAGCATGAAGTAATTCCAAGGCATCACCAATTTTCGTGGACCAAATAGGTTGCGATCAAAGTATCCGAGCAAACAAGAATCTTCCTTCATCATCCCTTAAACACATGTCAAACCCTATACAGTTCGACGTGGTGTAGAAAGAGGCGTCAATGTTGCACTTTAGACGCTCTTCTGGTGGTGGTTTCCATTGAGGCGACTGTTGTTACATTTTGCTTGTTACCACTGTTGTTACAACTATTGGAGATGCTCGATGATATCCCCATGTTTGTTAAGCATTCTTCTTTACATTTATGTTCAACCAATCTTACTGTAAATGTTTCGTGCGCTCCAAAATCTTATTACATGTCTTAGTAACCTACTGCCACACTTTCATGTTTTTGCTTTTCCACAGACTCGAAGTGATAGTCACGAACCTCTCGCTTTGCACTTGTGATATAACCTGCAAAAAGTGAGAATATAATTGTTTTAACAATATAATTTGGTCATATCTTCTTCTCTATAACCTTCCATAAGTCACAAATCTTCCAAACACTCACAACCATGGGGGAATCAAATAGAATATATGTTGCATCTTTAACAATATAATTTTGTTGTATCTTCCTCTATCTTTATGTTTTGGGAGGCAACCTCAGCATATTCCCCACTTCAAATGTTTCACCTTTGGAGGCACCTTTAACTTCCAAATACACGCCCATTGATGATGTTGATGCAAATAAGAATTATCCACAATTTCCTCTAATCATAAACGATAAGTACTTTTAACTATATAACACCCCGTTTTTTCCTTTTTCCAAATAAGCCCATCCTTTCATACCGATGTAAATAAAGATGTGTTAGAAATACTCTTATAGCCTGATCAAAACACTGCTACACAGAATGATGATTGCACACATGGTTTTCATTATCAAGGAACATATGTACGTGAGCCTTCGAACCTGTCGATAATGATTGGCCGTCACTTTATATAGACGCTCCATCTCTAAGCCATGGAGCATAAAAAATGGGGATATCCACACTTGAACCTATTTTCCACCTTGCACTTGTTTTGACCACCCTCTTTGCAGAAAAAAATACTTCACCATACAAAGCTTGGTTTGTATCCAAGTTTAGAATCAAAATAGTTACTACTTGGAAACTATCTAGCTTTAAAAAAGCCTAGATAATAGACAATCAGGTTGGGTTTGTAATTTCCTAGTTAAAAGCTGTCAAATATTTAAAACCCATACCTTTAAAAAAATTGTCAATAGTAAGCTTGTCCCAAGACAGCCAATGTCCTCTATGAGTAGCTCCTCCATGACCCCACCAGAAAGCATTCATTATTTTCTTAGTAGCATCAATCAATGTGGCATGGAGTAAAAATAATACTCTTAACATAAGATGGAATGACTTAGAGAATAGATTTGATCATTACCTCTCTTCCTGCCTTGGAGAGACACTTGCTGCTCCATGAATTAATTTTTTGCCAAACACGGTCTTTTATAAAATTGAACATCGCTTTTTTATTTCTTCCTACCATAGACGGTAAACCAAGGTATTTTCTGGTGCTTAAAACCGTCTAAACATCCAAAATAGTTGTGAGAGAATTTTGGAGAGCTTGCCCCACATTACGACTTTAATACACTTCAGATTTGGGAGGCTAATAGCCTTCCCGGTTGCCGCCTCAAAAAGTGATAAAATGTGTTTCATATTTTGTGGACGAGTCTCATCTGCCCTGAAAAATAAAAAGCACTGAACGGAAAAGAGTAAGTGAGTAATTATCAGAGCATTCCAACATATTTTTACCCCATTAAGCTCTCCTATAGATTCCGCTTGATGATAAGAGCCGATAAACCTTCTGCACATACAATAAATTAATAGAGAGACAACATATCCGCTTGGCGCAGTCCGCGTCCTGGAATAGTCAGTCCCATTGTATCAATATTCACAATAACAAAATAGTCCATTGTTTCTATGCACATCATAATCCAATTCACCCATTGTTGGCAAAAACCCATCTTTGTCATTACATCTTTTAAATAGGTCCAATCAATTCTATCATAAACCTTGGTATGCGACATTACCTTCCTTTCCATCTATTTTGCATTTCAGATAATGCACCACCTCTATGGATACCAAAGCATTGTCTAAGATATACCGTCCCTGAACAAAAGATGACAGATTATCATATATACATTTATGAAGGACATGTTTCAGTTTGTTAGCAAGGACCTTTGACCTTACTTTATAGAGGACATTACAAAGTGCTATTGGGTTTCAATCCTTCATAGAGTGCTACTCATTCCCCCTAGGTATTAGTGCAATATTTGTGGAATTCAACGATGCTGGAATTTGACAATTTGTAAACCAAGAACAACACTCTTGGAATATATCTGGACTACATACCTGCCAAAAATGTTGGTAAAATTCCATGGTAAACCGTAAGGGCCTCGACACTTATATGCCTGCATAGAGAACACTGCCTCTTTAAATTCCTCAATGCAAAAAGGCGCAACTCGCTGAGCATTGTCATCTTCTGAGATCACATACTTTATGGTGTTCATCACCGGTGGCACACACACTGTCAGTAACCTGAAACAAGTCAGAAAAATCATCTTTGGCCACATTGGCCGTATGTGCTTCATTTGTAAATCGGACTCCATTTGCATCTGATGGGGTAAATCCGCAAGTAGTAAAGAGAGTATCGTTCCAACATGGAGTTGTTTAATTCAATTAACTTTTTTGAATGATTAGAAGAGAGTTCAAAAGCTGAAGTTGGAATTTTGTTTTAAGAAAATAACAATAATAATAAAAGCGCCTTAGAATTATTGGTTCATCTTAGTGACAAACCCTTCACAAACCAAACCCTAAACCTAGAACTTTATGTTGGACCTACTTTCTAAAGTTTCTTAAGCCTATCACATCTCCTTTCAGTTTTAGTGAGTGTGTTCCTCTAGCAACCCTCCCTATTCTCATGGTTGATTGCTATTAGAATCCTTGAAGAACGAAACTTTATTGTCTCAAGGTTTGCTAGACTATTCTCATGTTTTGCAATCTTTGTCTAATTTCACTTGTTCCAATATCAAAACTTCTTATTTCGATGCTTCACTTTGATATTTGTGATGATGAATTAACAAGTACTAAACCTCCGCGATCGCATTATGAATTTGATACTTGTTAATTCATTATAAAAAACGGTGAAATTAGATTAGAAAGTATATTTACATAAAATTAGGGTTCGAGGCTTGGTTTGATTAGGATTATGTCATTAGACTCATCCAACAATCCCAAGACAAGAAGAGTCTACTCACTCATGTTCATCGTAGACATAAAAGAGAAGAAGGAGAAGAACATAAAATAAAATAATAAAAAGAAGAACTTTTATTAAGAGAAAACAATTGTCACTATTGAATTCCTAGAACAAAAGATGATTATACAAGCTTGATGGCTGCTCTATTTATAGTCTAACAATGACTTAAGCCCTAAGAAATAAATCACTAAAGTATTGCACAAGAAACCACGGGCTTTAGGTCAAAAATAAACTAATAGGCATCTTGTCCGGGAAGCCAAAAGCAGCAAAAGGGACTCTGGGGTGTTGGCATGGCCGTGTGGCTGGTGGCACGGGCCGTGCTAAGCTTCTGACTTGGGGGCTTCATATTTTTGCATTCAATCTTCGTATTTTTAGCTCGAATCAAATCTCCTTTCTTTTACTCCAAGACTCAATCTTTATAATATTCATTCCTGAAATTAAATAACTTGCAATTGAAGTAAAATAGTTCTAAAAAAGGAAATAAAAACAAATAAAATCTAAATAAAATAGACTGAAATAATATATTAAAAACGTTAATTTATTGACTCATCAGCATCTTCCAAAAAGGATTTCCTATTAACTTTTCTCCTAGCAGTGCTGAAGCATGAAAAAAATTTGTATTCAAATCTCCATCTCGATACCAATGCACCTTCGCTCGTTGTTTCAAATACCAGTTTTCTTGGACTAAGAGGCGTGTCATTGAGCCTTTTATTATTGAACATAACAAAAGGCATGAAAAATATATTATGTGAATACAACTCAGTTGGTAAGGACGTTGTTGTATACAAGGACTGAGGTTTGAACCCTACACTCTCCGGTTAGTCACTTTAAAAATGAATTCTAGTAACTAGATTATTTGACCAATTTAATTTTTTTTTAAAAATAAAGGACGTGGTCGCATTTGAGGTAACAATTATGTCAAATGATACACACGAGACATCACAATTGTGAATGCAATATATCATTCTAGACATCTAAAAAATTTATATTGCACCCTCAATCGTGGTTGCAAACCACAATTTATAAATATGACCATTTAAATAATTAGTGAAGAGTTCTAAGTGTGATTAAGACTATGTTTGGCAAGGTCAATCTTCAAACCTATAACATAGTTTATAGCTTATAAGCTCATATAATTAAAATAGACATGTTTGATAGACTTTTTTCTCACAAGCTTACAACATTTTTTTCTTATATTGAATTTTTTATACCATATTTCAAGTAACGTATGAACTTATTATACCTTATTATTCTGGTAGTTTTTCCCGAACAGGGCCCAAGTCTCTCAAACTGGAAACTAGTGTCACTGTGATCAACAACTTTAATTATTTTAACAAATTAATTTTTAGTGTTATACATAGAAATTTAATAGGATTTCTTTATATTCTCAACACCTATAGACCACTAAAACATGAGACTCAGACCTAGCAATTATGCTTACGTTTTTGGAAAGAACAATTGCAGTTAATTTTATGGAACAGAATAAAGGCTGTAGATTTCTTGTTGCTTGAAAATTACATGTTAAACTACATATTCGTTTTCTGTGGTACAAAACTGTTGGCATATCAATAACAAACAATGAAATTATAATTTACAAGAATAGGACAATTTTGTTCAGTTTTTGCATTCTTATATATTCTATTTTGACTTGATAACAACCATACCTGGATTCATATATACATGGTGATATCCAATAGATCAATATAAAATATAAAGGCGAAGCATTTTTTGTTTTATTGTTTGTTACTATTTATGCTCTTTACTGTCTCACGCAGTAAGTAAATGTGATCACAGTTTTTGCAGATACAAATAGATATGTTCTGTTCTTTGCAGTATGGAATGATGGAGGGGAAGGGGAGGGCCCCGTGTCACTAGAGGATATGCTTTTGATCTTTCAAGTGGTTCCAACTTCCAAGGGAACAGCCTCAACAGAATATTTTGAATCTTAAGACACCCGACCAGCACTATTGGTCTTGATACCATCTTATAAATTGTGGTTGGACCTAACGCAACCTCACAAAACCGGCTTATACACGAGATAAGGATTGCCCCCACTTATATATATGTTGTCAGGTCATCTCCTATCCGATGTGAAACTCTTAACAATGGTTGACCATTGCTGATATTTAAATAGCTAAACATAAGAAACATCGTCATAGACATGGATGCAAGACACAACATTAATACTGACACGATATTATCAATAATTTAAGATAGAAAAGTGACTGAATATAACTACATGTGTTAGGTATCAGACTCAAACGAGTGTTGGACACCTGACATATCTTCAATTTGAAATGTAGTGCAGAATTTTTTACTCTTATTTGACAACGGACCATCCACATCTTGACTTAATTGGGTAACATAGAGGAAACACATTCCATGTTGTAATTGCGGCACACATTTTAATCTCGGCCATCCAATCTTTATTTTTAAGCAAAAACTAGAGTGTAAAGCATCACATAGTAGAAATGACATCCCAAATCTGTCTAAACTTCAAGAATACAGCCTAACATTTGTAGCACGATAATAAATATAAAAAGAAGAATAATACTTCTTGGGGGATTGCATGCGCTAAAACCCAAGGATATAAACATATGAAGAATAACACATCAAATTGTATTCTTTTCAATTGCTAGAATCTCCTCAAGTTCAACTTCCTACCACTTTGGAAGTGCTAGATCAGTGGCTACATTCTTTGGAATCTCTAAACTAGACAATTGGGAAGTGAAAGCAGAAAAATTTGAAGATAAGTTTGAATACGATATAAAATTGAACATATGGTGCTTAGTGCATGATCTAACAGGGTTTGTAATGGCTATTGGATCATATGTATCAGGATACAAAATATGATTTTTTGAAAATAGAAATAGACTTACCTTTCTTTCTTTAAGGATTAAAGAACTCACACACAATGAGAAATTCATACTAAAATTGTTTGTTATGCTTACGAATGACAAGGTTGATCAAGAATTGAAATAAAATATGGAGTGAGATATTTCTAGGAGGCGTGTTGCTCTCCAAAATGTGTAAAAAGGGTTTAAAAAACTAACCTAAAATCTGTCCAAAAAAAAAATATCGATGGCCGCATGGTCGTCAATAGTTTTTTGGGTCTTGATAACCAGTGCCCTCAGGACAATGGTTAAGGAAATTAAAAGTAGTAGTTTTGCATTGGAAATTACAACCTTTTAACTTTTACAAATTTGAATTTAACACTTTTCACCATTTTTCAACAAACTATTTCTATTTATGTTTTCTTAACCAATGCCCCCAAAGACACTCTTTAGCATTTCCCTAATTTATAACCAATGCCCCAAATAGCATTTCCCTACTTTTTAACTTTTAGAAATTTGAATTTAACACTTATTTTTTATGTTTTCTTAACCAATGCCCCAAATAGCATTTCCCTATTTATGTTTTCTAATTTATAACCAATAATAAATAAAAAGTGAATTCCTATCAAAAGTAAGGTCGATAATGTATATAAAAACAATTTTTTGACACAGTCGGTAGCATAGGTTAGCAAACACTAAATCTAGATAGAAAAATAACAAGTTTGTAAGCGAAAAACATGTGAAAATAGGGTTCTGAAATCCACCAAAAATTGAGAAAGCTCCCTAAAATATTATTGAAGGAATAAAAATTGTCTCTTAGGATACAACTGTTAACCTTAAATAGGGAAATAACAAACCCTAATGGGCCGAAATCCAAAATAAAAAACAAAACTGACAAATAAATAAATTGGGCCGAAATAATAAAATACTAAGGAATTATCCTACATCAGTCTCTTCCACCTCTGAATAACTCGATCCCGAGTTCTCATTCTGATAAAGAGTTTCCCATACATCTGACTCCTCCAATGGACAAGAGACCACCTTTCTAGATCCCATTTAGTGAAATGCAAAGATGGTTTAGTTTGAAAAATATAGCAGTTGTCTTTATCCCATTGAAGAAATGTAGTAGCATGCCGAATACTATCTAGATCCATCATTTTAGCCTCGACTTTAATCTTTGCAAGGTAAGTTGCAAGTCCTATGTGGTACAAGATGACCAATTGGTGAGTGGTGGTGATGTAAGATTTTTGCACATCATATTTCTATCTACACGTGAGTATAATAATATCGTCTCCTCAAGGACTAGCGTATACCATAAGCCATTCAATGTCAATTATCACCTTAAGTGTTTGGTTTAAAAGTTTGTTTGTTTAAAACTATTCTAACTAATGTGCTTTAAAATAAATAGAGATGAGATAGGGAAATTTCGCTTGGGGTTAGAGTTCGTCAACCCATCGTAACAACTGCATTCTCGTGACCAAATAACGGATTCTAGCTTTTTAATCAATATTATCACAATCACTCAACACTATTATTTATGTCTAAATAACATTGTGATATCAACCGTATCGTTTAATCGATGATTTCTCAATCTATTAAACGAGCCAATAACATTAAGTTCTCAATCTATTCTAACCCTAGATTCAAAAATACCTTTCAATAACATTTCAAATCTTAAATAAAACATTAAACATAAGAATAATAACAATATTAAATAAAAGAGCTAGAACTATATATTAAATGATCAAGAGATTACATAATAACTTGTTTGAGTACCTCAAAACCCACAAGGGTAGATTTAGCTACATATTTTCATAGTAGCCTTGCAAAAGATGGAAGAAAGATGAAGATTTCATGACAAGATTCATGATTCCTCTACAAACCTTGGGAAGAATCTATTAATAACACCCTTGCTTTGTGTTTCTCTCTAGAAATGCCATACTCTTTCTCTCTGAAAACTAGAAAAATGTATAAAATAGTAAATAGATTCCTTAGAAGTGAGAGAAAAAGCTATATATAGGTGGCTGAGTTTGGGCAAACTCGCTTAAGCTAGATGAACTCGCTCAAGCGAGTTGCCTGAAATTCCACGCTGCTCCAATGGTTGGCAGCCATGTAGCACCTTATCCCGTTGAACTCGCTAAAGCGAGTTGAATTCGCTTAAAGCGAGTTTGATTTTGCAATCCTAGGCCTTTCTTGAGTTTTCTCACTTCTAGCTCGCTTTGGACTCACTTTCAGCATGAATGCTCGCTTATGGTTTGCTTCTGGCGTGTTGAGAGCGTGCTGATATAAGGCCTTCTAGTGTTTTCTCTCTTTAAGCGAGTCGCTCTTTGCTGGTGATCTTGCTCAAGCGAGCTGAAAGCCAGATTGTTGGGGAACCTTCTGCCATTTTCTCGCTTTAAGCGAGTTGAGCTCGCTTAAGCGAGTTGCCCTTTGGATTTCTTTCCATCTTCAATGTTTTCTTGGTCCTTGCTTGTGTTTTCCTTCACAAATTGGGTAGAATAAGGCACCTAAAGCATAAATGGCATGATTGTGTTGGATATTTGTATATTGGCTTCACTTTTGCTAAAACAAATATTCATGTATGATGTTGGATATGATGTTCCAACACCCTGGCACGGTTCAGTGTGCTCTATTTTTGTGCCAAGATTTACGCATGCTTTATATATTTAAGGAATCCACACATATCTTCTTGCTGGCAAGACGTGTGCTTTTTGTGCAGAATCAGTTGTACAATTTGTTCCTAAAGTACTGACAATATTTTAGGTATATTTGGTGGAGTATTGGTAGTTCCTAAAGATGTTCAGACATTTTAGGAGTTGCTTTATTTGTTCCTAATTCGTGTGAAGTGGATCAACTCTTGGATCAACTTTGTTCTGAAGCCCAAGAAGATGTTCAAGCCCGCATTGCTTCATTATAAATACAAGATTACAAAACCTAGTTTATTATTCAAGCAGTCATATTCAGATATTAGAGTTTTTTTTTAGGGTTTTGAGTCGTTTGTTATTTGTGAGCCTTTCTTGTATCACCTTGATGCAAGTATGAGACTGTTTTATTGAGTTATAAGTTGTATACTACTCCTAAGATTTGAAGCACGGAGGTAGTTTGTGTTAGAAGGTAACTTCATCATTTGTTTTGTATTCAGATAATCACAGGGTGTGTGATTGAGTGGAAGTGAGATGGGATCTCATATCTAGGAGTTCGTAGATTGAAGTCAGTACGGGTAGGTCCTAGGTCTTAAGTTGTGAACTTGGAGTTTGCTAAGAACTTAGAATAAGGACTACACTAGTAGATTTCCTTCCTTGCATGGTAGCCCCCAGAGTAGGTGTGTTTACACCGAACTGGATTAACAACTCTCCCATGCCTTTGACTTTCTTGTCTTTTACGTTTGCTTTGTTTTGTTTAATTCTGTTAGCATGATGTTTTAACTATTTCATTCAACATTCGTATTGTGTGTCTGGTGTTGGAACATCTAAAAGCTAACGTGCTGGAATTTCAGATTGCATCAAATTTTAGCTTTTCCTTAAAGTTGAAGGTGAGAAAAACACAAGAAGGGGGGTTGAATTGTGGTTTCTTTTTCTTCTCCTAAAACTGAATTCACTGTTCAGAATCTGATAGAGTTCAGCTTCTGAAGAAGTGTTCAGAGTATAGTTGCAGCGGATAAGTAAAGAGATAGAGAGAAAGAAGAAAGACACAAAGCAATTTATAGTGGTTCCTTCCACAAACCGGAAGTAGTCCATTCCTCCTTGCACTTCCAAGGAGAGTTCACTAAAATCAATATCTAATTACAAATGTTCACTGCTCAAAATAGAAAGAGACTTCTAACTACTCAAGCACAACTACAAGAGATTTCCTATGCTCAAGAACACAATCAAGAGACTTCCTATGCTCAAGCACAACTGCAAGAGACTTCTATTCAAACAGAATTACAAAGAAAAATGTTTGAGGTTGAACACTTGATATACAATC
>Ga0228710_1008509_pt1 | contig 14686 bp, 7 predicted proteins | sample MedpolnodulmetaG_FD_177995 | JGI IMG/M metagenome (GOLD analysis project Ga0228710, IMG submission 177995) | Root nodule microbial communities from Medicago polymorpha collected in Santa Monica, California, United States - pink nodules | ecosystem: Host-associated > Plants > Roots > Nodule...
TTCTTGCCAAAAAAAAAAAAATCAAAATTCAAACAAACCCTAAAACTAAAAAAAATTTCTAATTTAAGAGGAATAATATAACATATAAACAAAAAATGTCAATGATACTTGAATATGAAAACTTACTTGTTATTGGAGTGTTGATTTATTTAAACCTGAAGAAATCGGAGATTTGGATGATTTGAGAGTGTTTAGAGATTTTAGATGTGAGATCAAGAAGAAAAGAGGTACTGTTTGACCTTTAAATGCACGTCGCGTGACTTAACTCACGTTGGATGTACCGAACGTGACTTAAGTCACGTAGCTTATATTCCAACGTGACTTAAGTTACATAGGTTATACACCTATGTGAGTTAAATCACGCGAAAACTTTTAGAAAGTTCAGGTGGAAGTGAGCAATTCTTGTTTAGAGAAGAGCAATTTTCTTCGTACTTTAAACCATCTCAAAAAATTTCTCCTCCAAAAGTCTTAGTCAGCTAAGATTTTGGTCCCCTAGTAATGAAAGGAAGTCCACTCCATCTAATTTTGGTCAAAATTTCTTACCACTTTTATTGTTCTATTGTTGGTCAAAGTCTTTCATCTCATTATCAAGTACTTAAATGAACCCAAAATTGTACAAAAAAATGTGCACAAATTTTAAAAAGTGAAATTGGAAAATGGTTTTAGAAAGAAAATATGTCCCTAATATTATGTAAAAAATGGTTGAATAAATTTGTTGCCTCAAAATATAGGTCAGATAAATTTGAAAGACTAATTTTGCTATATTCTTTCCTAAGTGATAAATATCACGGCAGAATATTTTTTTTAGGAAAAATATCACTGCAAATATTATTTCCCTAAATAATGCCCACTTCGTTCACCATATAAATGCACATTATTTGTGCACAAATCATAATTCAACTGATAAAAATATCAAAATTTTACGTCAGACATCATGATTGGATAGTAAGAAACATCAACTGGTAACTCAACCTGCGGTTGAATAGTAAGGTAATTATACAGGCTACAAACAGTGAATGAATGTGAGTTCTCCAACGTCCAAAGCCATCTGTCTTCGTTGTTAACTTGCAGTGTAACATCATCAAGCAGTAAAATGAATTCCCTCACCAACTCCTCCTCCCAGGCGAACAACCTCCGCCTCCACCTCCACGCCTCTCCCCCCTCCCCCCCACCCTAACTGCGACATCACTAACACCGACTCCCCTTTAAAAACTGACAACTCAAATAACCTGCTAAACCTGACACTAAAAGACACCCTACCACACCAAACATCGGTCCAAAACAGCGTTGTTCTCCCGTTCCCAACACAACAACTCACATGATCACTGAACCATCTCTCCCTACTAAAACAGTGTACAACTCGACACCACTCGGAATCCTGACGACCCCCTCCTCTCAACCGCCCCCCATCCGTGCCATACCGCGCCGACAACACCCTAAACCATAAACTATCTCTATCCTCCAACAACCGCCAACACCATTTCCCTAGAAGAGCAACATTAAACTCCCTAATTCTCCTTACCCCCAAACCACCAACCTCCTTACTCCTACAAACAGAATTCTAGTCCACCCAAGATATTTTCCTGTGGTCAGCACTCCCCCCCCCCCCCCCCAAAAAAAAAATAAAAATAAACAATTAAATAAAGATTCAATAGAGGAGACGATACCTGTTGGAGCCTTGAAAAAAGAAAGAGCGTAAAAAGTCAGAGATGACAAGACGGATTTCAATAAGATCAGACGGCCGCCGAAAGATAGATGTTTCGAACTCCAACCCGACAGTCTAGATTTGATACGGTTCAGCAAAGGTTTCCAAAAGGACAGACGACGAGAATTACCACCAATAGACATACCCAGATACAGAAAAGGAATAGTCCCTACCTTGCAATTAAAAGCCATAGCGGCCTCAGACAACCAAGAAGATGTGACGTTCACTCCTACTAAATAGCTCTTTGAAAAATTAACCTTTAACCCAGACAAAGATTGAAACAGAAGAAGAATAGCACACGTAGCCCGAATATTGGCCCATGACTTGTCACCTAAAATTAGAGTATCATCTGCAAATTGGAGGTGGGACACAGTTATCGAAGCATTAATACCCACCTGGAAGCCCGAAAAAAGATTGTTCTGAGTCAAAGACTCCATCAAAACATTGAAACCCTCTGCCGCTAACAAAAACAAAAAGGGCAATAGGGGGTCTCCTTGCCTCAATCCCCTCCCCAAGGGGAACTCATCCGTAGGTGACCCATTAACCAAAACAGAGGTTGTAGCTGTGCCAACACACTCTTTAATCCATTTACGCCAGAGAGTCGGGAAACCATTTTTAGACATCACTTCATCTAGGTAACCCCAATCAACCGTGTCGTACGCTTTTTCGAAGTCCACTTTAAAAAGAATCAATTCCTTCTTGAATTTACGCGCTTCATCAACAATCTCATTAGCCACCAGAATGCCGTCCAGTATTTGGCGACCTTTAATGAAGGCCGACTGGGACTCTGAGATTACTAACCCAATTACCGATCGGAGTCTATTAGCAAGGACCTTGGCCAAAATTTTATACATACTTCCAACCAGCGAAATAGGTCGAAAGTCATTCAAGCGATGGGGGTTGTCTACCTTAGGGATAAAAGCAATGAAAGTACTATTAATACCTTTAGACAATATTCCATTCCTATGAAATTCCACCATAAAACGCAAGACGTCATCCTTCAGAATATCCCAAAAATCCTTTATGAACCCAAAGGTAATCCCGTCAGGGCCGGGACATTTAAAACTATCAACTTCCCACACAGCCGCCTTTATTTCCTCCACGGTAAAAGGCCTCACTAGACACGCCCCATCATTAAAGGACAAGGTGCGAAAATCGAAAGCCTCCATGCTAGGGCGACGATTCTGAGTTGGTTGAAATTGCGCCCGAAAATGAGTAAACACCGCGTTACACACACTCTCTACCCCCTCCACCAGAGCCCCGTTCACAAGGAAAAACGGGATAGCATTCCTACTCCTTTTACTAGACATAATTCTATGGAAAAACTTAGAGTTTGCGTCACCTTCTTTCAACCATTGGACTCTAGATTGTTGCCAGCAGATGCTAGAATTAACTCTAGAAAGGGAGAACAAATCCTCCGACAAACCATGAAGCTCCCGAATTTCGTCGTCCGACAACATAGTTGTCTCCCCTTGCCGGAAGATTCTTAGAGTGACGTTGGTGCCATTCTTTTAGAGCCAATTTGAAAGACTTCAACCTTTCTTTCAAGACAAAGCTACCCCACCCACTTATCTGAAGCGTACTCCAAGTATCACGCACAAAGGAGTCATAACCAGGAAAATCCGCCCAGCACTTTAACAACCTCACAGGTTTGGGCCCCCAATTTTGGGTGTCAATAGAGAGCACCAAGGGGCAATGATCGGATAGCCCTCTGGATACAGCCAGTTGAATACAATTGGGCCAAGTCAAACACCAATTTTCAGACAAAAGGAAACGATCAATACGACTCATCGACCTCCCATCTCCCCGATACCACGTGTATGTGCGACCCCGGAGTGGAAGGTCCACCAAATAATTGTTGACAACAAAATTGTTAACGCCGTCGATAGTTGCCTGGTGAAGGGTACTACTAACACTTCTTCTTTCCTCCGCACACCGAATGGCATTAAAATCACCACACACACAAACATTCTGGCCCACCAAAGCTTCGATTATAGAAGATAAAGCATTCCAAAGGACTTGTTGACGAGAAGTATCACAAGGAGCGTAAACATTAAAGACAACAAATTGTTCCCCAGACATCAAAAATCGACCTGTTACTGCAAGCACATGATCCAAAGGCACTGTCGACCACACCTCCACCTCATTTAAGTCCCACAGCGTAGCTAAACCTCTAGAGGCCCCCACCGAAGGTTGGTAAGAAAAATCTACATTGCCATCACCCCAAATGGACTTACAGACAAAAGCGTCAAACACTGGTAACTTAGTTTCTTGTAAGCAAAGAATAAATGGTTTTTTCTCCCTCACCAAATGGCTCACCTCCCTCCTTTTATCCGGGCCGCCCAACCCCCTAACATTCCAAGATAAAAGCTTCATCACTAAATACACACACCAACACCGCCCCCTCCCTGCCCCCCACTCTAGCTCTTGGCCTACACACCATCACCACCACCCTCTCTATTTTTCCTTCCCACGCCTGACAAAACATCAAACATGATATTTTTATCTCCACTGAAATTGAGACCAACAGTCCTCCCTATCGCACAAACATCCTTTGTCACCACCTTGTCGTTACCATGCAGCACCAACCAATTGCTCCAATCGTTATTTTCCGATGTCTGGGAAGTACAATTAGAAGAAGCCACTTTAGAAGTTACCTTAGCTTTAGAGACTCCCGATCCCGCCTTCCGTTGTTTCGTAGTCCTTCTCAAAGCGTGAAGAACCTCTCTTCTGTCGCTATCAGAGAGTCTAGCTATACGTTTCAAATTTAGAGCACTATGTCGAAGGTAGTCACCTCCCTTCTTTTTAGTAACTCTTTGCACACCCGATGTTTTTACTGTAACCTTATTTTTTGGTTTAGAGGTTGCTCCCAAACTCACACTTTTATGACTAGTCACCCATTCCAAACTCCAAGGACCCAACGAAGTAGCTCTATCTCTTCCAGGAGGGCACGAAGAAGTTCTCTTAACCACTTTCTTGGCATCAATCAATATTTTCCGAGACTGGCGCTCGACGTTGCCCTCACTCTCACTAACCTGCGCCTGTTTTGATTCCGTTACCATCTCCATGAATGGAACCTCTGCTTACCAATCTATTGTTTCATAAATACAATTAAGATTACAGAGTATTGTATTACTCGATATAAATAAATGATAAAGTACTTTAGATTAGACATCTGGGGGGGCCTATTTGGATTGGCTTATTTAAGCTTATGTTAGTTTATCTACTAACATGTAAAGAGAAATGATATTTGTACAACCATTTTATGACAAGTTTTGTGACAATTTTCGATCTCATACTCACATTATATTTTTACTTTATCTCTCTATTGTTTTAGTTTCCGTGTCAATACCCACTTTTTTGTATAAATTTATGGTTATCCCAAAAGTTGGCACACATATAGTTGGTCAAAAGTTGTAAAAGTGTTTGGATACATTAATTAAAAGAGCTTATACTAATTTCATAAGCTGCTTAAGCAATATTTTGATAAGCTCAAATTACATGCTTATCAATTGGCTTAACACGGGGCTTTTGCAAAAGTAATTCATTCGATTCCCGCTGCTGATGTTATTTTCCCAATTTGACACAATTATACTCCCTTTTTAACACACTTATCTTCTTCTTCTTTTTTTTTATTTAATTTCGAAAAGAAATTTTTTTTATAACAAATTTACTCCTATCTTTTCTTTTAGTTTTATACACTTATCTTTATCTTTTCTGCTAAGTTTTATTAGAGATCTTTTATATGTTATGTAATTCTTTTTTTTGAACAAACTAAAATGAGACATATTAACAACAGTGATTCACCCCGCACAAGGTGTGCAAAGGGGAACCAACCAAAGTATTTACAAGAATAAGGTAGTTAGATCAAGTAACCCCCGCCGAAAATAAAACGAATTACAATTGGAGGCCCATACACAAGGTGGGATTTTGCCACCACTCATGATAACTATATGCAAAGTTAAATTGTTTCGATCTTAACCATAAAAAAGAATGTAATTTGACCTGTTCAACAAGGACCAAAGGGCTAGTGGCCGTGTTTTGGAATAGACGTTTGTTCCTTTCCTTCCATATGACCCAAACTGAAGCACACCAAATTACTTTCATAAATGTGTGAGTGAACCTAGGCAGCCCCGCCATTGAAGTGAATTGAATAAAATGTTGTCGGATGTTGCCAGGGGACACCGTAGAAATATGTAACCAACACCAGACATGGTGCCATAGAGATCTGAAGATGTCACAGTGTAAGAACAAATGTGCTGAAGTTTCCAACCCTCCACGACCTGTAATACAAATTGTCGCCGAACCAAATTGTCTTTCGTAGGAGCCGCCATACAAGCACTGACACCTTGGAGGGGATATATTTTTGCCAGACGTCATCAACCATGGTCATATCCGAAGAAGCGGCATTGGTGGTAAGAAAGTGATAAGCTCCCCTCACCGAATAGCCGTGAATAGGATCTAACAACCAGCGCCATACATCATGTACGTTATCCTGCAAAACAGTGTTAGATAGTAAAATAGAGCACTCCCTCACACTCTCCTCCTCCCAAGAAAACAAGTGGCGCCTCCATACTCTACCTCCTCCCCCCACCGCACCGATATCCCGCTTCGCCTCCGTCACTGAACACATCTTATTATTAGCAAGCTCGTATAAGCGGGGGAATTTTAGTTTTAGAGGAACCTCCCCCACCCATATATCCTGCCAAAATAAAGTAACATTGCCATCTCCCACCACACGGCGAACATTATTATCAAACCACCTCCCGACACCCTCTCCTAACCCCTCACGAATCCTACATATCGACCTCCACCAGGGCGAGTCCTGAGACCCTCCCTCCTTCAACCGCCCCCACTCCTCCCCATACCGAGCTCTCAAGACTCGATACCATAAACCCTCCTTCTCCACCAGCATCCTCCAACACCACTTCCCCAACAAAGATAAATTAAAAGCTCCCATCCTTCGCACCCCCAACCCTCCTACCTCCTTCGGAGTACAAATAGATTCCCAACTGATCCAAGCTATTTTCCTATTATCCTTACAACCCCCCCAAAAAAAAATTTTAAAAATAGATTCAATAGAGGAAATTATACCTGCGGGAGCTTTGAAAAAGGAAAGAAAGTAAACCGGAAGAGAGGATAGGACAGACTTCAGAAGTACCAGGCGACCACCAAAGGACAGAAACTTATGGTTCCACGACGACAAGCGAGAGACTATACGATCGACAACAGGTTTCCAAAAAGAGAGTTTCCTAGAATCACCGCCAATAGGCAAACCCAGATAGACAAAAGGAATCGAACCCCGACGACAGTTCATCACCAAAGCCGCCTCGGACAACCAGGTATCAGGAATATTTACACCCGTCAACATGCTTTTGTTAAAATTCACTTTCAACCCCGAAATCCCCTCAAAAAGTAACAACAGTGCTCGCATGGTACGCACATTCTGCCAACTTTTTTCACCAATAATAATAGTATCGTCCGCAAACTGAAGGTGTGTGAGCCTCATCTCATCGTTTTGCCCAACACCGTACCCTCGAAACAAATCCGCCCTTTCCACTGCGTTCATGAGGACATTAAACCCTTCTGCTGCCAACAAGAATAAAAACGGGGACAAAGGGTCACCCTGACGCAGGCCCCTCTCTATCGGAAACTCCTTCGTGGGGCAGCCATTTACTAAAACCGACGTAGTTGCCGTTCCAACACACTCGAAAATCCATTTCCGCCATGTTCTTGGGAAATTCATTTTAGCCATGACAGAGTCCAAATACTTGAGATCAACCGAGTCATACGCCTTTTCGAAATCCACTTTAAATAACAGTTACTCCTTACGTTTACGCCGAGCTTCATCAACCACTTCATTAGTGATTAAGATACCGTCTAAAATTTGTTTACCTTTGACAAAAGCAGATTGTGAATCAGATACCACACTACCTACTACAGTGCGAAGTCTATTCGCAAGTATGTTATGTAATTCTTTATTGTTCTGCTAAGTTATGTTAACCATCTTTATCATTTATGTTAAGTTTAATGGTGGTGCGTTGACAGTTTAAAAAAACTTTGTACACAAAATCAATCAAAACATTCAGAGTTACCATCAAAATTAAAACATTAATTGATATGACAATTCTAAATATTCTAATTGGTTGTGTATGGAAAGTTGTTTTAGATCGTCAACCTCTATAAAATGGAATCAAATATATATTAAATAACTGATGTACATATTCTATATTATAAATTAGTAGTATCAATTATTCAAAAGAAAAAAAAAAATTTGTTTATAATATACAGTGATTAGACGAAAGGAAGTAATGTATATTTTTCTTCTTAAACTCATGCATTTGTATTACCCTGGAACCTTCTCCGTCTACCATATTTATTTGATTCCAGACTTCTAGTACTCTATTCAATCAACCCCACCGGAAGGGTTACGTTCCAATCTTTTTCTTCTGTCCTTTTCGCAAACATAAAGTCATACTAATTGCCACTTAAAAACAATTCATGGCCAAACATAATTAACCTTTTTGTTAGCCTTTTCTTTGTCACGAAAGAGTATGTACATTATCAAACTTTTTTAAAACTATATATTCATTATCCATATTAAACAAATCACTTTTAGTGATGTTGTATCTGCAATTTTTTTTTTCTTCAGAATTTGGACCCAAGACCTTACATATATTATGCATTATTCATAATAACTGAGTTAAATTTACGATGACGTGTTTGCTATTAATAAAGTATGACATCACATAAATTCTAATTCAACTAATAAAAATTATTAAAAATAATAAGTCAAATTTTATGACCAGGGTTCTAACTCTCATGTATATATTTATACGAGTATATAATGATTCTATCAATCACAATAAACAAAGCTTGATATAGGAACTGTTCATATTAAATTTTCAATGCCAAAGAAATCAACCAAAATTTCCACGTACTTTCAAGTTTTAACCCCAGTCCCTACTTCCCTTGTATCCTCAGTCTCTTAGCTTAGACTATTCCATATGGGAGACTTTTTTCTTGTTGACTAATCCGTATGGGAGACTTGATATTCTTTTTTATATATATGTATGTTTATAAAAGAGCTTAAATTATTAAAATAAATCATTTTTCTATCAAAAAATAAAATAAGTAGTTTATAGTAGTAAATTATAAAGTAAATATTCGAAATCACATTTAGGATTTCGTTTACCTTCAAAGAAAAAATGATATTAAAGAAATAAAATTAGAATCTATTAGATTTATAAAAATAAATATAAATTTGATACTAAAAAATCTCAAATATTAATTAAAATTGTTTTCTAAGGATATAGTAAGATATCTAGATTATATTGAAATATTTGTTAAATTGGTACTTTAAGGATATTTAACATTTCAAGGATATAAAGCATCTTTATATGCACCAACCAATCACATATATGTCACTTAAAACCAAATATTTAAGAGATAAAATGAAAGATAATTTTGTAAAAGAAAAAGATAAAATGAAATTTAATAATATGATTGGATTATTGGCATAGTTGGTGAATGAAACAAAATAGAATGAAATAAAGTAATGTTAGTCATTTAAAGTCAAACTAACTCTATTTATTTTTTTCTTCCAAAAATAAAAGTCTATTTTATCATATTCCATTCTATTGATTAAAAATTGACCCCTAAGATGAACAAGTGGAGTGATTAAGGTTTGAACCTTGACCTCTACAAATAAAATGTGATGTCGTTATCAACTGAACACAGCTTGTGAGAACTGATCATTCTAAATACTGTTGCATATAAAAAAGAAGATACACTTACAAAAATACTTATTGTACACATCTTCTATACTTATAAACTTTTATTTAAATAATTAAATCAAAATGTATCATTAAAATCTCCTTTTTATTTAATAAATTATTAAAAAAAATGTCAACTAAAAATAAAGAAGTTTCATCTATATACACACTTCAAACTTCAATTTCAAAAGAGACGTATAAAACCAAGCAATTCAAGTGTCATCTCTTCACTAATCACCTCCTACCAAAACCAAAACCAGTGTCGCCAATACACACAACACACAAATCAAAACCACTCTCACCTTACTATAATAACCATAGTTAATCAATTTCTCCAACAAAAAAATTTAAAAAACTATAGTTGATTAATTAATTTCACTATAGTATCAAACCATTCATGGAATATTTCACCAAATCAAAGATCATTAAGCTCAAAAGCCACCTAGACAAGTACATAATCGCCGACGACAACAACGGAAAAGTCCGTCAAAGCCGAAACGGAGCCATTAAAAGAGCTCAATGGACAGTGGAGATAGTGCAAAAACTACAAACTCATCATCACGTAATAAGGTTGAAGAGTCACAACGGAAAATATTTAACGGCAACAGAAACACCGTATCCCTTAACCCTAACAGGAAAAAGGGTAATATTAACGGAGTTAGAAAACGGTGTAGATGGTAAAAACGAATGGCAGCCAATACGTGACGGGTTTCAGGTGAAGCTGAGGAGTTGTTGTGGGAGGTTTTTGAAGGGAAACGGTGGTAATCCGCCGTGGAGGAACAGTGTAACGATCGATGATTCTTTTGTGAAAATGGAGGGTGTTTTGTGGGATGTTGAAGGTGTTATGGAAGATGAGTTTGAGAGTTTGTTATCTTCTTTTGGTTCTGATGATGTTTCGTTTTCGTCGGATATTGCGTCGCCGATGAGTGTTTTCTCGCTTGGGTCGTCGCCGCCGGCGAGAGGAAGTTTTCAGTCTCAGGTTTGTTTTCTTCTCTGTTTATTATTTTGTTTTTATTTTTATTTTTTTTATTTTTTGTTTGGGCTAAATAGCCCAGTGACATTCACACATTATGTGCGGGAAGTTCAGGGTTCGAACCCAACCCCTGCACAAATTATCTCTGATAGCTATTGAATAAGCTACATTTACGAGACGTTTTTTTATTTTATTTTATTATAAATGGTTTTGTCTTTTTTAGAAAAATTTCATTGTTTTTGAAGATTTTGATGTTGATTGAATATCATGGCTTTTTCTATTTCGCGGTACATTGCACGCGTCAACTACGTATAAGAATGCGTGTGAATTGAAGAAAACTAAATTGAAACTTCAATTCAGAATAATAATAATAATTGAGATAAAAATATGTTGAAGTAAACTTTGTAGCTAATTCTTTTTAGACTGTGAAATCAATCCACATAACACAACATTCATGTTTTTAGAAGACAAAATAGTATATTTGAAATTTAGGCTATGTTTGCTAACACAAATAAGCTAGCTTATAGCTTGTTGGATTAGGTTATAAGCTTGTTTTAATAGAATGCGATGTGTTTGGTAAAAAGCTTTTTTTATTAGCTTATAACATTTTTTAAGAAGTTAATCCAAGTAGCGTTTGAGCTTACAATTTTAACTTTTTACATTTTCTTCCATTTTTAACCTTTAACATTATTTTATTATTTTTTATAAACAAAAAAACTGACCACGTTAAAAAACAAGCTACCCACGTTATTATAGTAACCGCTGCACTCCTTCATTGATCTTTTTTATTGATTTTATGTTTGAAACGGTTTCTGTTAAATTCCTATTGCTTATTTAGCTTTTCTTATTCTTTTTCTTTTCGCATGTTTACCATATTAAATAAAACATACAAATTTTTCAAAAGTAAAAAATAAAACATACAACTTTTCATAAAAAATTGAAAGATATGATTATGAAGTTGAGCAAATTTAGTTAAAAAAATATCTCAATGAAGTTCATATTTCATATTTATAATTTTCAAGAGGAAAAATACATAAATATATTAGTTAAAAATGTTTATACATTTTTTTAGGTGAAAAAATGTTTATACATATAACTTATATAAATTAAACATATATGTACTTTTATGTCATTTCATATTTATTAATTACTTAAAAAGCTAGTTTTACCGAACACTTTAATTTCAATCAGCTAACTTTACAGTTATAAGCTTTCAGTTATTAGTCATCAGTTATCAGCTAACTTATATTTTAATTTTACCAAACACACCTTTAATTGAATAAGTATAATTATTTTAAAACAATGTTTAAAAATTGTTTTTAGCTATTATATATATTTTTCAAATATTAAAATTAGTCCAATTAAAATATTTTTTAATTATAATAAGTTTTAAAGTATTTTAATATATTTAAATTATTACCCAAGGTACTAGCCGAATGGTGCTAATTTAGTTTCCTTACCTCAATGTGTTGGATTTTGAGTCGCTTTATGAACGATTGTAAATGATCATTAATACCGCAAGTTAAAAATAAAAAGTAAACCTTTAAACAAATGATTGTTAAAGTCAACTTTTTTTCTTTTCATAATTTGATAATTCATATGGATTCATTATAGATGATTATGTGTAATTTATGCAATTATTTTTAAAGTCAACTATTTTTTCTTCATGATTTGATTTGATGATTTATATTGATTGTGCATATGTCAATTTGATACTATCTCCGTTCCTTTTAAATTGTCACTTTTTGACATTTTACACAAATCAAGACAATCAATAATTGTTTCTACTTTTAATGCAATAAGTTATATTTTTACTATAATGACCTTATTAATTTAACATCTCATTTCATATATTTCTCTCCCCGCAATAAATGATAAAAGATAATATTGGTAAAACAGCATTTAATGATGCATTGAACTTTGAAAGTGACAGATAAATAAGAACAAAATTTTTCTCCAAAAGAGACACTTAAAAAGGAACGGTGGGAGTAATTTATATTGACAAAAAAAACCTACCATGAATGCATGACAGAAATACTTAAAAGGTTTATTTGACACAATCCAATAACCATTTGTTTTTTGTTTGACTAAAACAAAAATTTAGTAAAATTGGTCGAGAGTTATATTGGATAATTGCTCTATGTGCTTTGTGGATTTCTCAAAAGCCCTTCAAATTTATCAGATCGTAACTTCCGATCTCATAAAATCTATTGAAAATTACGATTTGATGACTCTTTTTGGGTTCAAATCGTCATTATTGATCTTCTTATTTCAGAGGCTCAATAATCTAGGTGGGACATGGAACAATAATGATTAATAGAGTTTTCATTATTTAATGTCTATGGAAGAAATAGATACAATAATTCACTTAAAAAGTCATGCGAGATTTGATATAAAAAATATTTTTTGATAAAGTGTAATATCTAAGAATACATTTTTTTAAAAGGAAGAATACATTAAATAAATATTATATTTTTAGTGAATTTTTTTAGTAAGTGCTTGTTCTCATCTTGTAAAAAAAAAGCGATTGTTCTCATTTATCTTTTTAGTTTCTACATACACAAACCAACTATCGAATGAATTGAGTCTTTTTTAAAAACATTATATTTTTAGTGAATTTTGTTAATAAGTGCTTGTTCTCATCTTGTAAAAAAAGAAGTGATTGTTCTCATTTATCTTTTTAGTTTCTGCATACACCAAACCAACTATCGAATGAATTGAGTCTTTTTTTTTTTTAATTTTTTTTTTTGAAGTTGACTTGGGAAAGTTTTTCTTGTAATTCAGTTGGGTCTTGAGTCTTTTGACCATTTTACAAATACACACGACCCCAAAATTAAAGTAACATGCATAAAATATATCTTGAATTAATTAAATATTTTAAATTGATGAGTGTAATACAGGTATATGCGTGTGTATAAAAACATATTTCCCCCCACGAATTCCTATAATTGATTTTTTTTAAACTTGTGTCTACTAAAAATTCGGGTGCTCAATCGTGGAATGCTTTTTTGCCCCACCCATATATATATTTGCTCCATGCCTTCACCAACTATTTTCCACTAATTAAGATGTGATAACACACGTCACACACAAATGTTTTCACAACAATAAACGCACTCCTTAAGGTTAGGGACAGGTGGTGATATATACCTATCCTCAAATATTCTTTGAAGACAATGAACATCTCATGTAATGAAAGATAAAACATAATTTTAGTTTAAGAAGGAAGACTATCCTACTAAAAACTTAAAATCAGTTAATGACATTAATTTTTTTAGATGATTTAAAGGCATTAGATGTTTACTTATATCTAATTAATAACTTTTTGAATCAATACATTAGAATCATCTTATGTGAATAAGTTGTTGAATCATATTATAGCATTACCTAAAGTCTAAGCTAAAGAAGTTTTTTTTTTCTTAACAACTTAAAGAAATTGTTTACACATCCATGTATGGATTTATTCGCCTCCCTTAGTAGATGAAATCATTTATGAGTGAATGAACAAGGATATTACTTAATACTATAAGGTATTTGAAAATACATTTAAAGTTTACATTTAATGTTTTAAATTTGTGTGAGCTCTAGCCACTATGCTTTTTAACCAAAAAAAAATGTTCTAAATTTTTTTTTTTTAGTACAAAAAATGTTCTAAATTTTACTCGATCCAATTGAGAGTACAATGTCAAAATATGAGTCGTTTCATCTTGATTCAACAACAAACTGTGATTGTTTACATGAATACATATATGAGCTAACAATATTTTGTTTAAGTAGAAATGAAGTGAGTTACTTACAAGATTAATCTTATTAATTTGGCCAAAATATATCTAACATCTAGTGTATACGTTATTTTCATGCATTTGTCGCTATGCAATCGACATGACTCATGGCTTCCACATCACGCATTTTCCCTTTTCATTATTGCATAGGTCTCACTCACTGATATTTTTATAATTGAAAATGACAAGAAAATGAAAACATAAACAAAAGGCATAAACCAAACATCTCCTTAAATTCTTTGATATTCACAAACACGTCAAGGCAACGGTAACACGACAAAGAGCATTTTCTATCAACTTCCATACTATAAAGATCCAACATAAGGGAACTTCTACGGTACACCTCACAAATTGAGGTGTACCGGTACTCCTGCTTCAAAAATATATAATTTAACGATCATTTTATGAAATAAAGAGTTATTTATTAATATTTATATTTTATAAAACATCA
>Ga0228710_1008511_pt1 | contig 14684 bp, 2 predicted proteins | sample MedpolnodulmetaG_FD_177995 | JGI IMG/M metagenome (GOLD analysis project Ga0228710, IMG submission 177995) | Root nodule microbial communities from Medicago polymorpha collected in Santa Monica, California, United States - pink nodules | ecosystem: Host-associated > Plants > Roots > Nodule...
TTTTTTAAGATATAAAAAGTGGGTAGTTACATATGAATATGGGTAGTTTTTCTTATTAAAAAATAATAAAATAAAATTAATAAGGCTAAAATTTGAAAAGAATATAAAAAGCTATAAGCTCAAAAGCTACTTGAAATAACTTCTCAAAAAAAGTTATAAGCTCATAAAAAAAGATTGTAACCAAACACGTCATATTTTAATTGGTTAAATATGTTTTTGGTCCTTATAAAATCGAGAACTTCTAAGTTAAGTCCTTACTTAATTTTAATAGGTTTTTTTGTCCTTACAAAAAAAAATTACTTCTAATTTTAGTCCCTGTTACAACAAAGTTTATTTAATTATCCTTAAACTTTAAATTTTTGAACGATTTTTTTAGGACAAGTTTAGAACACTATGAAAGGTTCATTTACCAAAATTTAGATTTTTTTAACATGAAACGAATTAAATATGAATTTTTTAAAACGGCAAAAGTTAAAGATAAAATCAACAAAATCTGGACGTAGAAATCAAATTTTGCGACAATTTTTTGCAGAGGAACTTTTACTAATGTTCTTAACACGTCAGCAAAAAGTTGTTTAAAAACTCAAGCATAATGTCATACCCCAAATTTTGATCAGTTAAAATTTTTTGTTGTATTTTAAAGTTTTTATTCAGTTTAAACGTCGTACAATTCCGTCGTTTTAGACGAAATTTCAGCAGAAAGGTATTTTAAAATACCTCTTTTTTTATTTTTTATTTTTTTTTGTTCCGAGAGGACAATTTTAAGTTTTTAATTATTATCTTATTTGGTTGTTATTATTATTTTGTTTTATTATTTATTTTATTATTTAATTCTAGTGTTTAATTTATTTATTTTAATTCTCTTTTTTTAGTTAATTGGTCCTTTTAGTCATTTTATCCTCAAGGTTCTTGCTGCCCAAGTCAGGGGCACTTTGGTCCAGTGAAATCTCAGTTAAGCTGTTCAATCATTGGAGAGAGGGGGCGAACTGAATTCCACACTAACACAATTTTTGACGGCAGCCACAGAAAACAAAATCAAACCCTCTTTCTTCTCCAAAATCCTCAAGAACACTAAACCACCTTTTTATTCCAGAATCTTTTTTCAACAACATTTAACGGTGACGAATTATCATGCAAACACCATAAACTCTCAACCAACTCGAATATTTCCAACAACGCAAACACCATACAGATTCGAAATTTCCATAACTATCACAAATAATCAACAAATATCATATCCAAAGCATATCAACCACACAATTTGAAATCCTCCATACAATCCATACAAGTTTGAACCGAAACCACCACTGGTAGCACATACCAACTCGATATCGTCATCTTCCTTGCAACATCACAACAATCCATTTTCCTTTGGTTCCGAAAATTACAATCAGTAACTAGACCGTCCAAATCCATACAAAGCCGATCGGATTCAAAGAGAAGAAGTAGAGTTCGAATCGCTTCAAGCTACATACAGATCCGTGACGAAGGCAGAAGGTAGTATTTTCCTCTTTTGATTTGTAACTTTGAGTTTAGATCTAGGATGTTTTAAGCCTGTTTTCGAAATTTGGTTTGTGGATTTGTGCTCTACACTAAAAAGGATATTCAAATTTTTTGTAAAAAAAATTAAGTTCGGCGGAGTTTAAAACTCCGGCGCGGTTGTGCCATCACCGGCCACCGCGTCGGAAACCTCAGTCTGGCCGGAGAAGATGATGAACAACGGCGGCGTTTTTTATTTCTGTAGAGAGAAGGCAGCGTGCCTTAAGGCTAGAGAGAGGATTAAGGATTTAAATGAATGTTTAAACAGCAAAAATCAAATTATAACCTAGGCCCAGGACAAAAATCTCTTGAGCCCATTTGTGTGACTGTGTTGTTTTCTGCTTACTTGCCACGCCCCCCTCCCTGCTTCTACCCCCCCCCCTTCTTCTACACCCCCCTGCATTCTTTAAATTCCTTTTTCTTGCATGTTTATCTCCTTGTTTATTCACTACTTTTCGTTTAAAATTTTACTGAGCATATTCATTTTAGTTTTAAAATCACCTCATACTTCTTTATCATATTTACTTAAATGCTTTAAATCATCTTATGCATGTTTTTTTATTTCTTTATTTTATGATTTTTAGCTTATTCAGTTAATTTCATGCATTTTGTGATTTTTATTTTGTCATTATTATTTTGTCATGCTACTTTATTCTTGGATGGTGAGGGACGACCAAAGTGAATTAGGGACAAACTAGGATTAAATAACTTGACTAATTTGAGAGCCTTAAAAATGAACAACTAGTAATTTAGGTTGGAATTCTACTTGGGATCCAACGTCCTTGGTAATTTCTTTCACATTTTATTTTCTTTATGTTACGTTGAAATGTGTAGTCTTTTTTACCGTTAGTTTAGAAAAATCATTTTCCCAAAATCAATTATGCAAAACTATCCAACTCATCAAATAAATTTTTAAGAGTTAACTACATTTTGATCCCTTTTCTTCAAGGGTATGTAGGCAAATGAGTTAATCCTTCCAAATCAAATAAAAAATAACAAAAACATACTTCTTCTCCCTCCATTCTTTCACTTAGACATTTAGGCAAGTATTTTCAAAATAAGTAATTGAATTAGCACAAGATAATTTAAGCAAAAGGTTCCTACGGAGTACCTTAGTTGTGTAAGGTGCTTAACACCTTCCCTTTGCGAAATCAACCCCGGGATCCTTAATCTCATAAGGGTTTTTACTTTATTTTTTCCCTTCCCACGAATAAAAGTTAAGAGTTCAAAGATTGAAGATTCAAATCAATTAATGGTTTGACATCCGAAAATCAGGAGCACACATAAATTAAACAAATTTGAATTGAAGTGGAACTAATACTGAGTGCAGAAATTTTTTTAAGGACTAAAAAAACTATTAAAATTAAGTAAGGACTAAACTTAAAAGGTCCCAATTTTATAGGGACCAAAAACATATTTAATAATCTAACAAGCTTATAAGCTAATTTAAAAAGCTATAAGCTAGCTTCTCATAATTACCAAACACAACCTTAGCCTTTTTTTTTACACTAAACATAGCAAAAAGCTTAAAAATAACGACCAAAATATATTATAGGAAAAATACATTGTACGATCCTTTTAGTGTGTAAAAGTCTACATCTTTAACCTTTTAATAAACAAAAAGATGATGTGTTAGTTATTTACATTATGTGACTCGACATTGTGTTTAATTTATCCTACATGTACATCCTCAAATCTTATGAAATGTTTAATTGTATGTTTGATCCTTTATGTTTATTTTAGGTTTTAAGTTGGTCTTTTACGTTTTAAAAGTTTTAAGTTAGTTAAAAACGTTACTCACATTGGATTAAGTTAGTCTTTTCCATCACTTGACCGTTTAAACTCAACATCTTGTCGCAAAAGGGACTAACTTATTCTAACATGAGTAACGTTTTGGACCAACTTAAAACTTTTAAAACATAAGTGACCAACTTAAAACCTAAAATAAACATATGAGATCAAACATGCATGCCAAAATAATGTCCTGATACTTAAAAGATTTATGTGTGAATGTAGACACACAACTTCAAGACTTGTAGACCAATCATACGACTTCATGTTTGTACATGTAGGATAGTCTAAACACACTATTTCTGCCGTGTAGTATAAATAACGAACACAACAATTTTTTTTTTGTAATTTACTCCAAAAAAAACAATTTTTTTTTGTAATGTATTTAAAATTTTAAAAACTTGAACAATTACGAACTAAAAGGAGTAATAACATGTTACAAAAATACATTAAAGGACTATTTTGTTTCAAACATTTAATTTAAAGGACCGTATATAATGTATTTAACCTATATTATATAAATATTGGAGTTTTATTCATGTTACCCTAAATTTTGATATTTGACTCCACCACAAAACATCCTAATCTATGTTGAAGAACTACACCTTTGGAGATTTATTGTTAATCTATGTTGAAGAACTACACCTTTGGAGATTTATTGTAACTCTTGGAGAAGGGAAAACAAAAAGAACATTTGGGTTAGGTCTAATTTATATGGCCCCTTATACTTTTGGAAGGTGGATCACTTCACCAGTTATTTATAAATTTTTTAATACAGTCTCCATTGAAATACTTAAATTTTTTTAAGGAGGAATCTGGTAATAAGTTTTAAAGAGTAGTATAAAATTAATAAATGTTTTTAGGGGGTAATTAATATTACTAGCGTCCAGACGGCACTTCCGTACCTGTCTGTCCACTTTTTCTACTGCGCTAACGTATAGATTAATACATATTATGTCATACGAAAATATAACTTTATTTGACTATCCGCTCTTTTTTGTTTTGTTTTGTTTTGTTGTTGCGCTAATTTAACTACATATTTAGCTAATTTTATTTTGTGTAGTTTGATTAAACTTTATCAACGACTTAGATATTACACAAATTATAGAAATAAAAATAGCTATAAAGTGAGATATAGACAAATATACACCCTTAAAATATGTAGTAGCTACACAAATGAAAATATATTAGTGTCAAAAAATGTTAATTATACTTTGAAATTATTCCATATTGTGTATCATAACTCATATAGCTTGAAATTACATGTATTCATCCCATCACAACTTGGCATTTTCATACCACCATGTGCTTCGTATTCATGTTCTTTGTACATTCTCTTGGTAATTTCAAATATAATGTGTCTCCTTTATAAAGCTTGCTTATACTCTTGTTTTCCTCTTTGACTCAAAAAAACCTACAATTCCTCAATACATAAATCAAAATTGGTTAAAAAAGAAGGTTAGGATAATCTTGTAACTCAAATAATCGATGCCCTTAATTAGTTAAAAGTTACATAATTGATTAACTACATTTGTTTTTGTTTTGATAACATGCACTTCATTAGTTAAAAATGCAATAATTTATGCATTATCTCATTGCTATTGTAAGAATTTTACTTTTCAAATCAATTCTTTAATTTCAAAATATTAGATATACTTAACATAAGAATGAAGAACGTCAATTATGAGTCTACAGAAGAAAGGGGAGAATAAAATTAACTGTGAAAACATAATAAGAACGAAGTCTAAATACAATTTTCAAATATCTCTCTCTCTGTCTCTCCCTCCCTCCTCGATTACGGGTCCCCTCCCCTATTCCTTCATCATTTTGTGTAACATCCCTGAGGGTCTGCAATTAGGTCGTAGTCGAAGTGTGGCCTCCATGGCTCACTCTTTTCATTCTCTTTTCATTACTCCATTTTTCTCTCTTGTTCTTCTCTATCACTCTTTTGGTGTCGATGATACCTTCTTTTCCTTTTCACATTGAACAAATCATAATAGAAAATAAATGAGACTATAACACGTATAATAAGCATCATTAAAAAATAGAGATGCAAAACTTACCGTAGAAGGGTCTTTCATCATGTTGATTAATATAAGAGAACAAAAGATTAACACATATATGATCTTCATCTTTTTTATCGATGTCTACAGAAGTTGTGAACAAAATAATTAAAAGAATGCTAGATGCAACAAACAGAATACCATCTAAACAAAATGGAAAGAAAAAAAAACTTTGATTTAAGAAAAAAGGTAAGAAAAGAAGTACTTCCACCAATACACTTTAGGACTCAATAACCCCCCGTCAAGAACGTTTATCTCATTGCACTAAAATGTTACCTAAGTACCGGCATCACGTGTTTCAATTTGTGAGAAATACTTAGATAAATACTTGCTAATTTTGTACCAAAAAAAAATACTTGCTAATTTGCTCTTTTAATTTAAGCAATTTGTCACCAATATTCTTGATTTTCTTTCATTAATTTCTGGTATAAGATATTTTTTTCTTCATGTATTTATTTTTTTGAAAAATCTCAATGAACATTGAAGTGGGTATCCCATTTTTTTTAATGGTAATTAACCGTCTTCGCCCTCTCTGTCTCATATGTTGTTGAAGAAAATGAAAGACAAAATAAAGGAGAAAAAAATGTTCACCTCTCTCTCTCTATCGAATTTGAAATGATCGAATTATTAGAGAAAAAATAAATAAAAAAACAAATAACACCAAGTATACATTTTTTTTTAGTAATAACAACATGCATATAATTCTACATTTAATGATAAGCTTGTCAATGTCCTTTTGTTCAACCTGAAAAGAAAGAAAGATATATCCATTACTTTTATAAAAACAAGTAAATAGAGATAGTAATAGAGAATGAGAAGAAGAGAGAATATAGAGAAGTATTCTTATTCACTGATGTCTATCATAATGTTACAAATGAACTCTATTTATAGGGAAATAGAGTATCTTATGGACTAAGCTCAATAGTCTAGTAATAGAGTCCATTAACCAATTTGTTATATGGACATCCATTTATAATATTCATAACACTCCCCCTTGGATGTCCATCAAGGATAAGCCTCATTAAAATCTTACTAGAGAAAAACCTAATAGGAAAAAATTCTAGTGAAGGAAAAAGTGTACAATATCCCTTTTGTGTGTGATAATCTGCCTCGTTAAAAACCTTACTAGAAAAAACCCAATGGGATAAAACCATGGTTAAGGGGAAAAGAGTACATAACATATTTATGTCTCCCCCTCATAAAGACAATCATATATGAGACGAAGAAAGTCAAATAATATTTGTTCTAGTTGCTCAAAAGTTTTACTTGCAGCGGCTTTGTTGGAAGATCTGATTTATCTTCATAGTCTTCTTCAAATTCGCAGTTACTTAATAAAAGAGCATTCTCCACTTTCTTGATTTTGTTGTTTCTTTAAGATACAAAACACATGCTTGACTTTGTTTTGATGCCTGTATTTACTAATAGTGACAAAAACAAAATACCACAATACATATAATTAAAAAATACATTAATGTCCTCGTTTCAACTAAGATATGGTACTTCAGGACCAATTCAAGTTGTTTATCATTTTCTTGAGGACGTTATCTATACTAACATCAAGTGACATCACAATCATTCTAGTATGAAATCAACTAGATTTGACCATATCAAATTATTTTAATACATTTTCTATATAAGTTTCTTGATGCACAAAATTTCATTTAAATAATAAATTTGCAAATCCATACCAACTTTGCGCATGCAACATATTTAATTTAAAATCTTTCTATAATCAATATTTTAAAATCTCTTCAGGAGTTCTAATAATATTTATACCCTTCATCATAAAATCGATTATAACAAATTCATTTTCAAATCTTTAAAATGAACATATGATGCTATTTCCTCATTATCTTACGAAAATTAACTCCTTCAGAGAGTTTCATATACTTATCACTATCACTTGAGTCATACAAATATATTGAAACACATCTTTATAAAAATTGAGCCTTTCATGTGCTACTAAACTTAACCAAGCAAGAAAAGTTCTTGAATTCACTTCAAGTGAATATGTCTCATAAACATAAACGTTAGACAAATATCAATTCACTTCCGGCGAACATATCAAACTCTACATGTATGTATTTTATCAATGCAATTCTCTTTCGCACGAAAAGTCATGTATATCTAATTAACTTCACAGCTTCAAGTGTGCAGATTACAAGTCCAAAAAGTTTAGCTTTGCAAAGCGAGTTTAATTTCACTGGAATTGTCTCTTTCCATTTGAAGATATTTTATCTATAATCTTTTATAGATTTTCAATTCATGATCCTCATTATCACTTATCACATATAGCGCTATAGAAAAACAAAGTCAACGTTGACTTTCATTTTGGTTCCATCTCATTCCATTCATGACATAATTTATCGAGATCTCTTTCTTTTTCGTAAATTTCAGGTACCTAGTCAATTCTTGTGGAACTTAAAAATCAATTATGTCATACGACTCTTTTAGAGTTTACACATCCTCATTTGGGTTATCTTTCCTTTTTAGCTCCTTTTCTTGTTCGAGGATTTTAATATTTGGAACTGATTGGTCTACCACACTTCATGCATGGTTAAGGCTCGTTTGTAACATTAGATTATCCGACAGAGACATCTATTTTGTTTGGAGCATCAGCAGCAGCTATTTTATTTTCTTAACTTTGCAAATGAGTTATATCTTGAGGATCAAGATGAGACAATAATATTTCCTTTCAAATGGTTCAATTGAACTTCAGGTTCATATTTGCAGCCGCTTATCCTCTCCCCTAATGCATCAGTTTATAGTCAGCCTACCAGGCTGTAAACAAGTTGGTTCAATACAATTTATATTAGATGTAGATATTAAATATATTTTTCCAATATTCTATCAAGATCTTTCTAAGTGCATTATATTGGAGCAACTGTGCTATACACAACACATCCAAAAATTTACTTAGATGAGAAATAATAAGTCGTTAACCTAAAATAAATTATAAATTAAGGGGAAGACTTACATATAATAGCTTGTTGGCTTAATGCGAATAAATATCTCAATATACAATATTATTGATTCCCATAATAAAGTTTATAATACATGTTCTCATAACCAAAATAGAGTTTATAGTGTATGGTCTCATAAGTATCAATTATACAATTAACTTTAGACGTCTAAAGAATGGATCTTTAAGTCCATTTTTATGAGCATATGCTACAAGTTGTTCAATATAAATTTCAAATGATAATTGATACTTATCAAACAGTTTATGTAAAGTTCATAAAATAAACTCTCAATCAACTTTGAGAAAACAATCTCACAAGCTTCTAGCTGTGAGTTGACAACAAATATACATGTGATCATTTAGTTGATGCATAAAATATCTACGTGATCCACATGATCGATATTATTACAAATATCACCTTATATAAGTTCTATCAAATTGTCAACTTTCTTTGGGAACCAATACACAAATATTTTTTTGGTTGAAGAATCTTCCGGTTCTTCAATAAATGTCCATATAAATTGTTTACTATTTTTGCATCATAATAGATCTGGAATAACACAACCGGTCTTGCCAACGAAAAACTTAATATAATATGCAAACTTCTGGTTTACACTAATATGTGCTTCAATTGCACTAATATAAGTATAGTACAAATCAGAGGAACAAGTAACTTTTCCCTTACACTAATTTTTTCCATCGCATGTTTCGTAATATATAGATATTTAACATCTCCAACTTTCTTTCAATATGATATCCATTTATATTAATATCTTAAAATTCAATAAAATTTTATAAGAATGTAATCTTAATCTGTAACTGGGTTCCTCCATATAACAATACATAGATCTTCAAGAGCATTACTTCATTAATCCTGCGGTTCTTGGGAGCTATTTCATAAATGATCAAGATAAATCATTATTTGAGCAATCCTTCAGGGATTGTTTAATATAGTCAAGAATGAGCCTTTAAAACATGATTTATAAACTTCCGGTTTACAATAGCATGTGTTTCATTTGTTCTTATCCATTTGAAACAATAATGAACAAAAAAAATATTATATCCAAGTGAACCTGTATAATAAATATTCTAAAGCCTTGATTTATCTTTTGCATTACCATAGATAGAAAAAGAGATAAACACAAAATTTCTCCAACAAACAAGATTATTTAATCATACACATTTATCAAGTGAGTAATTAGGCAACACAAATTTTCAATGAGATATATTTTCAAAGTTTGCCATCTTCAAAGTTTATATTACATGTAAGATTAAAATCAAATAAGCTTATTTCACAAGAAAGTATGCATATCTTCCATATAATATTTACGAGATAAAAATCTTGTGGAATAAGAAAGAATAAAATCATAATCAAATATTTGTTGATAGAATAAGAAAGCAATCTTACAAGATTCTAAAAGAAAGGAGTTTAAAAAATTAACTCAAAAAAAATTCTTGGATCAAATAATGAAAGAAAATATATTTTTGATCAAATACTAATAAATGTAACTAATATTTCATAATTCTTGAAGATGTTTTCTCAATTTGGCTACTTCATGAGCATATTTGAGTGGTGTATAAATCAGCATATTGTCTCTTTACTTTTTCTACTTTTTCCAATCAATTCAAAGATCAAATAAATCTTATAAATTGTTATCATGGTCTAAATATCTAATTCTTTAGGAACTCAACATCAATTCGATCTTATAGACTTCAATCTTAGTCTAAATGTACAATTGTTCTTTAGGAACTAAAACACTAATATTTATAAAAATGATGATCAAGAAAAATCACATTGATTTTTTTATTTTATTTTTACAATCCTACTATAAAAGCAAATTGTTGAAAAATCACATTGATTTTATTTTTACAATCCTACTATAAATGATGATCATGAAATTGTTGAAAACACATAAAAGCAAATTAAAAATGTAAAAAAATAAAAAAATAATCAGTCACAGAGAAGATATTTAGAGAGAAATCAATAGAGAAGATGAATATTCATTGTCAATAAAATGATACAACGCTCGACTAACCACCGTCTCCTAGGTGAAAGATGGATATTCCAACAATCAACTTGCTTCTGCAACACTACCGCGTGACAACCATATTTTCCGATGGTAATTTCATGTTACAAAAATATGACATGTTAATCTCCTCATCTACTCCATCTCCTAATCTTAACGGTTTATTTTAATTCAAAGAGAAGTTACATGTTGATTTTTGATATATGATAACCAACTTCACTTCCACCTGTTTATTTTTTCTATTTGGAATATTTTGAATTAATAAGGGGTAAACAACCATATGCATACTCGTATAGAAGAATTTATAAATAAAAAAAGTGCAAAAAAAACTCTAAATATACATACTCCTGGAAAATTCCTCAACAAACATAGCATGATTCCCCATCAATTAACATGCCAAACAATAATAACATAATAAATTAAATAAATGAAAGAAACAACTTTTTTTTTTGAGAGGATGAAAGAAAAAACATATTGATACGTATCTTTCAACAAAAAAATAACATAATAATACTTAATTTAAAATCAAGCCAAATTAATTACCACGACAGATGTTGTTGGCATTGGCTGTTAGCCTCGGATTATGAGAAGAATATGCCAATCCACTGAAAACTATTAAACCGGCAACAATATTGAGAAGAAAGGTAATCACTCAACTCCAATTTTTAATGACAATTGTAGTGAGGCAACATCTACGGTAAACATATTATAAGAAGTGGATGCAAAACAACATACAATTAGAAAATAGATGAAGATTGACAAAAAGGAGTAGACCAAAAGAGTGGAAACATATAACAAAGAAGAATTTTGTATTGTAAACGTGAAGACCTAAAATAAAGAGAAGTTTATGTAACTGATGTTCAATTTTAAAGGGGTAAAATGAAAATTTCAATTTAAAAAAGAAGGGTAAAATGGGAAATAAAATAGGCTACACCAAAACAAAGTTTTCCCTTTATTAGTAGTTATAGATGCAAGTGTTGGTGAGGTGATCCACCTTCCAAAAGTTGAGTGATTATCATCATTGATGGTTCCAATTTCCAAAATAAACTGCAATATTTATATTTTACAACCTACAAAATGAAACAACAGTATACTCATGCTGAGTTTTTAAGGTCTTATGTTCGTTGGAATTTTGATTTGCAATCAGGACATATGCCGCCGTTGTCAGCACTAGTCCTGTGTTGGCTGACGTTGGAGGAGTAATTGGTCTGTGAGAGCTATAAGATTAACGTTGGTGTAGTAATTTGAGCAATCCATTTTACTTAGCCAGAGTATTCCCACGTTGGAGTCAAATGAAGTTCAGTACATGTACACATATTTTGGCATTGTATGTTGTAATTTTTGTATATTTCAAAAGTTTTATAATATATAGTTAATAGAAAATTATTATCACATTATTATTTATAATTTTGACTTGGTCTTATGGGTCCATGTTTTAATTCAAAAATTTTATAACTGTCTTTCCATTATATCTCTTCAACGTGGCATTAATGTAGATTGGTCATACCTTATTTTTCTCAAAAACAAAAATGGTCACTTAACTAGCTTGTGCCTATTTATATTGTATTAGTGGCCATGCTATAATGATGCATTCTCAATAGATTGAGTTCCTGATTACATCATTCCAGTGATTATCAAATTCGAGCTGTTCTGTCACCTCTGATATGATTTATATCAGGGAATGACCTGTTGTATCCTAGGAGGATATGCGCTTATGAGGCGCGGATAATTTACCTATATTTTACAAGAGATAATTTATTCCTAATTTTACAGCATTGTAATCCTTAAATATAGGAATAATCTATATAAACCAGAATTTGTGTAAACGTGGGTGTATTTTCAGCAACTGCCAGTATAGTGACTTCCTTAATGTTGGAAGCTAAGTGTGGGCATGTACCATGACCTAGTCACAAGACTAAATCAATTTCTCTCCACGTTTTGCTATACGTATGCATACTTCTTAAAAGGAGGAACACCTCACTTATTCTCAGAAAAACACTAGCAAGTCAAGCAGATGCTCACACTCTTTGTCCATATGTTCCTCTTTTCCTCAACCTGCACTATTAAATTCCTATAAAACTGTCTACTAATCGTGCCGTAATCAAGAGAAGAGAGAATATTGTTCTCTTGGTACATTTTTGTGAGCCACGTCTCTTTTGTTACGTATTCCTTTCTTTCTCTCTCAATCTCCGTTTTTGGTTCTCACACAAACATCCAGTCGACCTCCCACACATACAAATAAATACTTACTCACATAATTCCTACTATGTCAAGAACAAACCAAAGATCCTCATCACCACCTAATTGTCAATCCAATCACATCTTTTTGTGGAGTCTTGAGGTAAGAATTGTTTTGTTGTGATTTCTCTCTATTCTCTGACCCATTTCTAACAATAGACCAATTTCTCTTAAAGGCTATCATTTGATTGGAAGTGATACAAATAATCCTTCCGTATCAATTCAAATTCATGTAGAACCAAGTGTTGAGTCTGTTCTCTCTTGCAAGCTCTTTTGTGGAACTAAAGCTTACAAGGTAAGGGCTTTTTCCCATACGTCCATACTAAGTGCTAGGCTAGGCTCTGTTGTGTTATTAAATAGTGATCATAATTCTTGTCTTTTAAAAAGAAAAATAATTAAAATGTATTTTCATGGTAAAATTAATCCTTTCTAAAAGTGATTATTATTAATTATGAATGATTATTCTTAATTATGTTTTATATGATAGTTGTGTATGATAATGTGGTGTGAATTGATATATTTTAGATTATTATGCTTTATATGCTTTTGTGATGTTGGAAAAGAAATGTTACTTTTTTTTTTTGATGAATTAAAGAAGAGAAAGATGAAAAGGTGAGTTTGTGAAATGATTGACTTTTTGTTTGTGTACTTGATGATGCGTTAATACTTGACTGTAATTGCCTTAGTGGCGGGTTAATATCATATTTCTTGGTGGTGCTAAGTGGCGGGATTTAGTTTGCATTTCTTAGTGGTGGTGCCTAAGTGGCGGGATTTAGTTTTCATTAGCATTATCATGCATGGCATATGCATCTACATAGTTTTAAAAACCGGACCGGCCGATGGACCGGTATTTTCTACGGTAGCACCATGAATAGCGCATAGTAGGGCAGCGCCCAATACACCAGCAACTCCCATCATATGAAATGGGTTTAATGTCCAATTATGAAACCCTTGGAAAAATAGAATGAATCGAAATATAGTGGTCTTAACAGTTCGAGCCATTAGTTGGATCGGGTATGCAGTTGACCCAATGTGACTCGGCCGGTTTTGTGATTAAACCAGAGAACCTCTGGTTTCCTTCAAACCGGACCGAGTCAAGCATGTTTTTTTTTTAAAACGTATCTTTCGGCCTTGCGACAACTTTCTCAGATACAAGGGATGAAGAAGAAAGAGAAATTAAGAGGAGGCAGCTAGGAAGCAGTGTCGATTGAGTTGAAAAAAGAAGAAGAGAGAAACAATAAAAGTAGCGGTGGCGGCAACAATGTTTGAGAGATGATGATTTTTTTTTTTTGGTCGAAGAGATGATGATTTACAATTAGGGTTATGAATAGAGGGGATAATGGGCTTGGGCCTATTTTTTTTCTTCCACTTAACATGAGATAAACTTGTGGTGGTCCAAGTTTGTCTTTTCACATATTTATAAATATGTCATGCGTTCCCTTCAAATAAAATAAAAAATGTCATGTGTAACATAGTTTTGGCTTAATAGGTAATTTGGTCCTCTAATTAATTACCAATTTTCATTTTGGTCCCGTAACTAATAAAACTCATGTTTCAGTCCCTCAAGTTTGCCTCCGTCGGTCAAATAAATCCCCGACTGTTAAGTTTAACCCCAAATATCTATGGTGGACGATCTTTAAGTGTGGTCCACCATAGACTTCATTAATTTTTTAAATTTTAACTGTTTGATTTTTTTCTGAATTCACAACCATTAGATCATGCATGTCTACTATATCTAATTGTACATCACCACCACCAAAAAAATTTCAACTTTCTTCATCTTATTCTCTTCATCACCATCTTCCTACCTTCATCAACACAAACCCAGAAAAGAAAAAAAGAAAAAAATTTAAAACAAAATTCATAATCATTAATCAACAACAACAAGATCTAATAAACTCAACCAAATTTACAAAGTCAGAAATTCACAAGATCTAACAACAACAGCAATCATATTCATTCCCTTATATCTCTTCTCTCTTTTTTCCCTTCTCTTTTTTCTCGACACAACAACTACAACAGCAACAATAACATAAAAAAAAAAAAAAAAAAACTTATTCATTC
>Ga0228710_1008514_pt1 | contig 14683 bp, 8 predicted proteins | sample MedpolnodulmetaG_FD_177995 | JGI IMG/M metagenome (GOLD analysis project Ga0228710, IMG submission 177995) | Root nodule microbial communities from Medicago polymorpha collected in Santa Monica, California, United States - pink nodules | ecosystem: Host-associated > Plants > Roots > Nodule...
CCCTTCTTGTGGTTTTTCTCACCTTCAGTTTGTGATTCACCTTATAATCTTAACCCTTTGATTATTTTTTAAAAAAGAGAACCATAGGATCATATAGGTCTATTGTATCTTATAGTGAACCACAATCAATTATCTCCTCCATCATTTTCTTCTTCTTCGTGACCTTCATCATCTTCAACAATATCATCACACACTAATCTTCAAACTCAGAAACTTCAAAATTCAATTCAACTAAAATCCAATTCTTCATTCAACCAAAATTCATTCATTAATTCATCACATATAAGAAAAAAGAACAAAAACATAATCTAATCTCAACATCTCATCACCAAAATTCCAGAAAACAATCCATTCAAATTCCATAACAAAAAACCAACATCAACATCATCTCAACACAAAAAACAATACTGCCAAGCCCACTGCAGAAAACCAAAAACACCGACCCACAAAAGCCAAAAACTGCAACCATCAGCATAACAGCAGCCTGCAGCCAATCCCAAAACACGCACAGAAGGCCCAGAATTTTGAACCCATTAAATTTCAAAATTTTGAACCCTCAAATTTAGATTCGAAATTGAAATGGATTGAAGGATGGATGAGAATTCGAATTCGAATTGATATGGACTGAAGCAGAGAAGACAAGAGAATTCAAATTTTTAATTTTGGGAAGAATTCGATTTTGAAGGAGGAAGAGGAAGGAAGGAGAGAAATAGGAAGGAAGGAGGAAGAAGAACCCAAATTTTGGGTTCCTGAGAAGAAGAAGAAAAAAACCTCCTTTTATACGTGCCATGTGGGTTCTGATGAGGAACAACAACCTAAAATCATCATCTTGTTCTAATTCATAGGAAAAGAAATTTTGTTTTAATATTTATTCAGAAATTGGATTTTGGAGGTGTATGTGTTTATGTGTGTTTGAAGATTTGAGATGGAGATGTAGATGGTGAAGATTAAGAAAGAAAAAGGGGGAAGGGTTCTTGTTTGTTGTTGACGAATTTTTAGATTGAAGGATTGATACTGTTGATGATTTCTGAATTTTTAGATTTATTGTTGTTGTTGATGATGAATTTATGGATTGAAGGATTGTTGTTGTTGTTGATGAAGATGAAGAAGGACAAAAATTACATGGTGATGGTGCACTATTAGATACAATGGACCTGCAATCAAGTGGTAAAAATCACATCATACATATTATACATTAAAAAATTAACGGCGAAGACTAACTTGATTAACGGAGGTGTACATGAGGTACCAAACGGAAAAAATTTAAAGTTATGGGACCAAATCAAAAACAACAATTAAGTTACGGGATCAAACGTTCAATTAAGCCTATATTTTATTAGGCAAATGCTAACATGTGCCCCAAGAGCATATGCTAAGGAATTTAAAATATAAATAATTGTCTTAAAAGTTGTGCATTCAACTTTATTCAACTTTTTAAAGTCAAAGTTTTGTTCTTTTCTATGAAAAATTTCTAGTTTTGGATTCCTTAACTTGTACTCTAAGGGCACAAGATAACAAGACCCATTTTATTACGAAGGAAACTAAGTGAAATTAAAAATCATGTCACGCATACCTATTTTTGACACATCACATTGTAGTACTTTTAAATTAGGAAAATAAGGTCAACAAGTATTTATGTAAAAAAAGGTCAACAAGTATTAACTTATCCGATAAAAATATTGAAATTGTTATGTTAGACAGCATGATTTGGGTTTAAAAATAACTATTGTGTATGTGAGTTTTTAATAACAATTAGGAAAATAAGATTTCATTATAATTTAATAAAGAGCATGTTATTTGTTATTGCAAATTTCAGCGCAAAAGTGTTAATTAAGGAAAACTTATTAATATAGTGTATTTTTGTTTCCACTTTAAGAGAGACCGGAATATTCTTGAAGTGTAGAATTGATTCTGATATGTGAAAGTGAGAAAAACACAAGAAGGGAGGTTGAATTGTGTTAGTTTTATCTTTCTTTTTTAAAACTAAGTCTAGTGTTCAGAGTCTGATAGAGTTCAGAGTCTTGAACAAAGTTCAAAGTCTTATGCAGCGGATAAAGTAAAGAGATAGAGAGAAGAGAAAGACATAAAGCAATTATACAGGTTCCTTCCACAATCCGGAAGTAGTCCTGTCCCCCTTGCACTTCCAAGGAGAGTTCACTAAAATCAATATCTGATTACAATTGTTCAACCACAAAAGCAAGAGACTTCAAACTACTCAAGCACAAAAGTAAGATGTTTCATATGCTCAAGCACAAACACAAGAGACTTCCTATGCTCAAGCACAAAAGCAAGAGTCTTCTAAACAAACACAATTACACAGAAATATGTTTGAGGTTGAACACTTGATATACAACCAGTGGTGTTCACAATACAAATCAAATACAGACTCTTAAGACTCTAGAATTTCTAAGATATGAAAGTTGTTAAGAAATTCTAAGTGAACTTTAATGTGAAAACAATTTCAGCAGAGTTTTGACACTTGTAAAATTGTTGTAAGTCTCTTACAATCTTCAAGTCTTCACTCCTTTATATAGAGGTGTGAAAGAGACGTTGTTGATTGCCATCACATCAAAAAGAGTCGTTGTTAAAGCTTGATAATCATCAATGATCTGTTGCTTGATTTGGTTATTGTCCTATGAGGGAACAATTTCAAATTCATTCCTTGTATAGAGAATAACCAGCGTAGTTACAGCTGTTATCTTGTGCTATTGCAAACACAAGGAGTGGAGTAGTGGAGGTAGTGGTTGTACAATTGTACTATGTCCTTTTCCTGCGCTCTTTAGTGGATAAGCATCAAATGCCTTCTAATTCCTCTGAAATAGCCGTTGCTCGAGGCTTCCATTCCTTCTGCAATTATATGCATTCAGAATAACAACTTCTAACAAACTTCAGCTTCCAGTCTCCAGACTCTGATGAACTCCAGCTTCTAATGGTTCTTCAGACTCTGATGGCGTCAGCTTCTGGTAGACAGCTTTTGATGGTCTTCAGACGTTGTTTGTCTTCAAACGCTCTCTTCTTCAGACTCTATCTTGCAACACAAGCTTCCTTTTTATAAATTTCATTGCTCTCATTTGTTCTTCCATAACCTATACTGGTTTAAAGACATATAAGTTTTTTGTCTATGGTCCTGCACACTTGAACAAATATTAGCATATCCAATTGACATTTTTAATACTTTGTTATCATCAAAACTCAAAGTGGTATTGTTAAACACATTTTGATCCAACAATATGTTTGATTGTTGTAGAGTAAAATTGATGATGCCTCTAAAATTGATTCAACTTGAAGCTAAGATTTGTATCTTTTGGTTCTATAATTGATTTTCACACACAAATTTAACATTCAACTCAATTTTACAAGAATGTATCTAAATTTAGTCAAAATTACTTTTAACCAAAATTCATTCTACAAAAGGGACCGGACAATTCTATTCGACAACAACCAAACAAGTTAAAATCAATTATACACCTCTCTAATCAATTTTGATCTCTCTAAAAGTGAAACCAAACATACATAGATTGTAGTTTTTTTTAAAATGTACATGTTGTAGTTTTTGATTCTATAATTGATTTTCACACACAAATTTATAGTTCTACTCACTTTTACATGAACGTATTCAAATATAAATCACTTTTAGTGAAAATTATTTTGAACCAAGATCAATTTTAGAGAATCAATTCTATCAAAATCAATTCTCCCCGTCACAAACATCCGCGGCGAGAGTGATAAACTGATAAAACAACTGCAATATTATTGCTCTTTTTATCAAAATAAGCGAAGTATATATAAATTACTTTATAGGAAAGTGTTTTCTAATTCATTTTAGGGTCTTGCTAACAAGTGTCATAATGACATTTGTTAAGGATTCAAAAATGGAAATGATCTGTAAGTTGTTATGTAAAAAAAATGTTACTTTTTAAAACTTTCAATGAGTTAAATGCATCATTTTTAAGATAAGATTTCTTCATTAGACTTTCTAACAAGTGCCGTTAGAACCAAAGACACTTGCTAGCATTTCCCTAATTTTCATGGCGTATATAGTATGAATTAATTGAGATGTCTAAAATTGAATCAATACAAATAATTTCAGCAAAATAGAACAAATCTTATGTTATTTTCAACAAACAATAATGTGTTTGATCTTTATTGTGTGTGACAAGGACAACATGTTCTTCATGAAAATAATCATCTCGTGTTCAAGAGTGGATAAGAATAGATGGATTGAGTGAAATATACACTTGGAAACGAAACTCCATCTCCTTCAAGATTCGAATTTCGGTAATTCCTGCTCACAATCACAAGTTGGTTGATTTAACAAGCCAAAGGTTGCCTTTGCACCAAGTGGTTGATTATACAATTTTGCAATTTCGATTTTCGTCTCATCAGCACGGGTGTATAATTGTAACTTCATTATGCAATAATACATTAATAGTAATGCACATGATCAACTTGTCTCATTTATCATCTTTATTCTTCTAGGGCTTAAGTTTAATGATTTAATTGCAGTGCTTGACACCTTTGATTAGACCAATTGGCTAATTGCCGACAACAATTGAGTCCACAACATACAGTGTGCTGTTATTTTAATCAAGAATATAATATTACACTTCTGTTTAACAAATTAAATGGTGAATTTGAATCTCAAGGATATAAATATGTTACACCTTTTTTAACAAATTAAATGGTGATTTTGAATCTAATAAATTCAAATATTTATCTATTAAATTCTAATAAACAATTATCAAGTTGAGCTAACTAGTTTGGTAAAAAAATAAAAAATTGAGCTAACTAGTCTACATGTCTCTCTTCATCAAAAGAAGAAAAACAACTGATGATTATCCAAAAATAAATAAAATTGGGTAACAAGTGTACTTAGGGCAAGGGCACTTGTTAGGGATTCAAAAATAGAAATAATTGAAGAAAAAAGTAGTAGAAAAAGTTACTTTTGTTGTTTCAATATTTTGAATGCATCTATTTTCAACAGAAAATTTTTCACTTTAAACTTCTAAACAAGTGCCTCAAGTGCACTTGTTAGCATTTCTCAATGATTTTTTATAACATCAAATATTTTTAAAGTGGAAAATATATACTAAACGGACAAAGTGTGAAACAAATACATTTATAATTAGATGAATGCTAACAACACACTTTTTAATTTACTGAAATTTAAATGAATCCTCCTGAATTGTCTAGGCTCCACATAAGTTTAGTAAAATTCAATTAAACTGTGTATTGAGAAGAGTGGGTTAGATTGTAGCTTATCTTAGTAAGATAATTCTTATATCAATCGATATATTCTCAATCAATTGTTATTGCATTTTATCCTCTAGTCAAAAGTACCCTCCTTTTTACTTACTAGGAAAAACAAAAAGTGCACTCCATTAGAGGAGTCCAATACCTTTTGATGATAAGTGTCATGTTTTCATCGGAGTAGCAAGAGAAGTCCCAAAAGAAACCTAGAGTTGGTGATTTCATGACCATGTCATAGAACACAATGACATTAAAATTTCAAAGTAATGTACTACGCGTGATGCTAAGACGACAGTAAAGGACCGGAATATTCCTGTTTATAGTTTATTAGCAAACTGGATTATATCATCTCTTACCAAAATCTCATTTTTAAGGATTTGAATATATTAATTTAGTTTCACCTTTTGGCTTTTATAGGTTCCTTTTTCGATCTTTTTGTTTCATTGGTTTAGTGTGCGCCTTTATTTGGTTACTCCACTTCATTGATGATTTTACTTTTTCAAACAGAGGTTAAGTTCTAGAAGGATAAAACTCGATCGTTTATTTCATAATCCACTGTGCACTAAGTACCCAGACAAAGTAAACTTTCTTTTTAGGTACGACAAAGTAAACATAATTGATGATTAATCCTTTATTGGTCCCACAATGATTGCCACAGTTGTTTATTTTACAGCGATTATGAAAAAATTATTATAAATGAAATATAAATTGAGAAGTAATTTTTACAAATTAATAATCTTATCGGGTATTAATGTAATCATAGTTATTATAGGGGAAATGTTAATGTGTATCCTTAAAACACATGTTTTTTTGTTTAAATATAGAAATATAATATTTGAAATTGTACATTCAATATTTGAAAGTTTAAAACTTTATCTTTTTAATAAAAATCTATGTTTTAATTCTCTTATTAGTTTTTTAACTTGTGTTTATATGACAGAAGTTCACATAACACTTATTATAAATGTAAAGTGAAAAACATTGGTTTGAGGGATGAACATAGTTTAAAATAAGGGGTACAATTAAAAAAAAAACATTACATTAAAAATTCAAAGTAATATTCATTTTGCAACACTTTTAGGGACATCGGAACTTTTGATGCTTGTGAACTCTAAGAAATATGCATCGCAAGATAATTTTCTATCTCATCGAAAGATAATTTTCGATCTGCATGAACTGCTTTTGACATAATTAAAACCGGAAGGCATAATAGCTTTTATATCTCAAGACTTAGACTTACTTGAACTTTGAAAATAATTTTGATGTACCATTCCATGCATAAAGGCACATAGACTAATGACAACAATAATTTGTGTTCGTTAACAAAACATAAAAATAAAATTGTTATGATGAACCATTATGATATGCAAATAGTGTTCATTACCATAAAATTGTATGTGTTCATTACTGAAACATGAAAAATATCAATATACAAGAAAATGTTAATATGCAACTAGGATAGACTATTACTAAATATGAAAATAAAACTTTAACTGTTGAGTGGCTCTGAAACTTCACCGTCCAATCCTCCATCAATATTGGGTGACAGACGTTGTTTCTCTGACAATATAATGTCTTGCAAAGTAGCATACAGAGAATGTTCTATATATATTTTGCGCCTGTATTTACTATATTCAAAGATACATTTCTAGCCATCCTGCATGATCCAAGAAAACCTTGTACAAACACATCCAAAATATCTTAAATGTTATGCAAACGGTATTAGAATTTATTAAATTTTCACCTGAAGGATGGAACAATATCTAGCAATATGCTTTGTTCCTGACTTATCACAGGTAATTATAGGACAAGGCTAGAGCTGCAACACTCCAGGACCACTGATTAATTGTTGTTAGGTCGTGGAAGTAGTTTAGATACATCACATCAATGTACTGCTGATTGTTGTTAATGAAGATAGTGCAGCCAATTAGAAAAGGCAAATAAGCTCTAATACATAGAGTCCCTTTTAGTTTCTTGCACTTGTCCATATCATTATCCAGCTCTACTCCAAAGAAATAACTCATCAACTCAACACCTTCATCTTTAGGCATTTACGAGATGTGGTCTCAAAAATACATATATAGTGCAAAAATAACATTCATATTCATAAACAAAATTAAAGCTTTTCATTAAACACGTATATCACAAAAATAACATTCACAATCCTAAACAAAATCTTAATACCACATTTCACTAATTCAATGACTAGAAAAAACCCTAACCTCCAACAAAAATTAAATGAGAGGAAGTTAACACTTTTTTTGTGACGTTAGTTTTTTATATGATGAGAAGTTAACACCTAATTGTTGGGTTTAAGAATAAACGTGACAATAAATACAATGTCTTTGACGTCGGTTAAATGAAAATTAGTGGTTGAAGTAAGGAGAGTGTTTGAATGTCAAGAACTCAAGTTTTTGATGTTTTGAATCAATTGTCACACACATGAGAAAAGAATTATGTTATGGTATTATTTTGAAACAGATCGGAACATATGTTCTTATACATAGTGATCAGTAGATATCATTCGATCTCATAAGATCAAAAATCTTGAGCGTTGTATAAAGGACGGTTTTAGAATTTCAAGAGGTATGTGAGCAAGCAGGGTGTCCATATAGCAATTTCTAAGAAAAATATGATCCTTGTTTAGTTTTGGACCTGAGGGACCTCTCTCTCAAAGAAAAAAAAGAAAGGAAAAAGAATTAGATTTTACTTCTTGCACCCCCGGAAACCGATTTTTTATTTTATTTTTTCAACAACCTAAAACACAAGAAACACACTGAAGCAGTTCAGACTTCACGTTGATACAGTTCAAATTATAATCCAAACTTGTGTATTTCTATGTTTTTTTACAATAAATTATACAGGGAGTGTTCAGATTTTATAATATGAAAAAACAAACACTTTGGATTTATAATCCAAACACCCCATATACATGCTTCGAAACAGAGTGTATAGTAATAGAGGGTGTTTAGATCATAAAATCAAAAGTTTTTTTTTTTGAAGTAATACAAATGTGAAGAATAATTGAAAGTAAAACAAAAAACAAAAACAGAAGGAAAAAGAAGAAAGCAAGATAAGGAGGGAAGAAGAATGGTAAGCATAACGTGCGCCTTCTCTGCTTATCCTACGCATCCCGTTGGAATTTCCATTCCAACAACATCTACCGTTCCCTATGCTTCTCGCTTCTCTGTTCCTATCAATCCCTTCGTTCCAGAGGTACTCGCTCACTCTTCTATTTTCTCACTTCACAATTTCGCTGCTTCAAAGTAATTTTTTTGCAATGCAGGTTATTGAAGCCGTTGATGCATTGCATTCAGAATTCAGAGCAGTGGATAATTTAGTTGCATACAATACCACCCGTGTTCTTAAAGCTTTTCACAATGTTCGACTTGGTTCTCATGTATGTAACTATGTACTTTCATTTCGATAACTGTTTTGTAAATGAATAGTTATTTTAGGTATTTCTTTTTGGGATAAACAACTTAATTATGCATTTATCGTGTAAGTGTTTATGTATAAGTTGTTTCTATAACAAAAGATAAAATCAAGTCAAAGTGTTCTTATATAAGCTATAAGCTATTTTCATAAGCTGTTTTGGAGAGCATATGAAAATAAGCTAACAATAGCTTACAGACATGTCATAAGCTGCTTCTATAAGCTCTTCGAAACAGTCATACAAGTCGTCATGTCAGTAGATAAGCTCAAATAAGTCAATCCAAACAGGCTCAGTCTTACTGGTATTTATGACAAACATTGACAGTAAATACGCTAAAATAAGTTAATCCAGACATGCCCTAATTGGTTGTTTTGTTAATGCTGTCAGCACTTTGGTGGTTGCACTGGTTATGGTCATGATGAAGCTGGGGGACGTGAAGCTCTTGACCAGGCTTTTGCAGAAATTGTTGGAGCAGAATCAGCTATTGTTCGTTCACAGGTTCTTAACTTTCTCTGTTTTCTTTATATTAGGTTGCTTATTAACAGGGGATATGAGGTTGGTTTGGTGGCTGAAGTGGGGGAATTAAGGAGTGAAGTGATAAGGGGTCGAGGGTTTGAACCACACTCCCAGCATATAATACTAACAATGTTAACATTGGCGATTTAAAGAAAAAGGTTACTTATTAATGTTCTCATTGAATATGATGAAAAGTGAGTTCAATGTAAAGTGATTTATGTTTGGATAAATTTATATAAAAATGTGCTGAACAATAAATTTAAAGCTAAAAATCAGCTAGAGATGTAAGCTTCAAATTATAGCTTCAAGTTATAACTTATAATCAATTCTGAAGGCAAAATCAATTCTATTCAAGAAAATTCAAACATGTCAAAATCAATTCTACACTTCTAAATCAATTATGTTCTCTCCCAAAAGTGGAACCAAACATACACTTGTATACTATTCTCACTTGTCAACAGTTCTTCTCAGGTACTCATGCCATCACATGTGCTTTATTTGCCCTCTTGAGGCCAGGAGATGAGGTAATCCTTTTTTCTTCTAATATTCTATGCTTTTCATTCGTAACTAGCAGTATAGCTCTATAGTTGTAGAATGTTTCCCTGTTGAATATGTAACTGGAATGAGGTTTTTAGACTAATATAGCTATCAGCTTTTGGCAGTTGCTGGTGCTCCATATGACACATTAGAGGAAGTAATTGGGAAAAGGGACTCTGGTGGTTTGGGTTCCCTTCAAGATTTTGGGGTGAAATACAGAGAAGTTCCGGTATGCTACTAATTTGTAATTAATATTCTTTTCTAGATCTAATTCATTAGTATTCTATATGACTCTTCTATGACATTTCTTCATCAGCTTGTCGAGGACGGTGGACTTGACTGGAATGCACTGATGCATGCTGTCAAACCCGAAACAAAATGTGCACTCATACAGAGGTCATGTGGTTATTCATGGCGTCAGAGTTTGAGTGTTAATGACATAGGGAGAGCGATAAAAATTATCAAAGTAAGATTCATAGTTGTGCTTTTTGGTGTGCTACTGTAACATTATGTTTTAAAGTTAATATTATTCAAGGCAACCATTGTGACCTGTGTGAGTTAAAATATGAATTGCTCACATAATTTGTAGTTATTGTTTAATTTCCCTGATCTAAAAGACCATAATACTAGTAGAAACTATATTGATCGTTAGGGCATGCTCTATAATAATATTTTAGCTTCTATGTTTTTGTTAGATAAAACCACTGATAACTCTCTACAGCAGTCTTGTTTTGCATGGCATCTTTTAAACCAATAGAATTACTGGAATACTACTAGCACAAATCCAACTGATTCCTTTTGTGACCTAAAAATATTAGAGAACAGAAAATAGTGGCATATAGACAGTAAGACAGATGCTTTTAAAGTATGAGCGTTAGGGTTTTACACTCAATATATTACTTAAACAAATGCTTACTGTCTTCAACTCCTATAATTTTTCTGATCACAAAATCTTCACCTGTAACCTTTTTACCCTTCAATGTTCAGATGCAAAATCCTGAGTGTTCGGTCATGGTGGATAATTGCTATGGAGAACTTGTGGAAAGCATTGAACCTCCCATGGTGGTATGCGATAATGTGCTGCAGTATGTATTGCTTTATTCCAAGGATGTGCAGTATCACATTTCTACATTGATCGGCAGGGTGCAGATTTGATGGCGGGCAGTTTGATAAAGAATCCTGGTGGAACGATTGCTCCATGTGGCGGATATGTTGCTGGGAAAAAAAAATTGGTTGAAGCAGCTGCAGCGCGCCTTTCTGCGCCCGGGCTTGGTGTGGATTGTGGTTCAACTCCCGGTGATATCATGAGAGCCTTTTTTCAGGGATTATTTCTTTCACCTCAAATGGTTGGGGAAGCAGTCAAGGTACCAGATTTATCATTTTATTAGAAGATATGCATTTCTTGCTTATATTTGGTAGTGAGATTTTCTGTATTCTTTACAAGGGTTCCTTCCTGATTGCTGAAGTTTTGGCATCTAAGGGTTATAAAGTGCAGCCACTCCCTCGCGTCCCCCGATGTGATACAGTTCAGGTTTTCTTGCTGAGCCTGTGCTATCTTTCTTTCTAGATGAAACCTGTATCTAATTTTTAATTTTGATTTTAAGTTGGCAGCGAAATTCTGTTTCTGGTAGAAAAGCTGTGGTTGATGTAGGCAAAAACTTGTCCCTTAGGAGTTTCTTTCAGTATGTATATAGATGATAATTATTCAGATCATAAGTAAAATTGATCTTCAATGCCTGTAGGCTGTACAACTTGGAAGCCGTGAGCGTCTCCTTGCTTTTTGTGAGGCTGTTCAGAGAAGCTCTCCCGTGGGGTCATACACCAAACCAATTGCGGGTACCACTCCTGGATATGCATCAGAGGTCTGCTCTGATTAACCTTCACAGTCCCTAAACAAATTGATTATGTTTTGGTCCTTAAATGATGTTCAATATTACTTTGATATCCAAAGTCCTACCAGATATTAATAACTCTTTGATATCACTCTTCTCAGGTTATCTTTGCCGATGGAACCTTCATTGATGGGAGTACTAGTGAGCTTTCATGCGATGGACCTCTTAGAGAGCCATTTGCTGTATTTTGCCAGGCATGTTGGTTTTGCATCAAACAATAGTATACTACATATGGGTATGATTCACTATTACATATTAACTTCATTTTGTTTTTCAAATGCAGGGTGGCACTCATTGGACTCAATGGGGACTAGTCCTAGGAGAAGTTCTGAAATCTATATGATGGAATCTAAATTTCTATAAGTTAATACTACATATTATACGACCTTCAGAGGACAAAATTATTAAGATTGGTACAAATTCAATTATGGGTGGACAATAATAGTTTACTGACTGAAATCCGAACTAACAGTGACCAAATCTCGTGCAGCGGGTGAGTTGATGTAGATTTTGGATTTTTGGGTGAGAAATAGATTTCGTAGAGTAATATTCTTTGAAGTTTGTGTGCACAATATGAAAATCATATGTTGAAAATATTGAGTTTTGTAAATGGCTTAGGATGATCACGATTCACGAGTATGTGTTAATTTAGAATCCATGATAAGAACTGTTTTGACCTTGATAGAATGTGGTGTATACCTTATTTGTAAGTATAGTGATGCAATGTGTCTCTTATGGTTAACTTGTGCTGAAAGAATGGTAATATGACTTTTCTCTTGAGATCTTGTGTTGGAATTTATGCTATGGAATATCCAATATGTTGGAATCATGTGGATGGATTTTTAAGCACTCAAGTGCCCATTTTTCTGCACTGAATTTTGCAACAGAATTGCTGCTGCCACAGGGCCCTTTGCTAGGCCAAGCAGACCCTTCCTCAGGCGAAGCTGTTCAGTGGAACCTAAGAGTGAGCCACTTACCTGCTCCGTCAGGCGAAGCTGGGCCAATTTTGCCCTATTCTTTTGTGATGCACTCTTAACTGCCTCGCCCCTTTGTAGCTATTCTTCATGCATCAAATACAAACATACATATTTTTTTTTTAATATCGAAAACACACACTCGCTTGACTATAAGGAAGTATAGGAATATACATTATATATGGTAAGTATGACACATTTGGCTTTATTAAATGATGATGCTAGATTGAACATCCATGATGTATGCCATAGAAGCATACAAGTGTTCATATGCTTCAGAGTGGCAAAATATAGAAATAATGTAACATACCTGTGCACACTCATGATTGGTATGCAAGAGAAAGAATTAAATCTAAAAAGAAGTAACATACTAGTTCATAGTTAGAAAATATGCAAGAGAAATGTCGTAGTTCAAAAGACTCAACACAGTATTTCTTGGACAACAAAAGAAAAGCATTATTCAAACTCTATGAATTATGCAAGGTAAGAGTTCTTATTCACACTTTTTGTTAAAGAACAGCAATAGATGAAGAGACACGCTTCAAGCAACATTATTATAGAGCTCTAAATAATCATGTTTGCACCACAGATGAAGATAACTGATCACCAATAAAATACTTCGGTCCAAATATCCTACTAGGTTGCATTTATTTATATAAACGTGTATGTTTCGATAGTGTAAATGTGCATACTGTTTTTTTTTTGAGTAATGTAAATGTGCATACTTGTTTCCTTCATGTTAGAGAAGAATTTGTATACACCTTACACACTGTATGAGTGAGAACATCAAATAAATGCGTTGCTTGGAGATTCTACGTCATTGAATTCGCATAATTTACTACTAGGAAACATTGGAAAATGGAGGAGCATATCTAAATTTCGTATCAACTATCCATTATTAGAATGTACATTATAAATGGTTATATCTCTATTATATACATTTGCGCTATTTTTTTTAAAAAAGTACACGTGGCAACCTATTAGTGAAAGACACATTTAATGTTGTTTCTCATGTACACACAAAATATGGTAGAGTTTATAATAGGAAAATGAGCACCGAAAATGAAATTGTAATTTGATTAGGTAAATAAATATGGAAATGGAATTTGCTTAGGTAACCGAAAATGTTGTGCAGAAAGTCAAAATTTGAAATTGTTGTTTAATGCACCAATGTTTTCTTTTATGTACACAATAAATATGAAAAAGCTTATAATAGAAACAACAATCATAATTTGCTGAATTTACCTAAAATGTTATCTCTATTTGATAGGAGAAGTTAATGCACCATAATTTCAATCAAAATTATTTAATGCACCATGGTTGCAGTCGAACAAATGAACATAGTATACAGAAACGAAAAAAAAATGAGCACCGATTTTATTTTGAAATTGTTGTTATGAGCACAAAAAAATATGGAAATGGAATTTGCTTATGTAAAGAAAATGAGCACCGTTTTTATTTTGCCAGGTTTCCTTAGCAGATTTTTAATGAAACATTTAGTGAGAAAATAATCACTATTATCACTAACCAAAATTTTATTTGTTTATGTTTGGATCATTATATATATTATAATAATAAAAAACATAATCAGAAGAAAAAAAATGACCTCTATTTTTATGACATTTTGAAATGATTATGTTACATATATATGTCAAAATCACCTCTAACTTAGCGTGGGAGATTTTCTAAAAAAACTTAGAATAGTAGACTTTTTTATGATACGCTTTTAATGACTATTAAAACAATTTATGGACATTAAAATTGATTCACGACCAAATAATTTTGTAAAGGAATGCCCTATATAGAACAATTGTTTTTTTTTTAGGGATGTATAGAACAATTGTTTTTTAAGAATGTTAAAAAAAATAATGGTTATTATACCAAATTACAGTGTGAAGCAAGTCTATAAATTAGAAATTTGGATTGCCATAATTTCACATCGCAATTCACAACTCTTTTCCCCCGTTTTTCTTTCTTTCTATGTCACTCTTTTTTTAGTTTTTTTATTCTTTGTTCTTCATTTTTTTTTTTGACTTTGATATCAATGCTCCAAGATTTATATTTCCTTTATGTTGTGA
>Ga0228710_1008515_pt1 | contig 14680 bp, 8 predicted proteins | sample MedpolnodulmetaG_FD_177995 | JGI IMG/M metagenome (GOLD analysis project Ga0228710, IMG submission 177995) | Root nodule microbial communities from Medicago polymorpha collected in Santa Monica, California, United States - pink nodules | ecosystem: Host-associated > Plants > Roots > Nodule...
CATGTTTTTGAATTTTTTTGAACACAATAAGAATATACAAAGGTTGAACATAATAAACGAACATAATATAGATACAATTTGAACATAAAAGAGTTATAATCTTGATATTTACATGAACATAGATTGGGCTTTAAGGACAAAAAACAAAATAAACTTTTTTATGAGGATGAAAACATTCAGTTTAATTTTTTAGGGACGAAAATCAAAATTCGCTATAAATATAGGGACGGAAAACTTATTTAACCCAAACAAAAATAACTAAAATTGTTATGGAAGCCACAACTCTTGTCCTTCCATTTGCAGCAATGAACCGGAAAAGGGATAGGGCCATTTGGTTCACACAGAAGAATGCCAGCAGTTGACGGAAAAACCTGTAATAGTCTTTTAGATACATAATTGAAGTTTGCCAGTAAAAAAATAATAATTAAAATGATAGAATAATATTGCAATCAATTCAATTTTATGCATCAACCACCAAAGCTTTTTCCCACCAGGTGATGGCTAATTGAATCTTGTAATATTCTTTTATTCATCATACTCATATCTAATGGTAGTTGACAAACAATATAATTCCAAAACCATTTTACATGCCTTGATTTTATGGGTCTCCATCTACCTCTAATTACTCTACTATTCTCAATTTGATTTATCTTTTGTCAACACATTCATCCTAACATTCTCACATGTCACTAAGAAACTCAGTATAGAATATAGATTGCATTCTCATACCTACTAGGTGCTGGAGCAAAACCAATAACATAATAAGTGAGGATGATCCATCATCCATAATACTGATACCACTATAGAGAGGAACTCTGAGGACCCAAATGGGTAATGTTGAGAGTTTTCAGATTACAATCATGTCTTTAATTACCATGACAGTATTTTTTAGAACAAGAATGGAGCACTTGTGGATGGAGGAAAATATGGTGCACTGTTTTTCAGTCTTATTTATGTTTCAATGGAGCGGCAGAACTTGCAATGACTGTTAACAGACTTGTTTTCTTAAGCAGAGAGATTTCCAGCATGGGCTTAAAATAGAAAATCTCGAAGAAAACAGGAAGTTAATTCTACAGTACCATTTACGTTTTTTAATTAACACATAGAAGCTGCTTAACCATTTTAACTGGTTAGTTAGTTTGAATTTTTTTCCTTTAAACACATATCTGGCAAAATGCAATATAACAAAATTAGCTTCACGAATACAAAGCGGTAGGAATGACTTGTATCCAAATGTAAATAATTTGTATCTCCATAGATTCTATACACTGAATCCGGTAACAAAAGACGATGTCTGAAAGATAGCAAGAAAAAAACCCTAATAACATAAAGGGTCTTGTATCTCCATATGAGATTAGCTAAGCATTTACATAATTAATTATGAAACAGTATACACTAAACATCTATAATAACAGTAGCATGCGTCCTACACATTAGAGTAACGGAATAATCCTCAGATATTGCTAAGACATCTCCTTTTGTGAACTTGGTTGTGTAGGATGCTGGCAATGCCATCTTCAACAGGATTATTGCTCCCCAGTTGCAAACATACATGCTGCCTACGGAATATGCAAATAAAAAGAACAAGCTCTATTAATAGAAGCATCTACGTTTATAAAAGTTATTAATCACCTAACAGACACAAACATCTTTTGCAAATAAATCAGCACATAAAAGCCTAAACTAATCTTTTGCAAACAAAAACACAATACTAAACTTTCTACACAAAGTATGAGATAAACTCAGACATCCAAGGAAGGATAAAGCAGCATTAGCTCTCAAGCCTGGCAAAGGCGAAAGCTCTTAGGCGGCCACTGCGAATGTTTTGAGAAACAAGCCTTAGGATTGTCATCATTGAATGATTCAAAACAACCTTAAACAATTACATAAACAAAACACAACACTAGAAATTCGTCTCAGACATCCAAGGAAGGATAGAGCAGCATTAACTCTCAAGCCTGGCGAAGGCGAAAGTTCTTAGTCGGCCACTGCGAATGTTTTGAGAAACAAGCCTTAATGTTATCATCACAGACGAAAATATATTAATAATAATGTAAAAGCAAACAAATATACTTTTCCATCCTAAAATGATCAGCAAAATATAAAATAAGAGAGCTGACAAAGTGAAGCAGATGGATAAGTTGCATATAAGGGACGCATTCTTCCCATAAGAAATAAGAAACAATGCTCACAGGGCAGATGAATAGTCCCTAAAAAGTGCAAATAAATTAAGATCTATTTAGTTGGTTGATATGAAAGAGTCATCAGATAGGAGCGAAAGACTAAAGATTTGATTAATCATGAATAGATCATTTGAACTATGCTATTGATCATCATATGACTCGACTCTCCAACCAATCAAAGATGTTAATATTTACAAGAAAATTAAATGAAAATGTAAAATTCCTCAGAAGGAAGGCAGTATGGTATAGTAATCATCAATGTTCATACCCTAACACATTTTCCATCGATCTCATCATTGGAAAAACCTAGATCTAGAAACAATTAGTGATTTAAATAATGGCCTCATAGAGAAGATTAGAATTTTCCACATGAATTAATTCAGACATATGCTTGTCTATTAATTATTTTAATCATCGGCCAATTGAGGCATAACAATACAGAAAAATGAAAAATCAAGGGACTCAGAATATGGGTGGTGATATAACAGGATGGTCGGCAAGGCCAATTGGCCATTACGACGAACGAGACCTAATCACAATCGTCACCGTCCCCTTTCAAATTCAAAATAAAATAAAATTCGATTGAACAGTAATGAAAACATGTTAATAAGATGCGAGAAGAAAGCAAAGGGAAAACATGGAGTAGCGGCGATAAACCCTAATCGAAACTGTGATACAATGGCAAAGAGGGTATCGAGGTGCTTATAAAGAGTGCTGGGAGGGTGAGCTAGGGTTTTGAGTGTGAAACGGTGGACACGTGTAACTCATTTCTAGAATGTGCGGATGGTGCGCCTTTGCTTAACCTACGCCACCATTCAACGCCAGATAACCTAATTTTTTTACCCGTAAAATATACCAGTTTTTTTCTTAGCATTTCTCTTTAAAGTAAATGTCTACTATGGTTAAATGCACTTTTAATTATGAGTGTCTCTTTTCCTTTAAAAAAAAAAATTATGAGTGTCTCTTTAAAATAATATTGACAATGGTTAAATGCATCTTTAAGCGATTTTTTTGTTTTTGTTTTTGTTTTGTTCGAGTAGTCTAGAAAGTCATTTTTTTTAGTGAATGAATGGATGTTTAGGGTTTGAACTTTGATCCCTGCATGAAGCGATTTCGACAATTGTTTACCAATGTAAAAAGGAAAATGTGATTCCAACTTGTAATTTATGGCAAAAAATACATAAAATTAAAAGTATTTTCACCCCTCGTTGTTTAGACGAAGTTCAATCTACATGTGAGCCACATCAATTTGTACAATAAAATGTCACAAAGGTCAAAAAATATTTTAATTATAAACTTGAAATCCTAACAGATAAAAAAGGCAGTTGAATCAAAATTCGCTTATATAGAAAAGGGCAAAAGATCATTTGACATGAACCTCAGAAATATCTCTCTACTGAGTTGGTAATACGTAAAAATGGCAAAACGGTCCAACCTTTGTATTTAGGCTCACCCTGCAGATAACCTGCCGAAAACGAAGCTGAGTCAACTTAAAAGATTGGGTTAAAACACTCACCCACCCTTCTTGGCGTGCTGGCCCGTCTAACGAAAAAACTTTTTCATCTTTTTTACGGTTTATTAATATAAAAAATATATTGTTGTTATAATAAAAAATAAAATAAAAAATTGACAAGTTTATGGTAAACAAACACCTTCAATTGCTCAATGCCACCCCATTAATTGCTTAATGCTCTATGTTTCAATGATCATACTCCAAGCTCTATTGCTCCATTTCTCTAATTATTTCCTTCGACCGTTGGTCCTTCTAAATTTTCTGTTATCAACATTAGTCTTTGTTTTTTTTCTACAAAAGTTTATGTTACATGTTCTATGCCACACTTTTTTATAACATGGCATTGTTGGGACATTAAAATATCATTGTCTTCATAACTTAACATGTCACTTGGAACCACGGGTCTCCATCGACCAAGACAATCGTGTTTGAAGAGTCATAAGACAGAAGATATGTATAGGGTATAGACCTCCAAGCGAAGGTCGTGATTGCTACCTTAAGAGAAACTAGCTTCCTCTATGCAAATTTTATCTAAGTTTTTTTTTTTTTTTTGACTCAATTAAATGAGAATGTAATATTTGAATATGTTAGCCGTCTAATGAATTGTAAACCACACAGAAACAAACATAAATTAAGGTGTTAGCAAGTGATCAGTACTACAAAATTGAATTGCTATAACAACAGGAGACCACCACCATAATAATATGCACATGCATAACATTTGGGACTCCTGCCACAGTAGAATGTGGTAAGTCTGTACTTCCAAACTATATTTCCAAACAATCTCTAATTCCTATATTCTATTACACAAATGAATGTTACACTAAACCATCAGAATCTAACATTTGCTCATAAATCAACAGTGTAAATTAAATGCCTGCATTCGCAACACAAGTTAGTTGCATTGCCATTCTGATGGCTCCATATAAAACAACATAAGCTGCTCAATGAATAACTACTATACTTTTGCTTTCATCTTCTATCAGGTCTACTTATTTGAGCTGGAACACGTGATTCAAGCGTCGATAGGATCTGTGGCATTGACATGCCTCCAGAAACAACAATTTCTGCAAAACATAGCAAATGTTAAAAAGTACACTGGAATGAGTTCAACTATATTGTTTAGTTACTTTGCCATTTAGAATGTTCACAAACATTCACAAATAGTTATTGCTTGCAACATAAAGTGCACCAGTAACACACACTGATGCATTCAAAGAAACTATATGTTCATAAAATATTGCAACAGGGTTTGAGTGTCTAGTACTGATTTGAAAAAGTATGAAAAATGTGTGAGCGAAGAATAAGTCTTTTCAATCATTATCCCCCAATTCTATATCAGTAAGACCAAAAAAATCTTGGTTCAAATTTTACCGCATCAACCGAATTAGCAAAGGAAGCTCGAGAAATTAGTTCACTCATAAAAAAGAAACCATCTTCATAACGTTAACGAAGTGCAAAGTAATTATCCTGTGTTTCCTTCCATAAAATATTCAAGACTGTGAGTAAGTATAAAAACTAGACAACTCACCAATTCCTTCGCGGACGGATAAGGTTGGCCTAATGACATCCTTGGTGTTTACAAGAAAAATATCACCGATATAAAGATGGTTTGTGGGAACGTAGACACAGCATAACTCCTCATCCCCAGAGTAACTCTGAAAAAGTTATATAAATAATTTAGTAAACTCAACAAGTTATTCAAAGTTGCGACAATTTGCAGAAAATCTTCATTAATTAAAACTAAACCTGTTTGTCAAATACAATACATCAAATGCTTATCTATATAAATCCATGACTCCAAACTATTGATTACAAGTTAACATCTAGAAGGAAATTTGAACGAGGATTCAGAAAAGTGGCAACTTACTATTAAATACATCACTATCCTTTTAAAAAACAATATGGTATTTTGCAATATTATATGGCTTTAGAGATAACCAAGAGTAGTAAAGTGATGAATAACCATATGGATCGGTATAAAACCTCAACAACACATATATCACCATACTATCATTATGCAAGACGTAGCAGAAAAGTCCAAAGACTCCAAAAAAAAACATATATAATAGCACATGTCCATCAGAAAACAACCAGGATTACTATATAAGGGAGACACTAAGGTAATGATACTCATAGGGTTTTACACAAACTTCATTGCACTCCACATGAAGATTACACATACAATAATGAATGGAAACTGGTAATTTATTAGAATGAAACAGGGATGAACTCCAATTGCAGAGAGAGCACTTCAGAACATTGAGAGCTTGCAAACCTCTCTGTGCCTAAAGTCTGAAGGCAACAAGTCTTATTTATCAAATTGTTGAAGCACCAATTAACTTATCAATACCTCCCACCCCTACAATACAAATTAGACATTCTCAAGGTGAACAATCTGTAGTTGCAGATTCCCTCAAAAAATAAAAATCTGTAGTTGCAGATTTGCGGAAAATAAAATCCAACCAACGTCCCACTGTTCGGGATAATAGAACGCTGAAAGAAAATGATTACAAATTTAGTTGAACCGGTAACCCTTGCAGCTTTACACATAAACCTTGCCCAACTCCCTTTGTTTTCACCTTGTATACATTCCCCACCTTCACACAAACTTAGGTGTCTCCAGCATTAGGGCTTCAACCACCTTGTGCAAAATGAAATTGAGCAAGGCTCCACAATTAATCAACATCATCATCACTTTCATGCCATTCACTTCATCCCATAATTTGACAGACCACTCTGTAGTCAGCCCGACCATACTTTGTACACCCAACTGAATAAGATTTTCTCTCCCATTCAATAACCTCGTCCTCTTCATGCCCTATGTAGTATGTACCCCTTTGGGTCTTCCATTGTCACACTCACTTCCAACTCATTCAGAGATCGCAATCCTAGTGCCTTTGACCCATAGTCGACGACAAGCTTCCCCTGAGTAGCTTCTCAAGATAGAATTGCCCCCATTGTAACTTCCATTTCAACCACTTCCACCACCACCTTCCCCTCCCCCTCCCCGAATCACCCAACTTGCCCCTACAAAATCAATGATCTGATTCTTCTAGCCTATGACGTAGTCCATCAATTCACTCAACCAAATTCTACAGCTTCAACTCCACCTCAATTTCCTCCTTCAACCCTTTCCAGAGAATTCCTTTCAAGTAGTTTTGGTAAATACTCCTAAAAGTTTTTGCATAGAGCTCAAATTTCTATCAGAATTCCTTGATAAAAGGTGTATTAGGAACGCAAGACTTGATAAAAGGTGGATTAGGAACGCAAGACTCCTTAAAGTAGTCTTGGTCGATACTCAAAGTCGGATTGGGAGAGAAAACCTCTCGTTGATAACAACTTGGAGCACATCCTTAAGACCAACAATTACATAACCCTTCTGTTAACAATACATATACAAAATCGAGAAACAGAGAATAGGAACAATGACGGCTAGGGTATCAATAGAATACCATTAACTTAACATTACAAAAGGTTACTAGAGAATATATATAAAACCTAATGGACTCTAAACTAACAGGACCAATAGCATAGCCCATTATTTTATTATCTAACACCTTCCTCATTAGATGCCCTTTTAATGTGGAAGAACATTTCAAGCTTATTAATCGATCCATATGCCTCCTCACCTCGGCTTGCTATTCCTTGCTCCCTCCTTCATTTTAACAATTTTCCCTGTGAGTTTTGATCAAACAACCTTCCTGTCCCAATGCTTCCCGATATTAAACTCTCGTAGCATCCCTTCAATTATCCTAGTCCGAGCATCTTGCAATTCCTGCTGACTATGAGCAAAAACTCTCCATTCCCCTTAAAATAAACTCTCCACATTTCTACTTTTCGCCTCAAACCCTTTATCCAAGCCTTCCAAACATCCTTCCCTTTCCTTTTTGCACCATGAATTTTGGTGCCCAAGATCAAGAACTCTAATAACAATTGATAGGGATAAACCCCAATTACAAAGATAGATCATTGCAAAACTTTGAGGGTCGATAAACCTCCCAGCAGCCAAAGGCCCCAATTCTTCGACAAATGACTAGACATCTCTCTCGCCACCCACATCTTATTTATAGGCAACACCCCTTATTTCTCTAATTATTCCGGTCCTCACTAACTAAATCACCAAGGGATTTTCTATCATAATTTTTGAACTTCCTGACCAGTTTTAGAGCCAAGGCTGTCCTTTGAGAAACCGATTCTTAGCGTTCCACGAACGAAAAACAGAATGCATACCAGAAACTGATGCATATCCTTCAAAAAACTAAATCACATACAATTAAATAACTGATACAGGATTGTTCTATTATATAACTGCCCTGCTACAAAATTTAAAATTACTTCATAACTCTCCTACCATATAACTACCATATTAATATTTCTTCTCTATTATTTTCCTGTTTCTCCTAGAGTGCACAAGCCATGTGTTAGGCTTTTTTCTGCATGATCCAGAACTTGGCTCATTGTTTGACTATGAGCATTAACAATTAACAAACACCATGACATTCATACGAAAACAGTGAAATACCAAATTTAAGACATTATATAGGGAGAAAATCTGAATGCCAAATGTAGAAAATTTTCAGAAACCTGAAGGACAACGGATGAGGTAATGAATCCAAATGCATATTCACCAACACGTGGATGTCGAATGATAGCTACTTCTTTGAAGGCTTGTGAATTTTGATCTGTCGCAATACATATGTTAACGTAAACAGTTTTTGCCCAACAATAACAACACAATAAAGAGTAAGATGTTATAGAAAAAGATGTTTTGCAAACACACCTGGTGATATAGCAGCACTAATTTGCTTAGAGGCATTATAGATATGACGAACAAGGGGCATTCGCTTGATAAACCACTCCCCAAGTCCCAGGACAGATGCACCCAGCCATGATGACATGAAAACCCCAACCAAGAAGATGAAGGTTATGGAAGTTATGAATCCAAGACCTGGCCAAGGAGGGTTAGCAATTACTTCAACAATCAACATGTATAATGCTACCATGGCCTAATGGGTTAGAGACAGACAACAAAAGCCAATAACATATTTTCCATGTAGAAATTTGTATTTCTTTGGAAGCTCTATTGCACAATACCACTTCCAATAATCCCCCAAAAAAAATAATAGCAAAACCCAAATAATATGAATGTAGTACTAGAATATTTGATCCATCCAATAAAATTGAATAGCCATAATACTGGCCTTATGTGGGAAATAGTAAAGGTGTAAAGGGAAGTACCATAAAATAGAAGCACTTACCAAAGATGTCGATTCCAAGTTGAGCATAGATTGGAGAAAAAAATCCATCCACGAAATGAATGAACCACCATGTTATGTAGAAGGTGATTGCAATTGGAAGAAGAATGACACTTCAAAAAAAACAAAAAGACCTATCAACTAATTAAACATGACATATTAACAAAGAATTCATAACATTCAGCTGCTACTGCCATTTTATAGGTAATAATGCTCATGTCAGATTTGGGGGCGTTTGAAATAACTTATTTATCGTATTGTGTAAGACGTTTTCAGCTTATTTTCATAAACTCCTTAAGGTAATTTATTTTCATAAGTTGTCCTTAGCTTACAAATAGTTAATCCCTTAAAAAGTTGTCTACTTCTCCATTGATTAGTGATTTATTGTGTAAGAAGATATCATCCCTGATCACTTTAAAAAGTTGTCTACTTCTCCATTGCCTCGCCCTTCTAAAACCAGTGATAGAGATAATGATGAAAATATTTCTATATTTTTCTTTGGTCAGTATGTCACAAATTGAATAAGCTATATGGAGATTTATAATCTAGAACTCAAAGATTTTATTCAATTATGATGTACGTTAACGTGTAATTCAAGACACATACATCGATACAACAAGAAGCCGTCGGATATGACACGGGGCACTAGTTTGATATATGTATGAATGCACACAGCAAGATATTGGGTTGAGTAAAGTGATACGCACCATCCAGTCATGAATTTTTTTGATGCCCAGCTCTGAACAACTTTGGAAAAAGTCTACAAATCAACAGAAAAAATTACATAGCCAAATGTCAGACAGATACTTCAGATGCATAGTCACTGAATTAAATTTCACTGAAACACATTAAATTTTCATGCAAATTCAAAGCTCCAGTTTTTTTTTTTTATGATTATAGCTTGTGATGTGGCTATATTATAGCTTCAATATGAGTTTTGCATGAGTTCTATAAATCTAAGTATTTATTTAACAGAAAACAGACCCAATAAAGATATTTGAATCGATAAAGAAGAAAAAGGAAAATATTTGGACAATTTAAATTTGGTATGCTTATAAAAAAAGGTAATAAAAAAAATTAGATTTTATGCCCTTAATTGAATTAGTAGTTCAATCAATTGAATTAGTAGTTCAATTAATTTAATTAGTAATTGAACTAAGAAGTTCATCCAGTTAACATAAATCATCCCTAAAATTAGTAACAATTCAAGTTAAAGAAATTCCCGAGACTAACAAAATTGAGATTAATCAAATGCTTCAAATTAAACAATGAACAATTAAAACCCTAAAGTACCTCGCGGCCGCTATGATGCATCGAAGAGGATGAAGCCAATGGTCTGGAGGCATCGGTATCGTCGCCGGAATTAGCAACGGGGATGAGAAGCTCTCGATCTCTGTCTCTGTTGCCGATTACCGTCGACGGAGATTTGTCGTCAACCATCGCCGGAGAAATTATCAGTTACGACGTCGTTTAGAAATTTTGATATGCGAATAATTTGTATTCTACGCCGTGGAAGAATTGCAGAAATGATAAATTTTTCAAAACCACTCTAATTCTTTTCCTCTCCTCAGATTTTATTTTCTCTCTTTTTAATGTTTATTTTAATTAATATTTCTGTGAATTATTTATTTTATTTTAATCCAAACAAAAGTTTAATTTATTTTAACTATACATTATTAAAAAAAAAAAATTCCTTAGGTTGGGATTCAGATGCTTTTGTTGACTTATGAAAAAAATAAAATTATGATGATGTTATTGGTGATGAAATTGAATTGGTAGGTGTGGCTCGAGGGAGGTGTTCTTCTGCCAACAAATACTCATTCATTCATCGTAATTCAATAAAATATATTTTAACACATAAATTTGACTTGTATCGAGTAACTTTTTTTAGTGGTATCGAGTAACTCGATAAGTCTACTAACATCTATTAACGATATATAAAAATTGAAGTATAACAAAATTTCATAATGGTCTTTATTAAAATTCATGATCAAATTAATTTTACGTGTATAATGGTCATCTATTAACAATATATAAAAATCTAAGTATAACAAAATTTCATAATGGTCCTTATTAAAACTCATGATCTCATTAATTTTATGTACATAATAGTCAATTTTTACGGATAATTGCGAAACTAATTTAATGGAGTTTTACGTATAAAATAAAAATTTATTTAATGGAAACACTACATTGATGTTTATATATAAAAATTAATATGTAACCAAAAATATATTAAAAATAATCATGAGTTTCCAATATTTTATCATACCGACTCTCTTATATATGTATATAAAATTTGTTTTTGCAGATATAAGTACATAAATTTTACAACGGATGCGGTGCAAAGATTGAACAATGTTTTGCATATAAAATAAAAAGTTATTTAATAGAAACACTACATTAATTTTGATTTTGAAAATAGTCATGAGTTTTTAAAATTTTATCATATCGACTTTCTCATATATGTATATAAAAATTTGTTTATCTAGATATAAGTGCATAAAATATGCAACGGGTGCGGTGCAAACATTGATCAATTTTTGCATATAAAACATAAAGTTATTTAATAGAAACAGTGCATTAATTTTGATTTTGGAAATAGTCATGAGTTTTCAAAATTTTATCATATAAACTTTCTCATATATTCACATAAAAATTTGTTTTCACATGTATAAGCAAATTAAATCCATAACTAGTGCGACTCAACTATTTAACAAATTTTTATATATATATGAGAAAAATATTTAATAAAAAAATTACATTAACACTCATAATTTTCATATAATATCTTTAACATTATACAATATTAACAATCTATTTATATATATATATATATATATATATATATATATATATATATATATATATATATACATACACTTATCCTAATGTTAAATGACCCGCACGGGTCTTTTACTAGTTTGAATTAGTAGACAATGAATTTCAATGAGGAGCCAAAATTCATAAATGATCCATTAAACATATTAACCATAATTTTAAATGTTATTGATCTTTTTTTTTTACAAGGCCAAGAAAGGAAAACAGAAAACAAAGAAAATAACAATCTATGAAATTAAGTTTTCAAAGACCCTGCTACTAGAAGTTCCAATAAGTTTGACGAAGGAGAGGGGGGATGATAAGATCCGAGAAGGAAGTAAGCTTCAAGCCCTATTAAAAAGTTAGCATAGCTTTTACTTTCTCAGATGGTGTAGGCAATGCATGTGATCTGGTTAAGGTTGATGAGATTCTCGACGTCTCGAATTAAAGAGACACATTTGTGTTATCTAAGAATCGACTTCTTAAAAATGTTAACACATTGAAGAGAATCCGAAAAGAAATACAAGTTTTTTACTTTTCAAATGTTAAATGTTTAAAATCACGGTTAATGATATTGTCAACCCAAAAAATAATGGCTAATGACATTAAAATCATAGTTAATTGTGTTATGTGGGTGATTAATGAATTGTGATATCAAAAGAAAGAACTTGTTAAATATTCCATCTATTTTTGTACGCGAAACCCTAAATAATTCGAAGACTAAACTTGGCAGCCTGCTTGCCTGTCTATATAATAAACTCGTAGTGTGCGTATATTATATTGTCAAATAGGGTTGGGAATAGGCCAGGCCGGCCTACAGGGGCTTACGGCCTGGCCTGGCCTGACCTGTTTAGTAGAGAGGTCAAGACTTAGGCTTTTTAAAAAGTCTGTTTAGTTAAATAGGTCAAGCTTAGGGTTCCAGAAAAGCACATTAAGCCTGATAGGCCAATCTATTAATACCTATCTATTAAAAAATATATATTTTTATATTAAAATAATTGCATACATTAAAAATAGAAACATATTTTTCTTTACCTATGAGTCTCGTAATAGGCTTTGTTGTAGGCTTTAGTGTTGTTAAAACTTGCTTGCAGTGAAATATGCTTTTAAGTAGGCTTTAAGGCTTGTCTAGCCTATTTAGTAGGTCAAATGAACTATTTGATAACCTTAATGTAAGGTAGGCATGAAAGTAGGCTTTTAGGTCAGACCAGACTTTTAAATAGGTCAGGTCAAGCCAAGAAAAACGGCCTATGATAGGCATATGCCAGGCTCAGGCTTGTAAATTTTTTCGTAGGCCAGACTCAGGCATATCAAAGTCTGGCCTGACCTGGCCTATTCCCACCCCTTGTCAAGTGTAGTTGATAAGTTGTCGTAAATAATCTGGTTGATTACTTCTTCTTTTTTCTGAAAGAAATTCAGTTGATTACTTATCAAGCAACATGGTATTATGCGGTTTGGAAAAAATTGTCATGTCGTGTGGTATTAAGGGGAGGATTCTTTGGGAGGATTGTAATGTTGTGTGCTTAATATGTGCTTGGTTTAGCATAAATGAGCAGTCGAGTGGCAAAAATTCACCTTTAAGGTGAATAAATAGGGTGTCTGCAGCTAGAACTCTGGCTATATATTATGCATTGTTTCTACCAACTGAGTTAAGTTCGCATAAATGCCTAAATCGTTATACAATTATAGAAAAATAACTTGACTCGCTTTATGTTCAATCTTGTTTTTATTTTTCCTTGGTCAACTTTGAGCCTTAATTCTCAAGTAACAATTACATTACTAGTATAACTTTAAGGATTTTGAGTTTCCTCGAGACACTCTTTAATGATTTTATATTAAAAAAAAAATTTAAAAAGTTAAATACTTCAATTTTCAATGCATAGAATACACAAATTTTCATAAAAACATATCATTTAAGGTTTTTAAAAAGTGTCTTGAGGACACTCATTAATATTTCTCTAGTTATAGAAGTGTCATCCAAACTCGGGCTACATGCAATCAAAATTGCATGCAATGTTACAGTTAGAATCAATCTGACCATCGATTAAGATTGAACAATCCAAATTTAAAGCATGTTTATTCTTTTGTTAAATTTAAAAATGCCACGCACAAATGTAGACAACTTTAATAGAACTGTCAAATCTTTCTCGACTATATGTAGTCTGGAGTGTATGCAATCCAAATCCAGTGTGACTATTAGAAGTTATGCCGCGTTGCATCAACTTGCCAAATGTCATACAATGCATTTGCAACCATGATTTTGACCGATACCGGTCCCAGACACACGCTTATACATTTGAAACTCCTTGCTCTTACGAACTCACAATAAAGAATTTGTAAGCTCACTCAATTCAACTTAGTCTCTTGGTCAAATATACTCCAATTATTTTAAAAATATTTATGTAATTTAATAAAAAAAAAATTTAAGGTGCATATTGCGCCCTTATGGAATTAAAAAAATAAAGGCTGCATTGAAAATATAAGTTTTTAGGCTTTTAAGATAATATTGCACAATCTCCAAGATTATATTTCTACATTTAGTTTATTAGCTAAACGATTAATTTGAATTTATTAACTAAATGGAGACGTTGTTGCGAGAGGAGATGGCTCTTTGGAAGGATGTGCTTCAAGATAAATATGGTGAGAATATAACCGATTTGGTGGATGAAAGTATATCTTTGTGGCCGTATTGGATGTCTAGGTGGTGGAAACATTTGGTGAGTTTAGAGGGTGGACTGGAATTGGAGTGGTTTAATGCAAAGGTGGAGAGGAAAGCGAGAAATGGTACAAGCACGAGCTTTTGAGGGTGACTTGGAGAGGAGAGGTGTCATTTGTGGTAAAATACACAAGACTTTTCTCGATTTCAAAACTATAAGAGGGAACAGTGGAAGAGTTGGGGGGCGGGG
>Ga0228710_1008516_pt1 | contig 14679 bp, 7 predicted proteins | sample MedpolnodulmetaG_FD_177995 | JGI IMG/M metagenome (GOLD analysis project Ga0228710, IMG submission 177995) | Root nodule microbial communities from Medicago polymorpha collected in Santa Monica, California, United States - pink nodules | ecosystem: Host-associated > Plants > Roots > Nodule...
AATCAAACTCGTCAGGAATCTCCACATTTCCTTGCGATGAAGTGGCAGAGTTTTCCTCCTCATCATACAGACAGACATCATCACCAAAATTAAACCCCCACTCTTCTGTAATCTTGATAGATACCAACTCCCCATCAATAATTAATTTTTCAGACACATTGACAACCTCAATAGATGTCGTTGCAATCAAAACTCTCGCATAATCAAACCGTTCGCGGTTTAAAGAACAATTATCCGACCGCAAATACCGTCCACAATCGAGAACACACGGCTTAAAGAAACTCTCATTCCACGCGTGAATCGGAATTCCATACAAGCGAATCCAAGCGCCCCTTTGAAACGGCATTACATCCTTTGTCCATCGAACCACGCTTGAAAAAATCAAATCAAAGAACGGTCTCGCTTCCTTTACAACTTCCGCAACGTTGGCGCCCGAGAGCGAGTGGACAAACACCTTGTCTGCTCCAAGAGGAACAATGTCAATGTGTTTAAATCCCGCGTCCTCCACTCTGTTTTGAATAATCGGTACGGCTGTCCCATCAGTAACCGTGCCAATCAAACCTCGTGTTGCCCATTGGAAGTCCACCTCGCAATTGACATGACTAAATTGTCCCTGCGTGAGTTAAATCACACATGTGTAAATCTCTGTGTGAGTTTACTCATGCTGAAATTAACACCAGCGTCAGTTAACTCACGCAGAGATTAACACTAGCGTGAGTTAACTCACGCAGCGTGAGTTAAGTCAAACAAAATTAACACTAACGTGAATTAACTCACGCAGGAGGATTTTCAGAAGTTTGGTTGGGAATGAGCATAACGTGTTGGAAAAAGAGCATAATTTCGTTAATTGTGTTAAATTTTCTTTCTCAAGGCCTTTTTTCCCCCTTCATTAGAGGCATTTTCCCTTGAATTCTGCTCTTTACCCAACATAAATTGCTCGCTCCCAACTGAAAAGACCATATTGCCTCTGCGCGAGTTAAGTCACGCTGCGTGCTCTTTTAAGGCCAGACAGAACCTCATTTCCTCATTTCCAATCTCAAATCTCTCTCAAGTTACCCAAATCCGAAATTCCTTCAACTTCAAATCAAACAACACTTCAATAACAAGAACAAGTAAGTTTTCACTTAAATTATGTTGGTATGATAGATTTTTTCACTTAAATTAGAATTTTTTAGTTTTAGTGTTTTGTTTAAATTTTGATTTTTTTGTTGTTGCAAGAAATGATACAATGTTACATATAAATGACTTATATTGCTTAATTGTTATGATGTTTCGATGTTTGCATGTTTATGTTAGATTTTTTTTCACTTAGATTAGATTTTTTTAGTTTTAGGGTTTAGTTTAAATTTTGATTTTTTGGCAAGAAATGATACAATCTTACATGTAAATCACTTATATTGCTTAATTGTTTAGATGTTTGCATGTTTATGTTGTAGTTATGAGTTTTAAGTTTTATGTATAATTTGCACTCTAAGTGTTTAATGAAATATTTGAATGAGTTTTTCATTGATTGTTTTTAATTTCTTATTGTGTAGATTTGAAGCAATGGCTGATATGTTCGACGTTCAAGCACAATTCAGCGGTGGAGAACCTCAGAGGTTGAAGGTTCGATACCTTGGTGTCACATTAATAGGCCTCAAGGATCAACTGAATGAATTCAACCAAGGAGTCAACCCCAGAGACACGAGGAAGGTGGAATACATTCGGTATAAACGTCCAACGTTCGATGATGGGAGAATATCATTCAGTTGGATGGATTTAACGAATGACGGCGACGTGACGAGCATGTTTTGGGAGCACAACATGTTACCGTGGATCGATCTATGTGCAACGTTGTTAACATCAACTGAAGATATTCTCAAGAGTTTGATTCCGCTAGAAGATCGCGATTAGGTAGGGAATGCACCTTCCAACTACAACAATTGTCTTACCTCTGAATTTGGAAAATTTCTAACTTGCTAAACAACACTCCCAAGCATTCACCAGGAAGTTTTATTCTTCCTTTCAAAACAACATGTATTATGCAAAATCAGCTATATAAGTTATGATATTGAATTCCTTTATATAAGATGAGTGTCACAGAATGGACCTCATTCTTTATGTGATGACTCGTCTTATATGAGGGAATTCGATGTGATAACATATATAGTTGATTCTGCATAATATATGTTGTTTTGAATGAAACAATAAAACTTCCGGGTGAATGCTTGAGAGCTGTTGTTTATCAAGTTTGAATTTACCCAAATTTAGAGGTAATACAATTGTTGCACGACATATCTCTACCCGAATGTCATGTAATAATATGACATATTTAGGAACTTTATGTAATGTAACTTTATTCGAATTTATTTAATACACAATTTTTATTCGAGAAACACCGAAGAGGAGGAGTGCATTTATAAGTGGTTTAAGATAACATAACACTTAATGAGGTCAAAAAACGTGAAAAAACTTACTCACACAGAGTTTAACAGTAGCGTGACTTAACTCACGCAGAGTATAACACTAGCGTGAGTTAACTCACGCTGCTGTGGCCGGTTGTTCATGCACCAAGAACACCTTTTTTGGACGGTGGTCAGTTATTCAACATTGATTTTAATCCTTTTTTACACTTCTTTTTAAACTTTTTAACTGCATTTAGTGCATATAAAACCTTCAGTCTTTGTCTTTTTAGCTTTTGAGGGGTAAAAAGAGGTCAATCGAGAGGTAAAAAAGACCAAGGGAGGGGTAAAAATAGGCCAATCGACTTGAGGGACAAAGAGGTCAACCCTTGGGGTAAAAGTAAATCTGCTTCTTTTTACCCCAAAAACTTTTTACCGTGGGTAAAAAGACTCTTCTTGGAGTATAAAAAGAACCAGATTTAAATTTACCCCAACTGTTGATATCTTTTTACCCCAAGCATATTGGTCCTTTTTTCCCCCAACCTTGGTCTTCTGTTACCCCAAGGTTGGTCTCTTTTTACCTCAAAGAAGCAGATTTAGTAATTTTGAATAAAATGTATCAATTTTTGTAAATGTATCAATTATTAATAAAATGAGGTTTTATATGTATTATTTATGTTCCTTTCTTCCTTTTTATTTATTTATATTAGCATATATTTTATGATTTTATTAAAATTGTGTATTACATAAATTCGAAAAAAAAGTTGCATATTAATAAACGTGAGTTAACTCATGTTGAATTTTTTAAAAATTTACACTGGTGTGAGTTAACTCACGCATGAGCATTTTGGACATTTCAGTTGGGAATAGGCAAAAACTGTTGGGTAAACAACAGAATTATTTTCCCTTGAACATATATTTGATGTGAGGCCTTTTTTCAATGTAAACAAGAATATTTTGAATTCTGCTATTTATCCAACATAAATTGCTCGCTCCTAACTAAAAAGACCAAAATGTCCCTGAAAATTCAAATTGAATGCTAACGTGAGTTAACTCACGTTGGTTTTCTTTCCCTCGTATTCCAACTTTTTCTTTCACTGAACCAAAATGAATGAGTAAAACTGCACTGGATTTGAAGATGCAGCCTTAGAAAAATAGCAGAATAAAAATAAAGAGCCTCGCAAATTTGTGCTTTCAGTTCTCAGTTTTGAAGCGAATTTAGAGATGAATTATTTGAAAATCAGAGAATCTGTTCTTCAAGTAATTAGTTGTGGATTGAACTTTTCATTGAATTTGGCATAATCAGATTATTTCTTTTAACAGGGGCCACATTAAATTGGCATGGTGCTTTCCTTGGTAACTCTTGCAAAACCTTATCCTTAAAAAAAGATGAATAAAGTTTAGGAAAGGGTCTGAGACAGGAGCAAAGCGGTGGCACTTTCACTAGAGCCAACTGCATTAGTTTTGATGATGCTAAAAAAGTTGGAATATGGGTGAAAGAAACCAGCATGAGTTTATTCGCGTTGGGGTTTCAGTGTATTTTTTCGGCGGCGTGACTTAAGTCACGCAGCGTGAGTAAAGTCACGCAGCATAAGTTAACTCATACAAATTTAACACTAAAGCCCTTGACCGGCCCTGCTTATGCGAAGGTGCTAATTTTTACACTCATTCCTACCTTCTATTTGTTTTTTGACAATTGCTTTCTTAACATCATAAACTTCCTAAAAACACAAGTAAAATACTAAAATACCCCAGCAATAGTTAACTACCGCTGACATATAACTTGAAAACCGACAGCAATTAACTACCACTGAATTTTTTAGTCATTTACTTGTGTTTCCATGACATATTGGATGGTAGAAAAGCAACAGTCTTGTTTTTTTTTAAGGAACCTTCTATTTGTTTGTTTCTTTTAATTTCTCACTTTGATTCTTCCACATTTCTATTTCTTCTTCTTTTTCAGTTTTATCTTCGAAAAACGTAGATATCAATCTCCATTTAAAAGTTGAATTTGTCGATAACACACTTGATAGATGATCCATAGATCTTAACCTCTTTAGGTCCTTATCATCCTAGGAGTTGGCCAATCACAGTATGTTTATGATTGTGAGAAAAAAATACAAGAGAAATTAAGCTAGTTAATATCACGTGTGGTCCCTCAGACGATTTTGGATATATGCAAAAGAAAAGTCAAATTTGATGATTTAAAATAGGGTTAAATATGTTTTTGGTCTTTATAATATACTAATTATTCGTTTTAGTCCCTCTAAAATTTTCTTTCAACTTTTAATTTTTATAAAATTTTCAATCACTATTTTTTGTCCCTATTTTTAAATCAAATTTTGTAGGCTTAAATATGTAAATCGTCCATGTAAGTTCGCGTGTTTTTGGTTTTCGTCCCTGTATCTTTTTTTCTTTCTAAAACAACCCCTGTAAGTTATAAACGTTTTGGTTTTGGTCCCTACCGTCATCATCTGTTACAAAAACGTTTATGTGGCAAACAGAGGATGACGTGGCGACATGGAAGACGACGATGATGTGTCGTTCCATATGCTGAGTCACAAATTTAAAGGTACCAAAATAAAAAAAACAAAATCCGCAGAGGGACCAAACTCAAAAATTCATATAAAACTTCATCTTCTTCCTTCCTTTCCTCTTCTTCATGATCTTCAACACATCCTCATCAAATTTCATAGAAAACCCAGAAATTCATCAACAAACATTAACATCATCATCGACATCACTACACTAGAAATTCATAAAAAAATTCTTTGTGAAACCCCCATTTAACTTAACTAAAAGTGGAGGAAAAAATCATAACCGAATTCCCATTTTAGGGACCACAATAACAATTAAGTTATAACAGTTTTTGCGTGTCATCTAAGAGATTTCTAACTAGTAGTAATCACGTACCTCCGCGTAAGTAGTTACGTAGCTTAAGCACCAAGTTTTTTACTTGGTCAAACTCCAAGTCTTCTAAGTTTTAATAGTTATGCAGGCGTCACAATTCTTTGATTTAGTGTGTGTTCATTTTCAGTGCGTCATTATGGATCGTAGTTGGATGAGAGCTAATCGATTAAGTGAAGAGTTTGATAATGGAGTGATAGAATTTCTACAGTTTGCTGAACAAAATCTTCCAAACAATGATGGACTTTTCCCGTGTCCTTGTGTTTCTTGTGCGAACCGGGAGCCAAACATTACTAAGGAAGAAATAAGGGAAATAGAAAGAAGGTTCATCAACTTTGATGATTTATGTAATTTGGTTGACACAAAGCTTTAGAGGTTCATGAACTTGCTCAGGGCAATAGAAAGAAGGCTAAATGGTTTCGTCCCAAAGTAAGTATGGTGTAGATTCTGTCATTTTTTTACGTTAATAAATGAAATTTGTTTTTTTTATATGATCTAATCACTATATAAAAATGGTCATTCATTTGTAGTCAAGAAAGCAACCTAATGGCAATGATTGTGGATACTATGTGATGAAGAATATGCTAGATATCATCTCTGCTAATATTACTAAGTCTTGGATGGAGGTATTTTAATTTTATAATAACATGTTTATACTATATGTATTGCCAAATATAAACATATCCTTATTAATATTAATTCCTTATATTAACCTACACATTGTAGGTATTCAATGATGCAACGACATTAACTGAAGACGACTTATATGATTTGCGAAACCAATGGGCAACTAGTTTTCTTGACTTGTATAAAGCTTAGGAGTTACATGGTATGTTTCGAAGCCAATCTCATATTTTGACATTTGTAGAGAGAGTAGAATTTTGAACGGACTTGTAGCTGTCTTAATGTGTGGTGGTTTTGGTGTATCAAGTGCGTTTATGCAGTTGAGATAACTTTTTCAACCGATTTTTTTTTTTGCAGCTGAAAATTGATTATAATGTGGCTGAGATGAGATATTGTCGGTGCTTATGACTGAGATGAGATGAGATGCTTTTTGCAGCTGAAGCTTAGCATATTTACAATGATGATTCTGCTGTGGATTTTTTTTTCTTTCAAATTTCTGCCTAAATTGTTTTATTGGAATATTCCTAACTATATTGTATTCATATACCTCTTTTATAGATTGAAATATTGACGTGGAAAATTGAGGATTGATTATGTAATATCCAATTAGATAATATAACTTTTTTTTGGCATTAAAATTATTCATAATTTGTTTTCATTTTATTAATATAAAAGAAAAGAGTAGGTGTCAAGCTTATTTGATAAGCCATTTAAAACAAATATTTAGAAAAGAAAAAAAATTATTTCACTACAGTGGTTTTGAAAACTGATGTGAAATATACATATTTCACTTCAGTGTTTAAATTGCAAAGTTCGTCTATTACAACAGTGGAAGCAGACCTGATGTAGAAATTCAAGATTTCACATCAGCTGCAACCTGATGTGAAAGGATGTGGACTTACCACATCATATCACCTTACATCTGTTGCAAACTGATGTGAAAAATCATTTCCAACTGATGTAAAAAATCATTTCTGTAGCAGTGATTTATAACCCTAATTAATTTACAATATTATTCTTTCATCGGTAAACCAGAACCAAAGTACAGAAAACAAAACATAGTGTAGTAGTGTTTCAATTTAGATGTGCTATTTACTTAACTCAAAACTCCACACTCGACAATGACCAGTTCCAATTTTCAAACCTCTCTTTTTACAACCTCTTAAAACACAACACACAAGGGTAACCACAACGCCAATCATTATCCACCACCATGTCTCACCAACAACAACAACAACCTCTGTTAGAACAACAAGAAGAATAAACCGCTTACGATTCATCTGAAAAGGTTGTTGTTGTTGGAACCGACGAAGAAGCCTACGAAGCTGACGTGGACTCTTGAGTACTAATTCCAGCGTTTTCATGGAAGAAACTACGATTATTCAGTGGACCAGGTTTTCTAATGAGTATAACATTTTTGGATCTGGAAACTTGGAAGGAGATCTTCAATATGGTGCAATTTCTAGGTATTCGTTGTTATGGCTTCTTATGTGGGCTACTGCTATGGGGCTTTTGATTCATCTAGGGGAAGTTAGGTGTTGGATTAAAGAGGTCTTCTTGAATGATTTTATGTATGTTTACTTTTTGAATAATTTTGATGATGAGAATAGGTGTTGTTGTTGATGGTGGCGTAGTGATTATAGATGACAATGATGTTGTTGAAGGTTGTTTGTTTTTGGAATTTTTTTCTGGATTTTTATGAATGTTGATGAGGGTAGTGTTAAAGATGATGAAGAAGAAATAGAAAGAAAAGGATGAAGAATTTTTTGGATTTTTTAATTTTTTTAATGGATTTGTTGTCTTCTCATTTTTTGGTTTTGGTCCCTATGCGAATTTTGTTTTTTGGTTTTGGTCCCTCTAACTTTCTGACTCAGCATTGAGGAACGACACATAAACTTCATTTGCCACGTCACACTTCACCACGTCAGCTGTCGTTTGCCACATATGTGTTTTTGTAACAGATTATGACGGCATGGACCAAAAGCAAAATGTTTATCACTTATAGGGGTTGTCTTATAACAAAAAAAATACAGGGACAAAAACTAAAAACATGCGAACTTATAGGGACGATTTACATATTCATGCCAATTTTGTATTTTTTAATGAAAATGTTCATAAATATGTAGAATATTGTAAAACTCTCTCAAAAAAAAATAAAAAAATTTAACAAAATATAAATTAAATATTGAATTTTTAACCGAAAAAATATAAAAATTCATTTAATTCATCTTTTCTTATAAAATTCTATTTTTTTAAGGAGAGATTCTTATAATATTATAAATGTTTATGTAAAATTTTACTCAAAAATATGAATTTTACATATGAGTTTACTTAAAAAGAGTGATCAAAAGTTGAAGATAAAAAACTTTTGGAGATTAAAAGTCGAAGAAATTTTATAAAAATTTAAACGGAAAATTGACATATTGATAAGAACCATAAACATATTTAAAATATAAGCAAAACTTCTAGCTTGAACTTTCATAAACTACTCAAAGAAAATAACTCAATTCATGATTTAAACTATCCAAAACTTCTAAACGTACCAAGGTATGTCATTCATCTCATGCATCGGGTTATTATTCCATCTTCATACTGTATCAACATTATTAGCTACATATGAGGGACCAAAACGACAGCTTTTGTTCCAACCAGTCATCCAATACCAGCAATATATCAATCCATCCTTCAGGATTAGACGCCATAGGCATCTGAATATCCCACCACTGTAGAGCTCATAAAAAAATTTCAACTGCAAATATAATGAACCAGTATAGTTTTAAATAAGTCAAATAAGCCCACCAAAATAATGAGACAGTACATGTTGTAAGGTTTCCTGCAAATTGTATTATCTCGAACAATTATATTTATACAATCACTTTATGTATATGTATGTTGTCTCAACGATTATATTTTAAACGAATATCTGTCAACTTCTATAAAAGGAACTTCATTTGAATGGGTGAATGAAATTGACAATTTAAAAAAAAAATATTTAAGAGTGTGTTTGGATGTGAAATGTTTTTAGGTAATGCAATATTTTGAAGGAATTCAAATACATTTAGGTGAATTTAATTGTTTGAATGATGATTTGAAGAATTTTCAAAACAATCCAATTTATAAAGTATTTTGTTCAAGTTAATTTAAAGAATTTCAAATGACACCTAAAACTTAAGAATTTCATATTTTTTCATTCTTATAATTTTTCAAATTTTACATTACGGTCTTTAAATTTTTCCAAATTTTTCAAATTGACCCCAATAAATTTCTAAAAATTGCAAATTGACCCTTTTTTTGGAAATTACAAATTGACCCCTCAATTTTTTGAAAATTATAAATTGACCCTTGAAATTTTCGAATTTGTAAATTGACCCCTAATTTTAATTTTCATATTTGGCCCAAAATATTTAAATTTATAAAAGTTCTCCAAAAATGATGACAATGAAATTTTTTACAACTACATTCAAACAATAATATTTAAAAATGAAGACAATTTAATTGAATTATTTGAATTGTCTAGAATTTAAAATTTACTTCATCCAAACACACTTTTAGGATTTTGATGAACCTCCATTGAGAGAAGTAAATGAGAAAAATGGATAAACTCCAAATCAACTAAAATGATAAAAAAGGAATCAAAGAAAACGGTGTGTGCAATGATGAAATAAACCATTAGAAAAAGCCTTGTACATTCTTCTAGATTTTAAATGTAAATCCTCTCTTTTGAAAGTTCGATGATGAAAAAGGATTAGAGATTTTTTTTCTATAGAATATAAGGGCTTTTAGTAAATAATAATTCAAATGATATTCTGATGTGGAAATTAAGTGATATGTCTAAATTATAGTTAACAATTAACATTTTGCAAATTATGTTGGCATCGATTATATATGATTGTTTTCTATGTTACTATGAATGAATGTAATTAACCCAAAGTAGTACTATTACTTTTATTGTTTAAGTATATATTTTAATCACCAAAATTACCAAGGACAACCTCGAGAAACAGTCATTGGTTACTGTGTTTTCTCCTTGTAATTGGATAACAAATATTAAAAGAAAGAAAAGACAAAGTAACACGTATTCAATTGAAAAATTATGAGAGACAAAAAATCGAAAAATGAGGAAGGAATTGGACCCATGTGGCATTCTCTCTAGAATCCATAGACTTTTTTGAACGCTCTCTCACTCTCACCAATCACTCAATCCAATTCTTTCTTTAAAAAAACTTAGTCACCAAGAAATTTAAAAAGCTTCTTTGTCACCTTTCAATGTGTTGTAGTGGTTGTGAAGATACTATACTATATATTAAAATAAATAATATTAACCCTTCACCCTCTTTCAAAATCTTTCAAAACCTAACACAAAAATCTTACTCATATTAATTTCTCTTACTCTTTGTACCCAAAAAAAACATATGTTATAAAATATAATATAACAAAAATGCTTGATCCACGAAGATTCCATTACCAACCTACAATTTCTTTTCCAGTTTCTGATGATAGAATACAACAAAAAACTCACACAAAAAACTACAACAATTTTCATCATGATGATCAACATGTTGAAGATGAATCTGGTATGTGTTCTCCACCTTTATGGACAACAAAGAGTAAAAGCAACAACTATAGATGTCTTTCACCTGAATCAAAGACACAAGCCATTGAAAGAGGTCAAAGAGAGTTAATGGAAATGGTTAAGAACATGCCAGAATCAAGCTATGAACTTACTTTGAAAGATCTTGTTGAGGAACATCATGTTGAAGAAAATAACAAGGTAAAAGAGAGGAATTTGAGCAACAAAAACACACGAAAAAGAGAAGGAAATAGTGGTAGTAGAAATATGAATAAGAAGAATATTGATAGTGGAGGGCTTTATTTGAAAATGGTTTTTCCAATTTCTTTGGGATCATCTAAGAAACATGATAAGAAGAAAGAGTTATTGGTTAATAATAAAAGTAGTAGTAATTCAAAGGTTTCACCAAGAGCATCTGTTTCTGATGGATCTGTTAGTAAGGATTGGTGGAAGAAGAAACTGGGTAGTAGTGGTTCAGAATGTGGGGGTGATCAAAGTGATCATAGTGGTGTATCTAGCATGAATGGTAGCATCAAAAGATATGGTAGTAGCAGAACTAGTAGTTGCAGCAGCAGGAGTAATAGCAGGTATGTTTCTTAATTACCATATAATTATAAGTAATTTTTTTTTTAAATTGTTGAATGAGTTTATAATGTTTAGCATACTCTATTGTAAGTTTTAGACTTTGGCATGGTAATTAAGAAGCCTATAAGGATATACTTTTTTTTCTTTTTCTTTTTCAAAATATGTTACAAGTTTTGTTAGACGACAAACAAATACACAACTCATATTCTAACAAAGGAGATCCTGGCTAATCATATTCCACTTTAGTTTTTGGTCTTGGATTATCAATAATATGAACTGATTTCATATTTCAATAAAATCTAATGACATACTCTATACTTAATATTGTTTGAATTCACTAAGACGCGACTTTGTTAAGAATGATGGAAATGTTTTAATTTGTGACTATCCGTGGTTGCTTCATCAATTTTTTTTAGCTCAATGTAGATCATCAATGGTCATTTACATTTTAGGTCAGTTTGGATTGATTTTTCGTACTTATCTACCGACATGAGTCATAAGCTCTTGTGAGACTTTTTGAGTGAACTTATAAAACAATCTATGACACGTTTACAAGTTGTTTTTAAATTATTTTCATAAACTTTCAAAAAGATGATTTATGAAAATAGTTTCCAGCTAATAAACACCTTATTTCAAATGGCACTAATTGGCATTACTTTAACATTGTAGTAGGCCAATGGTGATTGATAAGTGAATGTAAACAACTAAACATGTGACAGAGGTTAAAGCTAGCCTTAAAAGGAAAGACACCACCAAATTGATAAAGTAATAGGAGTATATTGTGGCGTTTCTTTTTAGAACTTTATATAAATCAAGTCAAATTTTCAAGGCGTGCAGTTCATGTTGGTCGATAAAGAAAAAGGAGCTACAGTTTTGTTTGTTTGTTAGGTTCTGTTTTGTCTGACACTTTTCTGATTAGGCACAAAATTGTTGTTAATTAATCTATGAACAAAAAGAGAAGTATCTGACAAACCATGAATAACTAAATTTGTGTTAGCTGGATTATGCTTTATCAATTAATTCATTTTGAGTAAAAAAGATTAAAAATTAATTCATTTGTCCTTACATGATATGTTAGTATACAATAGTGAAATAAGGCCTCTAAACACCTTTTGAATGATATTTTTCAACACAATTTTTCCATCCATCAAAATTCATATTATCAAATTTATATGAGATTCATATGATTTAGTAGAATTCATGTGAATTTTAACCCATAAAAAAAAGTGTGTGTTTAAAAATTTATATGCGTGGAGAGTGTGATATTGGTAAGATCTCTAACAAATTCATAATTTAATAAACTTAATTGATTTGGTTTGTAACATTAAGCTCATCAACAATGATATTATTTTTTTCCTAAAAAAAAAACAATGATATTATGTTTTTAAAATTACATTTATAGTCATTGGAGTTTATTATCTCAAACTTACATTTCATTAATTATGTTTATAGTTTTGCCTAAAAAACTTATGTTTATAATGACCCTGTATTAAAATTTGTTACTTATTTTTTCAATCCTCACGTGAGATAGATGACGGCACAATTTAATGTTATTTTGGTGAAAAATATTTAATGCAGCAAAGAGTTTGAAATGATTGTTATATAAAAGTAAGAAACAAATTTCATAAAAGTCTTGCATATAAAGACTGAGATATATCATTTAATATCTAAAATTAGTATCTATAGTTATCTACGAAGGAAATACACTCTTTCGATTAGGTGAGTCTCGATGTCAGATATGCATTGATGTTTGAAATTGACACTTATGATAACACTGATTTATGTCATTTTTAAAAATTATTATCGGTGTTGGTGTGTCAGTCTTAGTGTCGATGCTTCATAGATAGTTATCCAATAGTAACAAACAAATTTCATTTTGGTGTGTATTTTCATATGCTTGTGATCGTCAGTAAATAAATTTTTGGATGCAATGCAGGCATGAAATGAGTACTAGCAGATGTTGGCCTTTCATAAGTAGATCCCAAATTCTATCAGAGAAGTAATGGTGGATCAGAAGCTACACATTTGAGCTTCTAGAATTTATGATGAGAGAAATCTAAATTCTAGTGACATTATCCACCACTCAACCAAACACATTCTAAGTGTTGCCACTTTTTTTTATGAGAATTCTAAGTGTTGCTTTGCTTGTAATGTTTCTGATGCCAAAGTATTTCAAATATACTATAGTTATTTGGAATTTAGACATGAGAGTAGATAAAAGCAAGAATGCAAACATTGTATGAAATATGTATTCATCAAACACCAGATTGAGATGCGATAGTTTATCATTGCTTCTCTTGTCTTATCTACCAAATGTACCCTAAACCGAATTGACGATACAAATTAATTTAATTTATGGCAAAATTGTCATTTTAGGTGGAATTTGTTGAGTCAACGTGTCTTTTCCAGATAGTTTGTGCCACATCACTAATCACATGTGACATCACTAATTAAATACGATTAGGACCAAAACTAAAATATTAAAATTTATAGTGGTTTATTGAAATGATTAGTAAGTTCATAGAGAAAATCAAATGACACTTATTTTAAAAATATTTGAGCCAACGGATTGGATCAGGCAAGCTAATTGATGGTGGGCTCTAATAATTTTCAAGCCTTGGTTGAGTTGAGTCTAAGCCTGTGTAATTTGAGAATTTCTTTTCTCACCCTGTCTTTTTCGTGCTCCATCTGATTTGACCTTGAATGTGAGAAAAACAAAAGAAGGGTTGTGTTGCCTTTTTCTGAAAATCTTTTCTAAGTTAAAACATATTAGAGGCAGGAAAAGAAAGCAACAGAGGAAGAGAAAAATCAGCACTTTATCCTGGTCCATCGCACAATTCGGAATTTCGTTTAGTCCCTTCCTACCTGAGAGATTTTTCCACTATAATCAAACTTGATTACAAAGCACTTAGACACACAGTCTAAGATTTCCTACGTCTCTTTGAGGACTTCCTATAATGCAACATGATTAAGAATTTACAAAAATTTATTGTTCTTGTTTACACTTCAAACTCAAATAATTGTAAACTTAATTAAGCACAACACAAACAATTTGCAACTAAAGAGCTTTTCTAAACACATAAGAAATTCTAAAATGAGAGTTTGTAAAAAAAATTCTAAGTGTTTTCGCGCTAGAAAATTGATCAGAGTTTTAGCATAGTTGAAAACATGGAGTTCTATATCTTTCTTCAAACACTTAATGTCTTTTTATAGGAGATTTGAATAGAGTCATTGTTTAAAGAGAGTGTTTGTGCATAAAGTTCCCTTGAGAAGTTTTCTTCAGATTTCAAATCATTGCCTCTTAAGGACAATTTTGTTGAACAATACTTCGAAAATCCTTTGCTTATTTGAGATTGTCATACCCCAATTTTTGACTAAGAACCCACATTCATACGCGGTTTAACCCTGATTAAGTCTTTGACTTTTCAGTAAAAATTTCGGCAGAGAGGTATTTTAAAATACCTCATTTTTTGTTCTGAGTCGGACCCTCTTCTCTCTTTATTTTTACCTTTATTTCCTCAATTTTTATTTTCATCTTTTATTTAAGTTTTTAATTAATTTTAATTGTTGTCAAAAATCCTTATTTTTTTAGTCTTTATCTCATTCTTTTTT
>Ga0228710_1008521_pt1 | contig 14674 bp, 12 predicted proteins | sample MedpolnodulmetaG_FD_177995 | JGI IMG/M metagenome (GOLD analysis project Ga0228710, IMG submission 177995) | Root nodule microbial communities from Medicago polymorpha collected in Santa Monica, California, United States - pink nodules | ecosystem: Host-associated > Plants > Roots > Nodule...
TCTTTGACTTGTTCAATCAGAATCTCTATGAATGATACTTTGATTAAGATCCTGTACACTTGAACAAATGTTTAGCATATCCAATTGACCATTTTTAATACCTTGTTATCATCAAAACTTAAGAGGTAATTTTGCGAAACACCCTTTGTTCCAACAGTTTTTCCTCTTGTATGAACTTGTTATATTTCTATAAAATTTGTATAAAAAAACTCGACAATATTCAAGAACTTTATCAAAGTACAAGTTTTCTTAATTCAATTTATTTAGGTTATCACTACCTGACATCTTTTCAGATGTTACACAGTCAATAAGTGAGAAATCAAGTAGGATTCTCCAAAGACCGGCGTTATAATCCTCAAGTGATATACAACCGTAATTGGATACAAAAGAAAATGCAAGTGAAAGTGATTTAATTTTCATATAAATAAATGTGTTTTCTATTGTTTTCTTTTTTCTTAAGATTGCAATGAAGTTGATATTATACTATATCTAATTGTTTTTATCGATTTTGAATTCACAAATCTTAGTAATTCACAACAAGAACTTCTCCCTAGTCTAGTATTCCCGCTTTTGTTATAGTTTCTCATTATGAATTACTTAATTGATAAATTCAAAAATGAAATAATATTTGAAGTTAGTATAGTATGAACGCAATTTCAATCTTAAGATGAAGGATTTTAAACTATATGTATAGGAAAATTAAATCTCTTTCACTTGAATTAAAACCGTTTCATATCATAATGTTAATATTCCCTAAAAAAAAAAGATCATAATGTTAATATGTTGAGAATCCTATTTATTTTCTCACATATTTATTGTTTAATTCACCAAATTCTCTCTTTTGTAAATGTAATGTTTAATTCAACTAATGAATAATTTCTTAGTTTTTCTCTCCAAATATTTTGACAAAAGTTAGAACCCTTGGCAAGAGGAATGCTAGCGACACTCTCTTTTAAACACTCTCTCTAACACTCAATCTTTTATTGGATGAAATTCATGCATGTCCCACCACTTTGTGTGGGTTCTATTTTCAAAGTGTACACTCACAATGATTTAAACCAATAAAAGAGTGAGTGTTAGAGAGAGTGTTCAAAAGTGAGTGTTGTTAGCATTGCTCCCCTTGGCAAATATCTTCTTGCTCTATCACAAACTACTCATATTATAAAGGCACGAGAAATAGTCAACAAATATAAGTTACGTAAACACACTTAGTATAATGGTTATTTTTATTATTTATCATGTCATTAGACAATGAATAGTTTGTGATAAAGCGAGAAGGTACATCATTGTTTTTGCTTTGGTGCGAATATTTCAAGAGAAATATCAAAAAATAAAATTCTTCGTCAAGTGTCTCAAACATTTTACAAAAGTGCAACTGTGATTAATAACACAATTAACATGTGAGATATCAAGTAGAATTCTCCACAAACTGTCAATATAATCTTGAAGTGATATGCAACCATAATTGGATACAAAAGAAAATGCAAGTGAAAGTGATTTAATTTTCATATAATATATCACCGGTTGTCTAATTAGTTAGTGACTTTTGGGATACAATATGGTCAGACAAAATAGCATTCATATATGATTATTCATTAGCACTAGTGCTATCCATGTTGGAGTTGTATGCATAATTTCTCCTTTCAAACATAAGGAAGTAAAGTCATAGCAACAATTTATTTTCAACGTATGTATAAAATTCATGTAGGTGTCATAATTTTACTTGGAACTCATCTTAAAAATAGTGACACATTCATGAATTTCACCAAATAAAATAGAGTGTCAAAGAGACGATCGCTACTTATTGACGTTGTAGTAAAAATGAATTTACTTCCTTAAGTAAAAATTTATAATATTATATTACAATGTAATACAATGATGCATCCCTTTTATTACAACGTATGGATTTACTTCCTTCGTGAATTTACTTCCTCTAGTAAAATAGTGACACCTGATAGTAATTGCTAATATTTTATATAGTTAATATGACTTGATCATAGATGTGAATATGATCTTTATTTTCATTTATGATATTTAATTTTCTTCGCTAGTGAGATATATTTATATGTTGTTTCATTACAGAGAATCTTTCTCCATAATAAATCTAGAGAAAAACGTAGTTATAAGAAGAAATATATTGAGCGAGATCCCAAATATATATATATTAGGTAGCCAACAATAGTCGAGAAATGCAATTTACAAATTCAAAAGAATATGGTTCTTTTTGTAAGTGGGTGTTTATTTTTTCTCGCATTAATGAAGGTACCTTTAGTTTACGTGTTCAAACAATTTGAATGACATCCTCTTCAACAACTTAATGACGATTTTCTTGAATTCTTTTTCCTTGCCCTAAATTTCCATTTGGTAATAACAACTTAGACAAAGTATCCACAAATTCATCTTTTTGCAAAAAAATCTAGCTAACCATTTCAAATGAAGTTCTCTTCCGACCATATTTTCTCCATTTATAAAATTTGTACATGAGACTTTACTTAAAATATTTTACCGTGATTTGGCTTCTATTGGGCATGAGAATATTATAAAGGATAGTAGTCATTAATGAAATTTTAGAGTTAACTTTATTGGTCATGAGAATATTATAAAGGAGTGTTAACTTTACAAATACTATAAGATATACTTCCATAAATTTTATTGCAACTAACTATCATATAAATGTAAAATATTCACCTAAATTATCAAGAGATAACCATGTTTTTTCTTTACAAAAAAACATAAGGATGAACCCGATAATGATTATAGTTCAGAGTAGACGTTGATTTAACAAATGAAAGTTGGAATACTTGATAAGAGTTTAACTTATATATCTCTAAAGAACATGTTTCGAGTCTTGCCGCCGATGAGGACATCGTTGGTCAGAAACTAATATTTAAGTATATTTTAAGCATATTTTCAACCTTTACTTTCTCTTGTTGGAACAAAATACGTTTAACAAACATTACCCTTAGAGTGGGGGAGATTGTTGAAACGAAAAATGTTTAACATACGTTACCCTTAGAGTTTTGATGATAACAAGGTATTAAAAATTGTCAATTGGATATGCTAATATTTGTTCAAGTGTACAGGACCATAGACAAAAATTTGATATCTTTATAAGGTTCTGGAAGAACAAAAGAGAGCAAAGGAATCAACAAAAAGGAAGCTTGAAGCATCTGAAGAAAAGTGCATCTGAAGTATAAGTGCTCCTGAAGTGATGACGTCATCAGAAGTAAGTTCGTCAGAAGTACCTCATTAGAAGCAAGATCACAGAAGCTGAAGTTCATCAGGAGATGAAAGACTTAAAGCTTCAAAGGCTGTTCAAATGATTTTATCACGCCTAAGCATTGCAAAAGACTGAAAGAGTGTAACAACGGCCCTTGTGAAGGAATTTGAAAGTATTGGATGCTTGTTCTATCAAGAGCGTTGACAAAGGACAATTGTACGAATTGTACAACCACTTCCTCCACTACTCTGTTCATGTCTCTGCAACAAGACAAAGATAATAGCTCTGCCTGCAGAAATGTTCCTTCATACAAGGAATGCATTTGAAATTGATCCTTCATAGGACAACAACCATATCAGGCAAAAGATCATTGCTGATTTTCAACAAGCTTCAAACGACTCTTTTTGTGTGTGCTGGAAATTTTCCAACGTATCTTTCACACCTCTATATAAAGGAGTGAAAACTTACTAGTTGAAAACATATACAGAAGACACACACAAAAGCTAGACTCTTACAACAATTCAAAGTTCATACTCTGTTATTGTTCTGCATTTAAAGTCACTTAGAATTTCGTAGCAAAGTTCATATTTTAGAAATTCTATAGTCTTAAGAGTCTATATCTGATTTGTATTGTGAATACCACTGATTGTATATCAAGTGTTCAAACTCAAACAAATTTCTTTGTAATTCTGTTTGATTGAAAGTCTCTTGCTTGTGTGCTTGAGCATTGGAAGTCTCTTGCTTGTGTGCTTGAGCATAGGAAATCTCTTGTAGTTGTGCTTGAGTAATTTGAAGTCTCGTGTTAGTTGTAGCATTGAGCAGTTGTAATTTGAGATTACATTTTAGTGAACTCTCGTTGGAAGTGCAAGGGGAACATGGCTACTTCCGGTTTGTGGAAGGAACCTGTATAATTGCTTTGTGTCTTTCTTCTCTCTCTCTCTCTCTCTCTCTGTTTTTATCCGCTGCATTTAGATTTTGATTATCACTTCAGAAGCTGAACTCTATCTGCTTCTGAACAGTGACTTCAGTAGGAGAAAACGAAGAAAAAGAAAACACAATTCAACCCCCTGTGTTTTTCTCACCTTCATCTCTGATTCTAGTGAGCTTCAAAATTAATTTTTGATACATAAACTACAATCTCATGACAACGTGAAACCTTTAAAAGGAAGAGCTCTTAGCTTCATAATCTATATACTCCAAGACAGGACACATTCCACTTCCCACTCATACAGTGTGCACGAGTGGCCAAAGGCCTTACCAACAATAAAAAAAATTCCCTAGGAATTTTTTTGATCTTATTCACATGTTGGGTCCACAGATGATACCTTTTCAAAGAAGATAAAATCATTCTTTGACTTTTAGATGAACCACACAATCAAACCAACAACAAACCTAACCCAACCCTCCTCCCAACACCAAGACTATGGAAGACCTCAAAGAGACCAGTCTCCAATCCTAACTACCTAGTGACACCATACCAAACTTGTGAGGAAAAAAGACAAGTGACAAACAAGTGTGTAGACATCTTCACATTGACATCACAAAACACACATGTATCCCCTCCCGAATCCACTAGGACCCTCCGCCTCTAGAGGTTCTAGAAAAGTAAGAACCTATCTTAGAGGATCCGAAAAAAAAAAGTTTACTATAAGTGGTGCCCAACAATGTCATTTGAAAAAAAAAAATCAAGTAAAAAAATCATACTAATACACAAGCAATTGAAAAAATTCGCACTTTATATTATACTTTTTCAAACCACATCCCAAAAATATTCGGTTACACAAATTTAATTAAAATTATATGTAAATACTAAAATTTCCCTTGTTCATATAAAGTTTTTTTAAAAAGAAAAAAAAACTTTTTTTTCATGCTTTGCTCAAAATCTTCACTTCTTTCCGACATACATGCATGGGTGGAAATTGCCCGTTTTTTATATGAAGTGTGATTAGAAAAAATCTTCATATATATTATTAGAGAAATAAAATATTCCAACATCAAAATACATAACAAAAAAAATGGAGAAACAATCCGAGTAAATAAAAATACTTTGTTGTTTTGGCACAAAATTTCAGAATACCTTTAAGGGGATCATATAACCACTAACATCAAATCTCCATCCAAAAAAAAAAAACTAGTATCTATGAAAAATATGAGTAATTCTTGAATCCAAAGTAAAATAAGAGATGAAAAAAAAATTGGCAACAAAATCAACTAAATCTTTGAGCCAAAAAATTGAAGTTTAGCTCTTGTGATTGGTATTCCTGGTTTTATTTCTTCCTACCGTTGTTGCTGCTACCTGTGATGTTTCCATTTCTATTGTCTTCTGTGACATTATTGTTGCTACCATTGCTATTTCCTTCGGTGACATGGTTGTCGTTATTATTATCAGCAACAATGTTATTTAGCCGATTATAACCAATAATGGAAGTAAGAGCAGCTAACAAATTTGCAGGAAAATTTGGATTAGCAGCAATGGCAGCATTAACTATCTGAACAATATTTGGTATTGCCAATAGTTGTGAAGCGCCAGCTGCATCATTTGACATTTGTAGTCTAGAAAATTTTGATTGGTTCTGATTTGGTATTTGAGGGATCAGAGAAGCTGAGGAATTTGCAGAACTCTGAGTGATTAAAGGAGTTTGAAACCGATATGGGTTCCTTTGTGGAGTATTTGGAGATTGAGTATAATCAAGTGTAATTGTTTGAAATGGAGCAGAAGCTGATATAGTTTCAATACTTGAAGAACAAGGAAGGAGTTTTCTTGTCAGTAAATTTGCATTCAATTGTCCATCATTACTTGATGTTGATGCTGAAAGAAGCATTTTTGCAGCTGGTGAAGTTGTTTGTACCATTTCTTTGGCTGCTGCAGGTAACGGGTGGTTGCGATTTCCTTCAGATGTTGTGATGACAACTGTTTTGTTAAGAGCACACCTTTGTACCTGTTAAGTTGGAATTGTATTAAATAATATTGTCATTACAGTACATACCTCATCATAAGTATTTTAATTAACCTATCTAGGTATCTACGATTTTGGATTTGAGTTTGTTGTAGTCAGCAAATCCATGCATTCACATAGTAAATACGTCGATGGTTGCTGTACCGAAGATTGGACAATCCAAACTTCAATGCATATTTTGATTTTTAATGGACATTGACATGCTGACTGTGTAAATGCATGGATTGCGGAGTGGAGCAAATCCAAATCCATTTTCTAGCATAGAAACATGAGCTTTGAAAATGGAAACACATTTCAATTAAATTCTATTGTTATCCAACATCGTTAAATGCATATCAAATTAATCATTACTAATAATTTTTGTGTGTGTAAAGTTATTTTGTAATTAATTGAAAACATACATAAAGATAATGATTAAAATCCAAAATTTTAAAATATGAATGTTTGTGACTTCGATCTAGGCAACAATTAGAGAATTTAATGTCGTTTCGACTTTAATGCAATTGTTGTTGCATAAATCATATTTAACTGTAATTCTCTATAATATTGAATATAATAATGTGAAAGCAATCATAGGGTGACATAAATTTAAAACCTTAATAAATAAAATACTTGTAATTTGGATAGTTACAGACGAAAGGTACCTGTTTTCGGACTGAGCAACCATGGGGCGTGCTGCAGCGATAACAAGCTTTAGGACACGAGTTTCCTTTCGACAATTTCTGTCCGCACTTTCTCCATTGACATCCATCAGTGATCTAACACAATAAAAATAAATTCTTTCAGCGAAAAAGGACAACAATTTATTATATAAAAACTTGCAAAGTTGAAAGTTAATATACAATTTAACATACTTACCATGGTTTCTTCTGATCTAGCTCTAATAGTAACTCTTGCTTTTGACAATATAGCCTCAGCAGTATCAACATTAACATCCTCATTGTTACTTAAAACTAACTCCTTCGAAGAAACCTCGATGCTTTTCATCGTCGATCCTAACTGATCCTTACTTCTAGGATTTCTCATTGACGAGGAAGAAGCTTCGTGATCCATCACAGTCTCAGCATTAGTAATCAACACAATATCCCTACATTTCCTTTGCACCAACTCTCCACCATTCTCAGTTCTCTTTTTCTTTTCACATTTTCCATTAAACATTTCTTTAATCTTATTAGTATCCAATCTAACATCAACAAATTTCCTTTTCATTAATTCTCCATCATTCTTCATTCTCTTTTTGTCTCCAAATTTTCCATTAGAAACTTCTTGTCCTTTAACTTCCTTAACCTTATTACTAGCCAATCCAAGATCCATAAATTTCCTGGCCCCCAGTACTCCACCATTCTCAGTTCTCTTTTTCTCTTTAAAGTTTCCATCAAATACTTCTTTTACTTTAACTTCCTTAACATTATGGTCTTGCATCATTTTCTCGAAACGCATCTGCATGTAATTGTAATCTGTTCTAAGATCATCATACATCATTTTTAATCTACAGTTCTCCATTTTCTTTCGTTCAATCTTGCCTTGAAGAATAGCCATCTGAAAATAGTTCAATCAATTCAAACATCATCGCATAAAAAACGGATTTGGATCCTCTCACGTGCGAATAAAACATGTCAGGGCTATAATAATCATTTACCATTAAATTGCTTTCGATTATCCAACAAAAACAAAATGTATTGGACCCCAACATGTTAATAGTGTTCTAAGAGTGCAATGCATTTTAATACTGAGATAAGTGACATAACTCACTCATATTTTTTTTTTTTTCACAAAAGAAGATCCAAATCACATACAAATATTCTATAAACACTAACACACACATAAACACCGGCCAAAACAATAAAACAGACATGTCAACAACCACAATAAAATGTAACCGTATGTATCAGTATCATATGGGTGCAATGATGGACCCGAAAATTTTGAGCAGTGAAGGCACTACTTAAAATAATGAATAAATAAATTCAATTTAGGTTTAAAATACTAAATAATGTACGTTTTAAAAAATGAAATCCAATAAAAGAAAAATAAAATTTGAAAGAATTTAATTAGCGTACTCTGTCGATGTATAATTATTTTACACATTTATCTAATGATGTGTTGTTACATCAATTAATAACGAGCTTAATGGTGGTGGGTTGACAGTCCCAAGCAAATTTGTACACACAACCAATCAAAACATTTTGAATCGCCACATTAGTTAATGTTTTTAAATATGAGAACACATGAGTTGTCATATTCATTAATTAACATGGTAATATAACATTGGATACATGTATAAAATAGTTGTACATTGACAAAACATACTAGTTAAACTCAATATGAAAACATAAATATTGTACATGGTTGAAATAAAAGGTAAAAATGGGTGGCAACTCTAATGGTTGGATACATTATTATATTGTATTATACTTATAAATAAACATAGGTCATAGAAGAGTAAGAGATAAAAAAAAAAATATAGGTCATACAAGAGTAAGAGATCAAAATTACAAGTCAAACCAACCAAGAAACATATATATGGTTGAAAAAATTAAAATGGAAGTGAAAGCCTTGGCCCACATTGTTGTCTGTGAGTCTGTCCTTGTATGAGTGTCACACGTTGACGGCTCCAAACATCTTCGAATCTAATGAGTGTCGATGCTATATATAAAATCGCTCAATTTTAACCCAATAAAATGAAAGGAAAAAAATTGTTCATCAGATATAATTTCATTAAATTCAGCTAGGTGTTAATAACATTACCTCCCTCTTGGTATTTTTGTCTTCTAAATTAGATGGCATGCCATCATCCATCAAAGATTGATCACTACTAGTATTGGTAGTAACAGGATTGGGACCAATCTGTTGAAGAAGAAAAAAATACAAATCCATTAAATTAACAACATGATCATATAAAATAAATGATTGTTTGCGATTATAAATTCAAAAGCAATGAAATTTAAAAACAATGTAATATAATATAATAAGTAAAAAAAACTATAATGGACTATTGAATTATGGTCACTCACACTCAGCTTGAGTTCCAACAAAGATGGTGTATCAGTATGAATAAGAACATTGTCGTTGACAGATGTAGAGACAACTTCATAATGGTCATTGTTGTTGTCCTTAAAGAAATCAAACTCCATTATTGTTTCATGAGATGAGATTTGAGAGGTTTGATTTTCATTGGAGGAGTTAATGATGACTTGGAAAGGGATAGTACTGTGTGTAGCATCCATGTTTTCGTTGGGACTAAGTTTTAACTCAAGGTTGCTATTAACTAGATTTGAATCCATTGAGAGGCTAGTCTCTAACAATGAAATTCAAAGAGTGGTGGGTAAGTGTTTGATGTTTTGGAGACTTGAGATGATCACCAAAAGTGTGTAGTTGTGATACATAAATAAAAAAATGTGTCTTTTCTTTATGCTTTGAATGGTTTTGTATTACATTTGAATTTTTCATTGACTCATTATTACAGATATACTTAGAAAAAAGAATCAGTCGTCATATAGTCTATATTTTCTAAAATAATAAAGGTGTAATGAATATTCATTCTATAACCATATACTTTTTATTAAATAAATAATAATTAGTATACCTTCCTCTTTTTTTTAAGAGAATATTTAGTATACATTGCATCTTTCAAAAAAAACTTAGTATACCTTGCTCTTTTTTTTAAGACAATACTTAGTATACATTGCATCTTAAAAAAAAAACTTAGTATACCTTGCTCTTTTTTTTAAGAGAATACTTAGTATACATTGCATTTTTTTTTTTAAAAAAAAAACTTAGAATACCCTGCTCTTTTATTTGCTTTATTTTTAAAAATTAAATATTTTAACGTGCAATTACAATATTAACTAGAGCTCCGGCGTTGTCCGGGTTAGATATTAAATAAGTTTGTGTGCGGAATACACGTTTAAGTATATTAAATTGAATTTATTTAAATTTACAATTATAATAATATCTTAAAAATAAATATAAATGGTGAGATGAATGTCCAATACAAGAATAAAAAGTGTAACAAAATCAATAATGAATTAGTTCAAGTGGTAAGAGTTTTGTGTCCCTTTAAACATGTGGTCATGAGTTTGTTTCGTGACTCATGCGTATGAGAAAAAAATCGATTGAAAGGGAAGAACCCATCTTTTATGCCTCACTGATTCTTGACGGAGATTAGCCACCTCTAACGATGGTGGAATTTGTGAACCTATATCATGGTTACCAAAAAAAAAAGTATAATAAATAGACAAAAGACATAAATTAACTCAGAAAAAATTATACGGCTTCACAATGGTTATAGTTTTATAAAATATTCTATATTCATAGGAAGTTGGTTTAAATTTATGGTTGTTATTAGAAATTAAGATACTTTTTATCTCATAACATATTACATTAATCAACGTAGATTGATATTTTTTTATAATAACATAGATTGATATTTTGTAACATTGCTGCTTCACACAGTGCATTGAATTTTGATCCCCTGGAAAAACACCAACAACAAAATTAAATAAATATTAGCATAGAAAAATAATTAAGTTAATGGGAAATCATGTTAGTAAAAGTCCAGAACAACAAAAAAATTGATGCATGCTCTATCATCCATAAAGATTACATCGATTAAATATATGTGATCTCTTTAAAATTTGGCATTCTTTATATTCTAATGATGCTAATCTTGAGTCTCCATATTAAGAGTGTGAATAACGTTAATAAAGTTTTTGCAAAAGAAATAAAAATCAATAGTATATGAAAAACTGTAGGAAAAAAAATTATAGAACTGATATTTGTCAAACTTGAAGAATGAGAAAGGTTGATTTCAAAGGTATAATTCTACTTGTGCTAAAACTATATGAGTAGTTGTTTGGCGAAAATCCCTTAATTTTATAGTCCTAAAAATATGTGAGTAGTTAAAATGTTAATTGGCATATGATGCTAAAAGATAATGTAATCTATACTATATATATAAAGAAAACTACCCCTTTCAACACTTTTGGGTTGGACTTTTCTTTCCAAAAATACTCTTAATTTTAAATACAAGTAACACATGTAAGAAATAGTTAAGAATAAATTTAATTTAAATACTAAAACAAATGTAACAAACGTGAGCAAAAAATAATGTTAAAGATTGGACTTTAAATCCTCTAAAAAAAGATTAGTAACAAACTTGAGAAAAAAATAATGTTAAAGATTTGACTTGAAATCCTCTAAAAAAAAGGTTAGTAACAAACGTGAGAAAAAAATATTGTTAAATATTCGACTTTAAATCCTCTAAAAAAATATTAGTAACAGGCATGGGCAAAAAATAATGTTAAAGATTGGACTTGAAATCCTCTAAAAAAAAGATTAGTAACAAACATGAGCAAAAAATATTGTTAAAGATTGGACTTTTAATCCTCTAAAAAAAAGATTATTAACAAACGTGAGCAAAAACTAATGTTAAAGATTGGACTTTAAATCCTTTAAAAAAAGATTAGGACTCAAAATATTTTAGAAAAAGATTTGTTAGCACTATATTAAATATTAAATATTAATAATTAGGGTTCTCACAGTTCATAGTTCGTTCCCGCATTGTTTAGTTTTTCTCAACCTCTCCCGGACCTTTGCATCAGAATTCAGAATTAACCTATAAGTTTTTTTCTTTTTCTTTCATGTTACAACTAATCAAAGTCAATTAATTTTAAGGATTATTTGACTTTGTTGGCTTATAAGTGATTATGATTCTATTTATGATTAATTTTATAGATTATTTGACTTTGCTGGTTTATAATTGCTTATCAGACTATGATAGCGAGCCTTTTTTTTAATATAAAAAAACCATGGTTTTTTTAATTATTAAATAAATTATTATTTATTTAATAAAGACAATATAGCTTCAGCAACGTATGTAACGTCGATGTTGATGATGACAATGAACCTTCTATCACTCAACTCCTTTATGCTTTCTATGTGATCTTTGTTTCCCCACTACAAGTTTTTTTGTAGTTAGTTTAGTCAGAAATGGTTGTACTCTTCACATGCAAGTTGTGATCCCCCACCATTGATAAGGACCACCAATATTTTCCAATGACCTTCCCTCACTGCTGTTGTAGCATAGCCCCGGAACAATCTCACATTTACATTAGCTCCCACTTTCTATTTAATCTTAAAGCTTAAATTTGTTTTGGCGACATATCACACATCTATGGCTTGAAATTGGGTAAATAGAGCACACCTAAATGGAGCAATGATGGATGTCGCTATTTGGACAAATATCACAGTCATACATTGATAAAAAAATATTAAAAATTCATGCCTTCTTTTGTTAAAAAAAATTAAATATATGCATGACACTTTTACTAAATTTATCATTATTACCCCTTTAAAACAAAAAACAAAAATCTCTTTCATTATTAATTATTAATCTTTTATTTTTGACGGTTCTTATTAGGAAAATGGGAAATAGTAAAAGTCAACTATCGACGGAAAGAAAATGAAGTTGAATTATCATGCACTAATGATATCGTTGAGCCAAACGTGCCCAAACAAATTTTCACATCTATGAATTTTTCAAATACACACTTTTAAGAAACCCATGACAACGAAGCAAAATCAAGTAACACACATTAATGACCCAACACATGGTTAGTGATGAAAACAAAATTATATACTTTTACATCTATTTAACAATTACTATTATTTATTATTATATTGTTTTTTTTTTGTGTCATAAATATTCTTATATATTTATTTTAACTACCGGATCTTAATAATGCATCAACTTTTCAAGGAACTCATGATAATGAATCAGAATATGATGAACCATAATATTATGAACCGGAATATGGTAACTCCAATGTTTTTGTAGAATATATCAAATATTTACATTTGTTATGTCATAAATTATAATATCACTTTGGTCACAGATAATGTGGAAGTTGATGAAAATTTTGAAGATGCACAAATACAAGATGTGGATGTGGAAGACACAATTAATGAAAATTTTGGAGATGCACAAATACAATATGTGGATATGGAGGACACAGTTAGTGGAAATTTTGAAGATGCACAAAATCAAGATGTGGATATGGAGGACACAATTAATGAAATTTTTGATGATGCACAAATACAAGATGTGGATATGGAACGCCGCTAAGGTATGTCGATTAAATTAAATAATCTATATATAATACCTCTTTTTTTTAACGAAATATGATACCTCTTTGTTAAACAATATGATATATATTCATATAAATAAAACCATATTTTCATTGTTTTTTTCTTCTGATTGTTCAACATGCCTTAATGGTTTAATTTTTTTAATTTAAAAAGTTACTAATAATTAAACATCAATGCATCAAGAATCGAGGCGTATTTTTCGATCAAAGCACAATAGTGCTAGGAATTTTCAAAATAGTTCAACAATGAAAATATCCCAATTGCCACCTCCAACTTCCCATAGACATTGCAATGCAAGGTTATTTTATCATGAATCGCGTGGCATGTGCTGCAAAGGTGGGAATGTGTCGTTTTCACAAGTTGATGCTCCTCAAGAGTTGTTAGAATTATTTTCAAACGATTCATTTGAAGGAAGACATTTTAGAAAACATATCAGAAGTTACAACCATGTGCTCTCATTCACTTCAATTGGTGTTCATGTTGATGATAATATTCTTGCAACTGGTCGTGGTATACTTTTCGTGCTTAAGGGGCATTTTATCACAAGATAGGAGGTTTCTATCCAAATGAGGGCTTCAGATCGCGTTTCTTGCAGTTATACGTCTATGATACTAAGCATGAACAAGAAAATAGGATGGTTGAAAATCCAGAACTCCACCAAACAATAGTTTATAAATTACAACAAATACTCCACCAATACAATCCTTATGTAATTAAGTTTAGGCAACTTGTACTATTTCCAAATATTTGTGAGTGTAGGCTAATTATTAAAGAGTGTCCAACTAATCAGCCACAATATAGCTTCCCATCTTCTTCTCAAGTAGCGACAATTATTGTTGGTGGTGACGATGAATCTATGAAATGTGGAAGAGATATAAATGTAATAAATCATGATGGAACTAAGGTACAAGAGATATAAATGTAATATCATGATCCCCTACAATATCCTATGTAACGCCCACACTAAACGTATCTAGAAAGTTTAGTATGTGCATTATCTTTAGTACTGGATACATTAAAATTTACAACATGAATACTTCGAATGAATATTTTGTTGGAACAAAGGGTGTTTCACAAGTCACCTATTGAGTTTTGACAATAACAAGGTATTAAAAATAATCAATTGGATATGCTAAACAATTTGTTCAAGTGTAGAGGATCCATAATCAAAGTACTATTCATAAAGATTCTGATTGAACAAGTTCAAGAGCAAAGGAATTTTTTGAAGCTTAGAGCATCTGGAAGAATGAGTCTGAAGAACTGCGTCTGAAGAATGCGTCTGAAGAAACGAGTCTGAAGAAGAGCTCCTGAAGACACGTCATCAGAAGCAAGGTCATCAGAAGCACTG
>Ga0228710_1008523_pt1 | contig 14674 bp, 9 predicted proteins | sample MedpolnodulmetaG_FD_177995 | JGI IMG/M metagenome (GOLD analysis project Ga0228710, IMG submission 177995) | Root nodule microbial communities from Medicago polymorpha collected in Santa Monica, California, United States - pink nodules | ecosystem: Host-associated > Plants > Roots > Nodule...
GTTTTGAAGTTTGGAAACCAACCATTAGTTTTGGGTCGACTTAGAAATAGTCATGCTAAGTTTACTTAAAATTTCTCCAAGACCTACTTGGAGTGTTTTCATCATAACTCAAAATCTAAAAATAATTTTGATGTCAAACAAAATCCATTGGAAAGCTAACACAATTCTCTAAAACTTTCATGTTTACACCAAAGGTCAATTCAAAACAGAAAAGGGCGTAAAAATAGTGAAATACGAAGGATCTGGTTCACCAAAATCGTGTCACGATTTTAGAAATCGCGGCGCGATTTTATGTCCAGAAACCACTGAACATTCTGCCAACAAAATTGTGTCACGGCTGCAAAAATCGCGGCACGATTTTGACAGCATCAGGTCCAGAAATCAGCTTTTCAAAAAGTGCGTTTTCCACTTTTCAAAAAGCGCGTAAAATTCAAACCGTTAATCCATTTTCAATGTCGTTTTCGCCTACGCGCTCCTGACACTTGGCTCTATCATAATCAACCGAAAAATTCAAGTTTCAACTATCCCAAAATAATTTTCCAGAACCTCACATAAACACTCAATTTTCAAAACGGTTAACAATCGAATTTTCACACAAAACTCCCGTTTTCTCCCAAACGACTCGACTAACACAACCACAACATGAAAACAGAAATTATACTAAGTCTAACTCACCCAACAACACCAAAAACTCAGTCAACAACTTTATACATCAAAAATTCATTTTGGTCCTTCACATGAAACTCAACACAAACTTCACCAATTCAAACAACAACTTCACAAAATGGAATACCCATGGTACAAATCAACAACAACAACATATCCAATTCAACAACAACTTCATTTAAACATGAATTCATCCCAATTCAACAACACATATCACAATTTATCAATTTGAGCATAATTCACAAAGTACCCATTTCTATGTAACATGAACATGCAAATTTATCATCAACAATTCAATTATCATCAAATTCATATACTCAAACATATCATTATTACAAGAGCACAAATTTCAACAACTAAGTTCAAAATAATCACTTATTCAAGTAAGCACTTATGCATAGAATTAGAGAAGAAATTAAACTAAGAGATTATGATTGAAATCTAACCCCCTTACCTTAATAAGCAATAATCCTAGCCAGAGCTTCAATCAAGCTCCTAGAATCCTAGCTCCCTTGGGTTCTTCAAGCCTTTCTCTATAACTCTCTTCTCTTCCTCTTGCCCCTTTCTCTCCCTAGCTCTTCCAAAACTTATGAAAATGATTGTGTAACCCTATTTTCTTTAATGACTAATGCTTATATAGTTCTTACACAATTGGGCTTAACCTCCTCAATGTCTTAATGGGCTCCCAACACTTATAAACTAACCCCCAAAGTTTCTATCTTCTAACGGTTAAAATAATAATAATAATGATCACTTACCGGTTATAAAATAAATCACTACAACCCACTAGTAACTTAATAAAATAACAATGGCTCTCACCTAAGCATTAAAATAATCCTAATCGTGAAATTACTAAATTACCCTTACTCCCAAAATGATCAAAATACCCTTGAGTCTAAAATGACCATAATACCCTTTACACCGAAAACCACTAGTCTTAACCCAAAATACACAAATAGGCAATTAATCACATATAAGCACATAGAAACACACATAAATAAATAATAAGATAAATCTAGCTGAAATCGGGCTGTTACATGGACTACATTGCACCAAGAGTTTATGTGGTCCACAACATCCAGGGACCTCTATAAACAAGTGCTCTCCGGTTTTCAGCTTCAATTCCTGCAAAACACACAAACACACCAAAGAAAACCATGCAAATTTTTGTCATTTAGCTAAGGATCTTTCTCACGCGGTCGCAAATAGATAGCTCTCTATTTGACTGCGTGATGAAGATCTTCAGCATGCTGTCAAAAATACAAACAAACACGCCAAAGAGACCATGAAATTTTTTGTCATTGTGATGATGATCTTTCTCATGTTGTGTTGAATATATAGATCTTTATATCATAACATGATGAAGATCGTCATCATGCTGTCAAAAATACAAACAAACACACCAAAGAAACCATGAGTTTTTTTGTCATTGTGCTGAAGATCTACCTAATGTTGTCGCAAATAGATAGCTCTCTATTTGAATACCAAGAGGTTTACTATGAGATAGATCTTGCTGCCTTGGCGGTAGAAATAACTTAGTTGACAAGGCAACATGATCTAACTGAAAACAATCATCTTGAAACACCTTGTTGCAGATCTGAATTTGAAAAGGTTTATATGAGCTTGATCCAGTTGGCCTTCCGGTAGATATATGTCAGTTGGCAGGCCAGCTGGATCGAGTTCAAAAGCACCTCTTCGACCACTATCCTAGAATATTTTGCAGTTTATGTTTGTTTTAAGTTGCTTACTTTATTTTTTTGCATTTATTAATTATTTTCTATGTCACATTCCATGAAAACTCTCTAAAAAACCCTCCAAATAGGCATTCTGGTGCAGTTCGGATTAATCCGGAATGTTTTTGTCATTTTTGGTTTATATAATTTGAACTACCTCAGTTATTTTTGGACGGTGCGTTTCACCAAATGTTTGGCCGGTTAGTGGAGTTTTAATGCGTTTTTTGGACGATTTTGAATGACAAACACATTTTCCTTGACTTCCAAATGACTTAGGACTTGTTTTAGGCTATAAATAGACTTGCATGTTCAACAAATTCTTTCATTCTTCACTTCACATCTTTTCTTACATTTTCTTTAAAAAAATAGTTTTTTAGGAGTGTTTGTGGTGTCATGGTCATTGTTGACCGTTCATACAACCCCTGCAATTGATTTGCAGCTTATGTTGGGGTTATATAACAGTCAACAGAGACCTTTGACATCAAAGAAAACACCAAAAATCTTATATCGAAAATGTCCGGGTTTTGTTTTTCAGAAATCTCTAACAATCTGGTTCGGATTACATAATCCGGACCAGGGGTATTTTTGGTTTATTTGTAGGGTGCGCGAGAAACAAACTGGGTGGGAAATGTAATAGTCTTAATAGTATTATTGATTTTACATCTTACTTTATAGTTGTTTCTAATTTTGATATTTTCAAATTTGCCAGTTTGACAAAGCTTCTATCGTAGATGAAGATTTTTTTTTTTTGAAAGATCTTAGATGAAGAAATTAAAGAGTTTTTCTATTCACACTCCAAATATTTCTGGTTACACCCAAATTTACTTAAAAGTTTACAATAATACAAAAATTGCCCTTTTATAAACAATTTCATAAAACCTTAATTTCATTCTTTGTCCCTCAAAAATTTCACCCTCTTTAACCCAAAAACAATCATGTATGTTCAATCAATCTCTAGAGAAGATTGAAGCGTGAATCAAAACATCTTTCATCCATACTCGATTGCATACAAGTAAGTGATTTGATGGAAGGTTCATACTTGATATGTTATGCATTGTACAACGATGGTTATTTGATGGTGACGTTAACATTAATTTACATTGTTGAGGCTAACTTAAATTCAATTTAAGTAGGTTCATGTAAACTTAGTTTACATGTACATACTTAAAATAAGATTACATAGAATCATTAAATAAAGTTGAAGAGTTTAAAGCAATATTTAACTTTTAGTATGTACATTTAAACTTAATTTACATGACCTATTTAAACTAAGTTTACATGACCTACTTAAACTGAGTTGAAGTATATACACTCAAACTCAGTTTACATGACCTACTTAAATTGTTGAAGTATGTACACTCAAACTCAGTTTACATGACCTACTTAAACTGAGTTTAAGTATGTGCACTCAAACTCCAGTCTACAAGACATACTTAAACTAAGTTTACATGACCTACTTAAACTGAGTTTTGGAAGAGGAAAAAAGGAAGATACATAAGTTTTCTTGGGTGAATGGATGAGTTTGAAAATTAAATTTTATTTAAGAATAATTTTGTTATTTTAGGGTGTAACCAGGAATATATGAGGTGTAATTAGAAAAATTCGAAATTAGATAGTTCAAGTCGCTATAGCAACAAGTGCACGTATTTATTGTGATAGCTCTATCTCTCATCCTCTGTAAACATTCTATGTTACATATTTTTTGACCCTCCCTTATTCTCAAATAAAGTGTCATCTTTAGTAATAAAAAAAAAGGCTTAAATGTATATTTAGTTCCTGCACTTTCACCCAATTTTGGCATTGGTTCCTACACTTTTTTTTGTTTGGCATTGGTCCCTGCATTTTGTAAAATTTTTGGTTTTAGTCCTTCTGTTAAGTATCTGTTAAAAAAAAAAAAACCAAATCTAACGGTGTGCCACGATGACCAATCATGACACGCTACGTGGCACACTAAAACACAAAATTTTATAATTGAAATAAATAAATTTATATAATTAATTTTTATTTAGTTTTTTATTATTATTTTATTACATATTTATAATAAAAAAAAAAAAGAAGATGAGAAAAGAAAGAAGAAAACACGGTTCTTCAATAGCAGTGTCATTTGCAATAAGTTCCTCCAAAGACTTCATTTCCTTTAAACCTTCTGGAAAACTATGGAGCTTTGAGCAACCAGAAACATTCAGAATTAAGAGAGACTTCAATTCACTTATTGTATCTGAAAGACAAACAAGGTTCTTGCAATTTTCTAAATCTAGGCTAAGAAGGGATACAAGAAATCCAAGTGAAGATGGAAGTTTTTTTCACTTAAACCCGGTTTTCTTGTATCCCTTCTTAGCCTGGATTTAGAAAATTGAAAGAACCTTGTTTGTCTTTCGGATACAACAAGTGAATTGAAGTCCCTCTTAATTCTGAATGTTTCTGGCTGCTCAAAGCTCCATAGTTTTCCAAAAGGTTTAAAGGAAATGAAGTCTTTGGAGGAACTTATTGCAAATGACACTGCTATTGAAGAACCGTGTTTTCTTCTTTCTTTCTTTTCTCATCTTCTTTTTGTTTTTTTATTTTAAATATGTAATAAAATAATAACAAAAAACTAATTATTTAAGTTTATTTATTTCAATTATAAAATTGTGTTTTAGTGTGCCACGTAGCGTGTCATGATTGGTCCACGTGGCACACCGTTAATTTTTTTTTTTTTAACAGAAGGACTAAAACCAAAAGTTTTACAAAGTGCAGGGACCAAAACCAAAATTGGATGAAAGTGCAGGGACTAAACACACATTTAAGTATAATAAAAAAGCGTCACCTTTAAAATATCAAATTAGTCTCAAATAACTTGTCATTTTAGATAATGAAGGAAGTATTTATTATTTCTCTTCGGTAATGCCGCTTTCTCTTTGTACTTGTTTCTCAACCAATTTTATATTAACAGTCTTTCTATCCAAGTACTCCACTAGTAATTTAATCAAGAAAAGTTATTTTATCTTTAAAATGTGCGTAGCTGGCTGCACATAATTTCATATGACACATTATAGGATACAGAGGGAGTACTATATTACAAGAAATATAGATTGTGTAGTTACTAGTTATATAACCAACCTCCTCACACCCTAAGCCCACTGGCTTGTGTCACCAGCACTAACATAATCAAATCCATCAAATTTACATTTTATGATTAGAGTCCTCAGTGTAATGGAAAATTTATCAATCAAACAACTAGTGTATATATACTTTTGAATACTCTTTGTAGATCACCTCAAACTTCAAACGCTGCAGCAGATTCAAGTCTTATGCGATTTAATCGAACAGTTCCAAGAATGTACTCTGGCAGCTCTGACTCTTCTTTTGCCTGCAAATATGGCATTAGTACGAAGTATATGGAATATGCGAGGAGGTTGATATACTCATTCATCACTGCCAGCACAAACTTCATTATAATGTACTAGATAAATGTGGGCATGCTTTATTTAAGGATCAAATTGAGTATTTACTCGAAATAAGATACACCAAGACTGCATTACTATCCTTCTGCATTACTACAGTTTTTTCATAAAATACCAGACTCTTTATTGCAGACAAATCTCAAGTCTACATGAAAAGAACATGGAAAGATAATACCATAACATAATATGTCCGGAAATATTATAACTAAAAATGGCACAAACCTCTATTAAAATTGCAAGGTCAACGACCAGGCTTGTGACGTATCCTAGAACAAGGCCAACAACACTCCTGGCTACAGAAGATGATCCAATATCCACATCTATCTGCATCATGCAGAAAATCAGAACTTAACTGTTATCCATCGGAGAATTTTCGACAATGCAAGAAAAGTTTCACGTGTATTCTGATGCTCAATTCTATGACCCACTAGTTTATATTGTGCACAGTTTAATACCAATATATATTTGGATAGACAAGCATCAAATTATAACAAATCTTAAGTTGCTATTGTATCTTTACCTCCAAAAAGTTATCTTGTCTGAAGTATTTACAAGTCACAGCTTTCCCCAATAGGCAAGCTTTTGTTCCAACAGCTCTTTTGACCATCCAATATCCCTTTATCAATTGAAAATCATTAGCTACTCAAATATAAAAATAAAAAAAATAAAAAAATGCATACGACGTTTATTAAGAATCACACACCTCAACTATACTTGGAATTAGTTTGAATCTTGAGTCTCGAAACATGTCATCTCCATCCAAAAACTTAGCCAATAGAGAATCTTTATTTATAGGTCTTTCAGATGCATAATATAGAACCAAACTGTAGTTTGGTTTAGCTGGAACCTAGGATTGACAACAAAGTAAAAACTTACTTGATAAACTTATAACTAACCATACATATATTTATGAACCGAATACAAAAAATGATATGTTGCACAGTTTTCATGATTTCAACTGAAATTTTTAGTTGCATTCAAAATAGGGAGTCCCTAATATGGACCTTAAAAATAAAGGTGCACTTGTGGACCTGTGCAAATGACCTGTTACTGCCGGTTATCCTTAATCAATTTCTTAATAATTTTAATTTTATTAGTAGCCTTGAATGAATTGGCACCGATAACCCTTCACCCTTCCCCATTCTCCTTTTCTTTCACTGAACTCACAACACATTCACATTAAATCTCCAGCGTAATCACTTCATTCATTGGAACCTCACCCAACGCCACCTCACTCTTCTACAAACACTCATAGGCATCACAGCGGCATGATGCAGGACTCACTTGAGATTTGAGAAAGTTATGGATACCACATGTGAGGAAATCAATGATTTAACTATCGAACTTGTTAATTGTTATGAAAAGATTTTGAGTTACTGGAAGAAAAAAATAAAAACAAATACATCATGAAATAGTGATAATGAGGCTACAAATCCAATTTCAGTAGATTTGTGAAGAATCTTTCATGGTTCTTTTTGTATAATTCAGTCAAAACTCAACGGAGAGGACAAAAGTATATCTAATCTTTGATGTTCTTTTTTGTATGATCTCGTGAAGGCCGCGTAGGAATGATTAGGATAAGATTGGTATTTATTATTTGGACAATAAACCTCAGTAATTAATAACTAAGTTCAGCGAGCATAACCGGCTGTGGCAGGTCAGTTTGACAGGTCCACCAGTGCACCCTTAATTTTAGGGTCCATATTAGGGGCTCCCTTCAAAATAACATTTGTAATTCTTATGATCTTGTACTTCCGTCATTTTGCTTAGTAAATTCCTCTTTTATTGGAAACAGAAAAAATAAAAAAAGAGGAAACATTGTCCTTGATACGAAGCTCACAGAACTTGAAAATGAAAAGTGGGACGTGGTTGCCTTATAATGAAGCTAAATGACCAACCACTTAATTGGAATTTAAAGATCCACTTCATAATCAAGTGGTTTTTATAATATTAATATGTTTGTTAAACTTCACCTTGCAGTAGTAATCTGATATGCAAGAGCAGAGATATCCATACCTGGAGATTTAATACAAGGATAAATGGCAGCTTTTTACCAACTTCACTCTGCAATTCAGAAGGGAATGTTCGCTAAGCGTAGTGATTTTTAAGATAAAACACTAAGCATCTCACATCTCCAGCTTAAGGTTTTCAGAATATTATGGTGAGGCATAAATTATGAATTTTTTTTTAGCAAAAATGTTAAGAAAAGAAAAATATCAATTATATTGGCATCTCACACTCAACCAATCATTTGCAGCTGGATAAATATTATGATATAAAGTCTTCAAATATCAATTTTTACCTGAACCATGCTTCTACTGTGCAATGCAACTTTATCTACAGGTTTATCAACTTTTAACCAATCAATTGCTACGAGCTTGAGAAGAGGATCTCCTCCAACTACCTGCATAAGGAATGTCATATCCATAACATCTAATTCTTTCAATCTATAGATTTAGATCAATGAAAAATTGAACCAAGTTTAATGGCAAAGTGAAGCACAAGTGCTATACTCAAATTTTCGAAAACATTTTACCACCTTTATTCTTTGCTTAATTTACTTGTTTGGAAATGTTACCCCTAACAATTAAAAACACTTAAGGATCTAAATATTGAATAGATCTTCAAATCTGTTACTCTCAACGTTCCTTTTTAATTGTCACTTTTAGAGAAACTTTTTGTTTCTATTTAACTGTCACTTTCAAAGTTCAATGCAACATTAAATGTTGTTTTACCAATATTACCCTTAGATATTTATTGCGGAGAGAGAAACATATGAAATGAAATATTAAATTAATAAGACCATTATAGTAAAAGTAAAAACAATTGTATCAAAAGTCGTAACATTTATTAATTGTCTTGGTTTGTGTAAAATGTCAAAAAGTGACAATTAAAAAGGAACGGAGGTAGTATAATGAATATATGATCATTCATATTATTTTCTTATAATTGAAAAACCAACCTAAGTCATGTCCTTTTGATTCCATGGATGATATAGTTAAATGGTCAACTCACCTTAGAATTATCTTTCAGATAGTTTTTTCCTCTAATCTTAAATCCTTCGCCACTAGGAGTTGTCCAACAGTCTGTGTCATTGTCATCCTTTCCTTTGCGCACAGAACCATTAAAGTCACTTGCATCAATTTCTATAGGACTTACATGAGGATCTAATTCTTTGCATAGATTTGGAGCTGCAAGCAGAATGAGCAATTCTTTTAGCCTAAAAGTTTGAATATATGCATGAGTGTGTGTACATATATGTGCGCAGGGTGAACCGGTTTAAAGAGATCTGTGAAATTAAGAAGCTAGAGTGATTTTTTCATGTTGGTTACAAATGATAAAAATGCTTCATATGAATAGACAAGCAGAAGTAAAAGGGCTAAAAAACTTCTGCATGATCCCTTATTAATAAAAAGTTATATTTGATATATAGGGGACGACTCTAGTGACAATACTTGATTATTGTGAGAAATGAGAACACCTAATTATAACCATTAGATTTGATTAATTAAAATTAACAACTCAGATTGTTTTTATTCAATGTCCGTCGTTTTACCATATAGAAGCCTCACACACATCATAAGCAACACAACTACTGCTGCGATTTCCATCAAGAAGAAAAAGCTACTCCTGTAAACTCAGATTGATTAACTTTTAATACTTCTAAGGAATCTGTTGACAATCCTTCAATTTCTTCTCCTTTAACACTTTTACAAATTAGTAGTTTTATTACTCTTCCAATATCCTACCAACGATTGGATCGCACAAAGTTTTACTGGTAGGTTCTATTCAATAGCTTAATAAAATGAAGAGCCGCAACATTTTACTAGATTGAATATCAACAAAACCTAATCTTAAATATGAACAAACAATTGATATGAAAAGCCATGGCATCGTTAAAGGAATATCTAAACATTCTTAATTTTAACAGATGTGATATAATGTGAAAAAGTGTTTATAAGTAATCAGAATCTCACATTTTATAAATTGGGTTGGTGTAGTTGAATAAACCCAACCCAAATTTTAAGTTGGAATCACAGTCTATCTAAAATCCATTGAGACTCTCACATTCGATTAGATATGATACGACATGAAAGTGTTTATAAGTGGTAGTCAGCATCTCTCATTTTATAAATCGGTTCCAAGTAGTTGAATTAAACCCAATCCAAATTTTAAGTTAGAATACTATCTATCAAAAACCATTGAGATACTCATATTCGATTTGATGTGATACGACTTAAAGAAGTGTTTATAACTCATAGAAACTCCTCGCCTTATCCATTGAGAGTAACAAAATGTTAATAAGTGATAGGAACTCCTCATCATACAAACCGATTTTGTGGGGATGAGTTAGTTAGACCTTACCTAAATTTTAAGAGACTTGTTTGTGGCTGATCAGTGTCAGAGAAGTCGTTTGAGGCCCACATAATACAGAAGAGATGAAGTTATTGTTGGTGATTGTGTCTCCATTGAGAAGAAAATCTCTCGAATGGTGGAATTTTCCAGTAAACTGTTAACTTTTGGAACATGGTTAATGTCCAGTGGGAGCATCAAACGTTTTTTTTTCAGTTTAGAGGCTTATTTAGTTGGTAAATCTGATATAGTTTGAAGACAGCAGATTTAATTTTTTAAGAGTAAAATTGATGAAGGGTGATACATATTGTAGGGTGTTCGTGCTGGAAGCATATCCTACACTCCAATACGTTCAAACTTGATTAGGATTTAGATCCCTTGTAACAGGACAGTTGGATCTAAGACACCAAAAGTTTGAACTTATATCCAACTTCTCTACAACCATTGCACCATGTGCAACGCCGTAGGTGATCCAGACACAAAAGAGTAAGTATTTGTTCAGCACAAAGGATTATTAATGTGTTTAGACCCCTTGCAAAATAACATCAAACATCAAAAGAAACTGACCCGTTGTTCGCTTCAAAGGTAAGGATGCCATAGCCCATGAAATATTCTTTAGTTTGACCTTTTGATCCTGAAAAATTTGAAAAAGTAATAAATTATAGTGTTTTACAGAAATAATACTTTTTCTCTGTTTCAAACCAGTAACACACAAACAACATCTATTTCTATTGCAGATTTTGTTGTAGTTAACAAGATTCAAGTAGACCTTATGCTCAAGTCCATCGTCCTCGTCACTTTCGTCATCTGATGTCGATGACTCAGCAGCAATAGCATCATAAAACTCATCCTGCACTTCTGCATTTTCATATTCAGCTCCGGACAACGAAATACTGGAGACTTTGGAATGAACAACAGTAACAGAATCTTGTTGGTGGAGTGCTGGATTGGCTCCAATATATTCCTTTAGACCTATTTAACAGATATTAAATGTTACTATTTTAAGATACATTCTTCTGATAGTTTGAATTGCCAATGATTCTTGAGTTCAGATAGATACAAGATGAAAACAAAAGTTCAACTCCTTTACCTGCCACTTGACATAACAATGCATAAGGGATGCTCTTCTCAAATTTTGTGTCCTGGCTATTCTTCCACTTATGCCAGGCTGTAGAGTGTATTTCTAATGTGTGGGTCACTAAACATCTTGGTACATTTGATCCCATTGGTGTGTTCAAATTTCTAATCTCCCATGTAGATGCTGCACCACAACAAAATACATGCGTGGATAAAATTTGTGAAAACAAGTATAAGGTAATATTAACTTTTTTCTTTTTCTTTTATTGAGTTTTCAATAATGATTTGAGTTTAAAGAAATAGTAAGATATAAGAAGCTTCTGTTAAGAAAAATTAAGCATGACAAAGCATCAAACAAATTTATGAGATTCTCATTCAACACCTTTTTCCTATGTTTATGTAGACACCCCAACAAAAAAACCCTTGCTCCAACAATGAAGTTAAATTTCACAAATAATATATCTTACGATTAATTTTTGTACGTCGATAGCCTACTTTCGGCGGCTTTTTCTTATGTATTGCTGGAAATTGCAAGATAGCTGCATCAATTAAACATATCGAGTATGTCAGTTTAAATCAATCTAGTCATGATACATTATACATTCCAAGCATCTACCACCTAACCACATCTAAGCATCCCCTCAAAAAAACAAATCACTGCTAAGCATGATGGATGTGAAGCTCAATCACATAAACATCAGTTCTGAGGTTTTATTTCAGTTTGGTGTGTGTTATTTAAAAGCTTTATTCTGCTGAAATTCAAATGAAAAATCAAAGTCTTACTGTATGTTCCATCTTGTGCATGAAACCATTGCCTAGAGAAGATAAAATCCCGCTTCGAGTGCCATCTGGATTAGGCTTGAAAAGAAATTCATGAATGGCCAATTTTAAAAGTAAAACTTGCTCCTTATTCATTAATGAAAAATAACAAGGCAACAGGAAAAAGGTTAGATATGCAATAAAATTATAGCTACATGGAAACTGAATTTTTTCAATAACAATTAGTAGCTACTTTGGATAGAGACAGATAAAAACTAAATAGAATACATCCATTATGACATATCTGATATTTTACGGAGTGGAAGTCAAATATCATTTCAGTAAAATTCACAAACTCATGCAAACCTCTATCAATTATAACAATCCAAATTTCACACACACACACAAACAATGAAGTTATGCGATATTTGAATAAGATTATAAATGATGAAAGTACTTAATAACAATCTAGTTGTAATGCCGTTTGAAGTTATCAATTGAACATCCATTGGTTACCTGGTTTGATACTTAGGATCATACGTCCCATAAACAACATCGTAATGTCCATCGTAAGATTCTATCAGCTGCAAGTCACCCATTAACATATCCCACCTGAAAAGTAATTATGCTAATGACTGATTTCCCCAATATGCTATCAATCCAAAGAAGCCTCTTTTATAGAAAACTTACTCATATCTTTTCCTCCGATCGGTGTTTAAAAACACTTCAAAAACACTATCTGCAGTTGCATCAATAACACCAACCGATTTAGCGAGGACACCCTTACCATTCTACAAAGCATAAAACAAATGTCAAAGCAAAAAAGACAGACACCTATCTATCCCACCATAATAAATTAAAATACACATTTGTTTATTTTTAATGTGATAAGTGCAGTTTCAAAGACATAAAATCGAATAGGCCCTCTTAGAAGTTCAGACTTCAGAGAGAGAGAAACTAACCACAATGGAACAAATTATTACTGTTGAGGACCTTTTCACAAACTAGAAAGAGATCAATTTTTATAAGTTCAGTACTTTCATGAAATATTGGATTACATGCTAGTGTCTCTGTCTTTTGGTTATCACAATGTAACATAACAGTAGCAAAAAGATACTGCTATCTGGTAAGTAAAATCTAAAGCCACAAAAAGATACTGAGCAAAGTAGGGTGCAACCTTGGATTGAGTCTAGTCAGAGTGAGTATTAGAAAATCTAATCGGAGGAGAAAGGGACAATAAGTGAAGTAGCGGAAGAAATAGGAGAAGACTACAAGGAGAATGCTGAGCAATGGGGATGAGGAGAGAGACCACAATAGAATTTGGAATAGAAGGCTGGAGATATAATGGAGGAAGGTATACATTATGTAATAGATGGATTGTTTATTACTGGGTGTGAGAGGTGTTTATAATCTTGGCCATTCAACCAGTATTAATCCGTGCTTCAAATGTACAGTCAAGCATAAAGGGATTTGTTGAGAGTCCCACAACAACTAGAGATATGACCTAAATAGTCCTAACTTTACAAATGAGTTTTGTGAGGTCGTGTTAGACCGTAGGCTTAAAGTCCAATAGCTCATTCCTTTTTTCCCAAGCCTTCCCCTTCCTTCCCCTCCAAACTGCAAACAAAGCTGTAAGCTCTTATACCATCTTCAAAGACAAAAGAGAGAGATCAAACTAGGTGATAGATCAAAGAATCTGATTCTGTTATAATGATTATCACTACAATTATTTTGTTTCAAGGTACTGTTTATACCTACTATTATAACTATGATATATTGTGACATGTGGAGGTGATGTATACCACCTAACCAAACAAGCTGTGACATATACTTTTATTGTTAAAGAGCTTTTGTGCTTAGGGATATATGTCATTTACAAGAAGAGAATTTGTTAAATCCAAGAATTGTACTTCGATTAAAATGACATACACAAATGCAAACTGAATTAATTTTAAAGATATGTACTTTAGGCCCCAAAGATTATATATACTCTAACATACCTTGTGACTAGCAACATCTTCAAAAACTCTAATACCTGAAACCACAAACAAAAAGCACCAGGAAGAATAAGAATAAATCCAAAAGGTCAAATATTAGCATAATCATCATTATTCATCTTTGCAGTCTAAATATACAAAGGGTCTTGCTAACGGGTGCCTTAAGGGCATTGGTTAAGGAATCCCTTAATAGAAATTTTATCTTGGAAATACAAGTTGCCCCAAGGGCACTCGTTAACATTCTTCATATACAAAAGTATGGCCAGAAAACACCTCCTTATAAAATACAAATAGAAAGTTGTCCAAAGTCAAACATTGAAACATGAGAATCCAACCCAGATATTTCTCAAACAGATGGGCCAACCATTGAGGACTCTTTGTTATGAAAATATGTGCTGACGTTTAGAAAAATCATATATATCAAAGATTTAACCTTAAACCTTTCTTAAAATCATTATACTTGCTTACAGATACACACAAAAAAAAAAAAAAAAAAAAAAAAAAAAAAACCAAAAATTTTAAAAAAAAAAAAAAAAAAAAAAAGAGCACCGTAAAAAAAATATGCATGGCTGCTAGTGTATCAAAATTATTTGGCAGCTAAAATCTCTATTAATTACAATAGTCAAACTAATCAGGTAGATAATTT
>Ga0228710_1008525_pt1 | contig 14673 bp, 6 predicted proteins | sample MedpolnodulmetaG_FD_177995 | JGI IMG/M metagenome (GOLD analysis project Ga0228710, IMG submission 177995) | Root nodule microbial communities from Medicago polymorpha collected in Santa Monica, California, United States - pink nodules | ecosystem: Host-associated > Plants > Roots > Nodule...
AAAAAAAAAAAAAAAACTTATTGTCAAAGTTGATCACCATTTATTTTGAATATTATACCAACTTATGCAAGTAGATAGGTTCAAATAAGTCAATCCAAACTAGTTCAAATGGTCCAACTATTTCCATTCTGTTTTTTCTTGAATGATTTTAAATTTGTTCTCTTTACAGTTTGCAAAAGATACTGGAAAGTACATTGAAGAGAAGACACTGAAGGTAGTCCTCATCAGCCCACCATCTTCACCAGTTTTGCTACCACTAATTGGTGATACCAAACTGGATGCATCCAACCAAATCAATGTCCTAAAAGATAGGATGCCCAGTGGAATTGAAAACATACCTCCCCTTCTTAGAGTGAGCTCCTCTCCTTCCAAGTTTCAAAAATTAATCTCTCTCACTAGTTACTTGAATTATGAAGACACAGTAGCCATTTTCTGTGGACATACATTGTAGTATAATATGAATAACATCGTTAATTTTTCGCTTTTTGTGCCTATCAAGTTGCCAGCTATCTGTAGGCACCACCAGATGTGAATTTGAGATTTTTTAGTTTTAGTTCAACTCGGTGGTGGCATATATTGTTCCGTACCATTGGATGATAGATGATAAATTAATAACTCTCATTTTTTTATTTACTTGTACCAGGATTCAGAGGAAGTTAAAGGTTTGGAAGCAGCCTTGGATACAAGAGAGGATAAAACAGATGAGGTTATTGTCCCAAGGCATGCTGAAAATGTGGGTGACATGAGCCCAGAAAAAGATGATGTGCAGTTGAATTTAGCCAAGAGTTGTGAGGAATTGAAGTCAAGGCTTTGTATGATGGATTCCAAGCTAAGAGAGGTTAGAGATCCTGAATTTAGATCAATCATTATCACAGTAAGTTTTCTAGTCCATGTGCCCGTCATACTTTAACATAATTCTCTCAAAATGTTGGCTGATAGATATCTAAACTTTATTAGACTACTAACCTTAAATGGGAATTGATGGAGGAAGTGAGTGTAATTTAAAGCTATCTAATATTTGTTAACCCCACATTATACTAATATACGGATACATAAGGCTAGGATCATATCATAATGGCATATTCATTTGAAGTTAACATGTTTTTGATTGTGTAATGATTATTGCCTAGGGCCATAAATTGTCTTAAAAGGTTTAATATGCTTATCCTATGCCGGTGTGGTTTATTAAGATATTAACTCAGCTTATCGAAGACTTGGTGTCAGTTCTTTAAGTTGTGTTTTTTGACATTTTTTGTAAAGTGCAAAGATGAAAGCAATTCACATCTTTAGTTTTGATCTTTGCAGACTGAGGCTGCTGTGATGAAGTTAAATGAGGAGAGACGCGCGAACATTAAAGAAAAAGATTTGCTGAAGCAAGAATTGGTAGGTTTAGGTTTTGTTATTTTTTATTTTATGTCGATGCTATCCTGCATGAATTTTGCCTCCCATATCCAACAGTCCGTTTCCAAGGCTGAATGGAAGCGGTTTAGCTGAGGCAATACAGTTGAGAATACTAGAAAGCTCTGTTGTTTTTAAATTGAGGTTCTCAGCTGCAATTGCTTTTTGTGGCTTCCGCAATTGCAATGCGGCCATATGATTTGTCTGCATTTTTTCACAAAATTAAGGGCAACAACATAACCGCAAATGCAATTTAAAATAGAAAGTCCATTTGATTGATAGTTTTTCATTATAAATACATCATCTTATAAGGAATATTACATCTGATATGCATTGCAAAGACAAGTTTCTTATTATAAGCACCGTTGTCCCCTTTGGAACTACAGAAGATGATATTACATCTGATATGGTGAGATCATGGTAGTTATATATTTTTCCCTGTTTTGAGGGTGTGATATGTCATAAGCAGGAAGAGTTAAAGATATATGAATTGTTTGGATAAACAACTTATTTGCAGCTTATAGCACAATCATTTATAATGATGAGTGTTTATGTATAAGCTATGTCGTTAATAAAAGATAAAATAGAGTTAAATTGTTTTGGTATAAGCTATAAGTTGTTTTCATAAGCTATCTTGGATAACTAATGAAAATACGTTGAAAACAACTTATGAACAATGTGATAAGCTGTTTTCATAAGTTATCCCAAACTATCAAAACTTATTTCAGTAGATAGTTTATGATGCTTATTGCTTAAGGTTTTTCGATCATCAAAAATAGATTTTGTGTATCAAAATGTCTCGAATAACATATTTATGCTGTATGAGTCTTTTCTTATGATGTGTTCACTTTATTTCAGAACTTATTCCTTTTTGTTCACTTTATTTCAGAATTTAGAGTAGAGCAAGTGTGGACAATGCTGCCTCGTTAAGGTCAGGCAAAGATGGCAAGAAAATATCTAGATTTAATAGAATGCTTGAAGATACAGATTACGAGGATGAAGTGGAATCAGGGTCTGCTGGAGAGCTAGAGGATAAGAAAAAGAAAAAGCAAAGGAAGGAATCTGATGTGACCTTGATGACTATCCTCTTGACATGGGGTTGAATAATGTTTTAGGGATTACTATGGATTGTATTTTGTTTTGGATTTTAGTTTATTTTGATGATGACCTTGATGACTATACTTTTGATGATGACATTATTGTAATCAATATAAAATTAGATTCTATGTGGTTTTCCTGTTGAATGTTACTCCTGCCCATCTATATTGTACAGGTGACTGTTGTGTTTTTGTCTATGAGTGATATTTAAGAGAGGATCATTTGCATTGTAGATCTGGTTTGGTCACTAGAAAACCTCTTTGTAATGTATCTTGAGGGTGAAGGTTCCTCTAATGATTTGTGTTTGAAAATTATCATAGCTTTAATTTAATCATATCATATATATAAAGCTATGGTATTCAACATTCTTGCTCCTTCCTTTATGCTTTTCACATTTTTAGTAGTTCAAATTTTAAAACTTGATGAAAGCGTTGGTTTATCAATGAGCAGTGTGAACTGTGATGTAAGTGGTATAAAAAAAATGTAAAGATTTTAGGTGTTGGATATTCTTTATCTTCTTTTCAATAATAAAAAGAAAGATGGTTACTTGTCTAATATTGCCATACAAGGTACAGTTTATGTTGGTACAAAATCAGAATTTTCAAAGCTTGGAGATGTTTTCAGACATCAACATTTGAACCAATGTAGAAGTAAATCATAGGTGACAAGTCTTTTTTATCTGCACTTTATTTCAAAATTGGGTTTTCTGTATAGGCTTTCATCAATTCAGTTTGCAACTGCTGCTGAGGTGTAGCAAATATTTATTCCTCGTGATTATTAAAACATGAATGAACAAGTTTAACTTGTATCTCTAGTATTGAATTGCTGCAATATTTTGAAGTCTGCATTGCATAGTTTTGTTTCTAATTAGCATAAAACAACTGCTTATTTTTCATAACATTACACTGATTGCTAAATAGGCAAGCAAGAAGTGGTAATTGAATACTTTTGCAGAGAGAGAAATTGCACCAATAATTCATTTGTTCAACTGTTAGTTGAAGTGTAGTGTGTGACTTGTAAAGTCCGGAGTATCAAGTTCATTCCTACTAAAAAAATGTCAATATTTAAGAATGTATCAATATTTGAAAATCGTTCGAAATTCTAATAATGATCGATGCGCTCCTCTCAAGTAGAAATCCATGGTATTACTATTCTTTACGACTAGGATGACTACCCATCAATGACAATTCGGGAGAAAAGAAAAGGAAAATGAATATTAGTGTTTCAAAACTCAATTTATATTTATTTTCTCTTTTTTTATTGAATCAACACCAATAAAGTTTCTCTCTCAATTATAACTTGTAACATATGTTACTTAAATAGTCTTTAATAAAGACGATGACATCACTTATTGTCGAAGTTTTGAATGATTTTCAACAATCGTTGTACAATATATGACATGTGACACTCACCCAAGTAATTGTCCTACTTGGTTTTCAAAAATCCTACCCATGTGATAATCAATTTAAAAAAAGCTTGCCACTATTCATTCTTGCCTTCATTATTCGTAATGTTAAACATTTCCCTAAAAAAATATACGTTGGAAGAGATTAGCCTTTTAAACGAAAATAAATTAGAAGAAAAAGGAAACTAAATTAACTTAAACGATTTGTTTTTGCCATTACACATGATATGTACTTTGGTCTATAAAAAAATTATATTATTCTAAGTTAACCCGAGACAATAACCCGTCTGATTGACACGGATTGTAGCTCAACTGATGTATTTGATTATTTACGGTTTCATCATATTATTGAAGTATACCCATTTGACTGATGACTCGAGTCTTGTTAATAATTCTATATTCGAATCATGTACCATAAACATTATAAACATGTTGTGATAATATTATAAGGATAAAAAAAAGTTTTTTAAAATCTACTGCACCCACTTTTCACCTGTTTTGATTACATTATTATAAATAAATATATTCCTCTTTTAGAGAAAGTCTTATATGTATACAAACACAAATAAAACTATTTGGGTACACACACAACAATGAAGAAAATTAAATGCTAAATAAATTAGTCACATCAGTCAACATCATTAAACTAATTTATCTTTTAAAAAATAAGCTTTTGTGTGAGTGTGCCTAAACTTTTTGCATTTGTGTTTGTTTCTAAGCAAGATTTTCTCTCCTCTTATAAACTTAAGTAATTATTTCTAAAAAAAAAAAAATCATCCGATATTGTTCGATTAGAACCAATATCCTAATTAATTGATTCAATCACAAGTTAGTTATTTTTTCTTGAAATCTATAGAATAGTATGTTGGAAATATTAAGAGTAAATTAGAATATGGATAGTTGGAAAAGATAGAAGAGAGTTTTGTTGTGCCTGGTCTAGACCACTGCCTTGAAAGCAAATTTTCGGTGGACCTCCGGTGCAACCCAAATCCGGTTTTGCTTCCCAAAGTTTACACAACTGCGTGTCTGAACTCGTGTACTAGAGGTCAAACACGATGGAGCTTCACAAATAATGCCCAGAATAATTGAGAATGGAATGATTGACGATGGTTTTTTGTTTTAACTACTTGCTCTCCTTCTCCCAAGTTTCAGAGTTTATCTCTTATATATAAAACAGCCCCGAGCTACAAGATGTCCTTAGCTATATAAATTTCTTGCTTTGGATTCTACCCGTTGGCACATCATTTGTAACTGTTGGCAATTGTTTATTATCATAAATATTGATCCTAATGCCAATAAAATGAATTGATGTGTTTGGTTATTAACCGAATAATCATAGCAATCAATCCAATCGGTTACTGGCAGAAAATAATTATAGGAGTAAAGGGTTACTTGATTGTCATTATTCCAACATCGTAGAGCTGTATGTAGGTGATATTTGCTAATGTCTCCAACAAACAAAGATGTTATGTTGAATAGGTAAACTAAACTTGAATAAATTAAGGTCTAATTTTATCTAAAAATCTAAACACTACTATTTATTTTCTTCCAACAATAACTTGGAGTTTGAGCCATCTAAAGTGCCAAAGATCTGGGCAATTTCCTCCGGCGTCTTTCCTTTTATCTAGTCATCAACTTTACTCCATGTAGCATGCAGATGTTGTAAGGTCAACATTTTGCTACTCACTTTATGAACATAAATAGTATCAACATAACAATCGTAAATGGTCTCATTAATGTCCTCAAATCTTTTTTAAATCGGATGCATTATTTAATAATTCGTATGCAAAAAATAATACCACTCTTTATTTTTCACCTACGTCTATTTAATAATTCGGTTAGCATTACCCTATTATTTTGCTGGATTACAAATTTGATGCAGGGAAGAAAATACACATTTTCTTTTTAAAATGTACGTGCCATAAATATTGAGGTATAACAAGTTTAGTACAAGATGCTACAACCTTTTGAAAACAAGACAGCTCCCTTTCTTTTTCTTATGAGAATTATCGGACTAAAGAGACTAATATCACAGATGATTCAATAAGTTGTAAGAGGACTAACAAAAACTTTTGGTGCTTGACTGGGTGAAAGCACCAATTTCACTTTTTTTGAAGAGCGTTTATTCTCACTTAAGGTGACACAGGTGAAATGAAGTTGCAGAAAGATAACACAAGGATAAAACGTGTAAAAAGATAACATGAGAATAAAGCTTCTCTAGACTTTTCTCTAATGATCTAATGGAGAATTTGAAAGTTGATTGTTCTATCTTTGCATCCATCTAAAGAAGTTGAAGATCAAGGTTGTCCATGCATTTTTCCAAACTTAAGTATTACTTTCAAAAAGTCCAGAGTTAGAATTTGACAAAACTTAACACATTGCAAAATGTTAACTATTATGCCTTATGAAATCAATTATGAGCATCAGTTAAACTTCATTACAATAACCAAGTTCATCCGAAATAAGATCATATAGGAAAAGTAAAAAGAAGTTTGCATTTGCCTAGAAGGAAAAGTAAAAGGAAGTTTGCATTCACCTAGAATATTTACAATATGTTGCAAAATCTAAAGACTCTACTCGTTGTTCCCTTCCAATAGCTTGGAGTTTAAGTCATCTGCAGCTCCAAAGATCTGGGAAATTTCCTCTGGTGTCTTGCCTTTTATCAAGTTATCTACTTTACTCCAAGTCAGCTTCACCAGGCTATCAACTTTCAAGAAGCATGCAGATATGGTAAGATCAAGCAGAGTTTTAGGGTCAACATTGACAAATTGAGCATCCAAGTCCTTGAGCTCAAAATCCTTTAGTCCATTGTTGTGCTTGTGCTTCTTGCAGTATTCAATGACCATGGTCAACATTTTGCTACTCACTTCAGGAACAAAAATGTTACCAACATCAACAACAGGAATGGTCTCCATAATGCCCTCAAATCTTTTTGCCATAAGTGCCATACCATAGTCAACTTCAAACACAGCCCCATCAGAGCTTATCAAGTTGATTTTCTTTGACAAAACATCTGGACTGCAATCCATTTTCTCTTCCTGCAATTACTAAGATCTCAGTATGGTTTTTTTAAAAATTATATATCCATTGCTTAATAATTGGTATACACAAAACAACATAATTCCAAAAATAGTCAGATAAAAATCTTCTACGCATACATTGTTCCAAACAAATTTTGATCCAAATGTTCCTGATATTTCTTGTGGGTTGAAGCAGTGAAGAAAAATGACATTTCCTTTTTGAAAAATATATAATATCAATATTTTCATGTATAACAAGATCAGTACAAGAGGCTATAAAAACTCCTTTTGAAAATATGACACAGCGCTGATTCCATTTTTCTGATGTGAATGGTACAAGATTAGTACAGAATACAGATGTTTCAATAATCATATGATTATAATACGACTAACAAAAACATTTAGGTATGTCAATCGGTGAAAGTACCAATATCACTATTAATTTTGGAGACCATTATTCTCAAGCGAGTTAATAAAGGTGAAATTACAGTGTAAAAAAATAATAAAGGTGAAATTAAGGCGTAAAAAGATAATTTTAGAATAAAAGTATAAAACTTCTCTCAATTTTTCTCATACTGATGATCTATATGGAGGATCTGAAAGTTGATGATTCTTTGCATACAAATAAAAAAAGTTGAAGAATTGAACTATATAATAGTTGCTTCTTTCCTTCTTGAGAATTTAAAAATTCAAAACCAGAAGGTAACTATTTGATTATTTCTATATATGAATCTCATTTGGTTTTAGGAAATATTTTCTGTTTATCAAACTTATTTATAATTTTAAACTTTAATTACAAAAAAATGAGGTGTTTCTATATAAGAATCTCATTGGGTTTTAGGAAATATTTTTTGTTTTTCAATCTTATTTACAATTTTAAATTTTAATTTCAAAAAAATGAGGTGCATGTGAAACAACATGATATTAGTTTTACTATAATGGTTATGGTTAAGAAAGAGCGCAAAAATTTCAGAATTTGACCTAAATGTTATTTTCCTAAAGACACACAAGGTTTACCAAAACATGTTTCAAAAGGAACTGATGCTACATAATCCAATTTTATGATTATATCCAATAAGAACTAAATTTTACTGAAATCACCTTTATCCTGTTTTTTGTGCACTCATCAAACTTTATGGAGAAATCCAAGGTGTTGATAACAAATGTATGTTCAACCTTCTCTCCTGCAAGTTTCCGATCAATCTGGATACCAAAAATTTAAGTCAAAAGAGCTATTACAGGCAAAAATCAGATGAAATAACAGATTAAAACAAATGACTAATTTGTATTGAATACAAGACCATTACGAAAGCAATTAAATTGCCATCATTCAAAACTAAATTTAGGTTGGAGTATCCTTTGTACTTTGTTTCTCATATGATCATATTGAGTCAAAATATATATATATAGTACATGTTTATAAATTTAGAAGTATAAAACATATAGAAATGGGAATTAGAGAATACCATAGCAAATATAGCATCCGTTATTTCTTGATTCATCTCTTCATATACCTGCGATAGTTAAAATGAAGAAAAGCCAGAGTTAGAAAAGAGGGAAAATCAAAACAAATAATACTAGAAAAACATTGCTGCAACTTTTCTAAGGTAATGTCATCACTAACCAGGTGGTAAAAGGATAAGAAGCTGGTTTCTTCAAGATTAGGAAGTCCAAATCTTCGGTGAAGGGATCCGTCGAAATAACTAAAAAAACTAGTGAGGCGCTTGGTCATAATCTTGTAACTTGACCATCTTTCGAGCAGTACTCTCAACAAAGGTTCATCTTGCTTTTCTTGCAGAGATGGTAGAACCTAATAATAAGAAAATCATATAATAAATCATGTCAATGTATAATACATATACTATTGATACATGTGAGACAGAATAACTACGGTTTAATATAATAGTGGCTTGGAATTTTCTTTACTTGTACACAATTCATAAACAGATATAGATACCTACTAAACCGTATAAAACTGCTGGCTCTCCTAACAAATTAACCACTAACATTTACCAATTTAAAAATCAAGTTTATAAATTAAGCACTTAGTTGTGGATTATGGCTCAAATCGCAAAGAAGCCGGTCTCCTGCTTAGTAAGAATAATTTGATGAGAATGTTTTAAATTTGATGTTTAGGCTGTCTTTTCAGATAATTTTTTTAAAATGTTTAGACACAAATCTGGATACAAAGATTGTGGAGCCTGCTCATATGGTAATTTTATTAAATTTATTGAGTTGTTTCTTCATGTAATGTTAAGCCAGTGGACACAAACACAGAACATTAAATTAAGAAAATGAATTAACTGAATGTAATCACATGTATCTGTGTCAGACACTAGAAACGCCTTGGATCAAAAGTATGAATGCTACATGGACACGCAGTAGCTTTGAATTTTCTGTACTTGTACACAATTCATTCATAAACAGATCTAGATACTCGCTTTAAGACATTATATCTAAAACCGTCTGTTATCCTAACAAATTAATCAATCACTAACATTTATAATTTCTTTTTTTTGAATGGCAAATTATTTATAGGGGATTAAATCCCAAGTATTATACCGATAAGAAAAATAAAAGCCCCCAAAACACCCAGCGAAAAATCAAAAATACAACAATTTCCCGACACCACCAACAAAGATCAATAAGGTAGCCGACAATGATTTGTTGCTTCAAACGATCAGAGGCGACCACCACTCAGCTTCCGGTAAGACGGAGGAGCCACCAACAAAGCCTAAAAGAACCAGAGTAAAAAAACTAGCTCCCGATCTCGAATCAAAAGTGATCGGCCCACCAGACTCCCAACACCAATCAAAAAGGCGCCCCTCAACTCATGAACCACCAGAGCAGACACCAAAACCACTGCAGTTGAAGCTACATCGAGCCTGAAAATTTGGATTTGTGGGAGAAGAGGAAGAAAACTAGGGAAGGGTTTGTGAAACGAGGCTGTGGTGAAAATCTAGAGAGAAGGCAGAGAACCTCTCTCTAAATCTGTTTTCTTCTCTACTTAACATTTATAAATTAAAGTATGATTGATGAATATGATATGATAAGCAAAATAAATGATGAAAGTGTTACTGACTTTTGATGTGATATAGTCTTGACAAGTTTCCTTATACAAATTATATAGTTTTCGCTCGTAACCAGGAAGAGATTTTGGAGAGCACAAATTGTAAGCGGTCCTGCGTTAAGATAAAATCGAAATTGAAATTGAAATTGAACATATATAATACAAAGTTTCAATCGAAATTGATGATACGTACGTACGTATATAGCATGATGTGTTCCTCAGGAGTAAAGCCAGGCTCCGATCCTTCTAGAATTTTGAAGAGCTTCGCGATCCCCTCCTGCAAAGTCCTTAATCCTTCTTCTAAGGGGATTGCACTTTTCACATACTTGTTCCTCGTCGTTGGCGTCCTCGTGTTAGCTTCTTCTTCGTTGTTTCTCACATTGTTGTTGTTGTTGTTGAAGTTGAATCCAAAAGGCATCGTCAGAGAGGGAGAGAGAAAGAAAACCTTGATAATGAACAAAAGTAAGAAGGCTTTAAGGTGCCATTTAAAAATTCCCATGCCATTTTGTTAAACAAATGACCTGGCAGTGATTAAGTTGGTCAAGGGACGAATTTTTAACTGATTAAATAATGCAAGGGTAAATCGCCAGGATTAGCAATTACAGGGACAAATTTTTAAATGGCGCCTAATTGCAAGGACTAAACATATATTAAAGCCAAGTAGGAATGAGGGCACTATGTTTATTTCTTGTTATTATATTCTTAAACTTAACTCAAAAGATATTAAAGATAAACAATTAACAATTAACTTAGAGTATACTCTATAGATGGACCTTAGAATATTTTCAGTTTTATAAGATTTGTATACTTTTTGTTGAAGTGGGAATTGTTATTCTGTATTTTATTTTAAAATAATTGAGTTATGAACAATTAATTTCAAATCAAAAAATTATTTTATTTGAAACTAAATAACATCAACAAATGAGTTCAAAGTTTGATATGATCAATTACTTTTTTTATAAGATATATTATTAAAAAGAATGGATAAAATATGTTCAAAAAATCAATAAAAATAGTTCTTTTTTTTTCTCTTTATGAATATTTTTATTCAATTTTAGTGTCTTTTTACTTTTAAAGAGACTATTTAGTTTGAGGGACAAAAAACACACATTTATTTTCTAAACCCAGGCATAAATATCTCAACAAATTTTATTTTAATCTTATCAACCAATATTTTTTATTTATTTAAGTTTTTAATTAATTCTTAACATTTATGTAACATTAATATCTTTTTTTTTATGTGGTGTTCGGGAATCGAACCCCAGACCTTGCATATATTATGCATTATCCTTAGCGACTGAGTTATGCTCACGAGAAAAAACTACTCAAGTCTTATCAATTAATATTATTTAATTAATTAATTTTTAATATTTTTATTCAAAAAAATTAATTTTTAATATTTATGTAGCCTAAATATCTCAACAAAACTACAGTTTTTTATGCAACATGTCGCTCGTAAGTTTGCTTATTCTTAGTATATTTATTTTCTAAAACTAATATTTTATCTATATACTATATATAAAGAAAACTACCCCTTCGACACTTTTGTTTTTTTTTCTTCTTCAAAAATACCCTCAATTTTCAATGCAGACCACACATGTAACAAATAGATAAGAATAAATTTAAATATTAAAATAAATGTAACAAACACAATATGTATGTCTGGTTTTTTTTTTATCATTTAAAAAGTGTAACAAATTAGATGAGTATATTTATATTTACTTTTTCATTATCACAATTATACCTTTAAATAACTTTTTCTATAATATAAATGTTTTTTGGTGTCATTAAAAAAAATTTAGATTATATTTTTTGTTATATTGTTAGTGTCATTGAAATAGATAATGATGATTAGTTTTGTTTGTTATAGTTTGAAACAACAAATATTTATATTTTTAGTTTTAATCAAAATCAAAATTTTATAAAGAAAAACACCAGCGTTCATATTTTCGCTAGTATATATAGGGGAATGCTGGAATACACCCACTTCAATTTATGAAGGTGTATTTTAACATGGTGCACTTTTTGACTTGGACAACAAAACCAACATTTTCTTTCTAAAAGCAATTAAAGTAATAGGTATATTAGTAATTTCAAATTTCATTTTTTGTAATCAGAATTTTTTCTCTCTCTCTTAGCTGTGGACTTTCGCATTAGTTCCTCTTTCGTCTATCTTCTTTACCCTCTCTTTATCTCCATTAATTATACAGAGAGAATTATTGACTAAACTAGTTATGTGATATTATTTTATTTATAGAAGGTAATAGTCACATTTGTTGCTTGAAAAAAGAGTGAAAAGAAGTAGAACACAAAGACACCGAAAAAAATTATACCAATTTCATTTGCACCTTTGAAGCTATAATGTCTCTATGGAGAGAAAAGCACAGGAAAGTCGATGATGGATGCAGCAGAAAAAATAGTTATCATCTATTTCCATTTTTTCATTCTATTTTGTTCGGTGATCCCAATTTGTCCAGGAAGAAAAGCTTATTTCTATCCCCCTTCTCTAATTTTTCTTTTACAGAATTTTACCTTTAAATTTTGTATCCTTTTACTGTACATACAACTGTGCTTGGCATATGGGTCATTTTAATGGAGCTTTTCTTATCTGGGTTTGATGATAATGGAGGTTTCTTGTTTATACCTTCTTCACACTAAAATTAAGCATCACGATGAAAGAGAGAGAAAGGAAGACCAGCAATAATTAGTGACAAAGAAAATTATAACTTTATCCTTATGTTTTGAATTTTTTTAAAATAAATAATTGGGGTATTTTAGTCCAAATTCAAAAGGTGCATCCCGCTAAAATACACCATCATAAATTGAAGTGGATGTATTCTAGCATTCCCTTATATGTGTGTGTGTTTTAGCAACCCACTTCAAAGTGTGATTTCCACTTTTTAGTTACAATTTTGCTAAAAAACACCTTCATAAAAAGTGTCTTATAGCAAAACCCTATATATATTTGCTAGTTCTTGGAGTGATGTATAGTGACATATAATGACTATATTTTTTTTTTGTGGTGGCCGGGGTTCGAACCCCAAACCTTACATTTATTATGCATTGTCCATACCAACTGAGCTAAGCTCACAAGGACATATAATTACTATATTTGATAATATAGCAACGCCATCCTTATGTGGAGATCTTATATAAATTTTATTTATTTTCTTGTCTTCTTATTCTAATTGTAAAGTATGAACGATGGTTTTTATGAAATTTTGTTTAATGACACCAACAATACACACACACATATTCATATCCCCGTGTGCGTATGTCCGATTTTCTATTGAACCTAATTGTATATCTATGTTATTGCATCTCGTTGTAATTTTTTAGCATATACTCTCTCCGTTCCAAATTATATGATGTTTTGTGCATTTCACACGTATTAAAAAATGTAATTAATTGTGTGTAGGAAAAATATATTATGAATTGTTTTACAAAATTGTCCTTATTAAATGGTGTGAGAAAGATAAATTAAAGAATTGAAAGAAGATAAAGTAACAAATAGTTAAGGATATAATAGGAAAAGTAACATTAATGTTTCATTGGTATTGTAAAGCGACATATAATTTAGGACAATTTTTTTCTTCAAAACGACTTATAATGTGGGATGGAGGGTGTACCATATAAAATGATGTTCGTAAATCTAGTTGTGGTGACATGTCCTTCATATCTCTTCAAATCTCACCACCGCCGAAAATTTGCTTTGGCAAAAATAGTTTGGAATTCAGATACCCACCCCCCGCCCACCTCGCCCAAAAAATAAGTCCCTCATATCTTGGGTTATGCATGCGTAACTTACCGTTCATGTGTGACTTGTGCTCTAAGAAAGTTAAAATTACTTTCCACATTTTCTTTATTTACCCTTAAGCTATCAAAATTTGGTATTGGTTTGCATATGCAATCAATACAACTCTAAATTTCTCATGTTTGAAGGATATTTGGGAGATTTGTGATAGGTATAGGAGGATGTTTGCCCTAATGCTCAATTCAAGATGGTCATTACAGCTGCTAATCAACATCTTCAACTCTATGAGGCTCTCTAGAAATTACGCCAAATTCAGTAATAGAAGTGTGGCATGGAGATTTGCTATTTCTTTAATTATCTGAAATGCTTCTTCATCCGGTAATAAAACCAAGAAGTCCTCCAACCCCTCAAGGGAGATCTCATCATCTTAAAGAACTTTAAGGTAGATATTCATCACCCAAGAGCTTCGCTCATTATGAGTGGTTTTTTGAGATATTCAAGATACATAAACATAAATAGTTTTTAACTAGTTTTTGTAATATGTTAGTGGCACATGGGTATATTATAAATATATAAATTAACTAATTTTTTATTTGTGGTGGTCGGGTTTTGCCCTAATTTTAGCCTAACCAGAATGTCCAATTTTACTCTAATACCCCTGATTAATTATTAACCTTATTTTTTCATTCTCCACAAAATCACACCTAATCTCCTATTTTTTTGAAGATCACACCCATCTCTTATTTATTAAAGTTAACCCGGAAGCAAATGTTTGCCCTAATTTTAACCTAACCCTAATGATCAATTTTACTCTAATACCCCTGATTAATTATTAACCCTATTTTTTCCTTCTCAACAAAATCACACCTAATCTCCTATTTTTTTGAAGATCACACCTAATCTCTTATTTATTAAAGTTAACCCGGAA
>Ga0228710_1008526_pt1 | contig 14671 bp, 11 predicted proteins | sample MedpolnodulmetaG_FD_177995 | JGI IMG/M metagenome (GOLD analysis project Ga0228710, IMG submission 177995) | Root nodule microbial communities from Medicago polymorpha collected in Santa Monica, California, United States - pink nodules | ecosystem: Host-associated > Plants > Roots > Nodule...
ATATATAAGAGAGAAGACCGATTAACCCATTGCCTTGAGGTTTTGGGGTAAGAGTGTGGTGTCTCTCTCTTAGTGGGTCCTAGACGATTAGCACATTGCTGCTCTCCAGACTCCCCAACAAATTGGTATCAGAGCCTTGGTTAGACTCAACAGGGGAGTGGAAGCGGTGGATATATAAGATAGGACGTTTAGTACATTCAATGTTTTTATAAATGCAAAGATGTTGACTTAGACCATCTACAATGCAGCTCCCCATTTGGGTGCTTAAATGAGTTCCGACTATACACATCATTCGTTTTATAATTAATACTTAATAAGCACCTAATCTCTCCAACCCAGCACCTCAAAAAATTATTAATTGGGTCTCAAAAATAACTCTATACCATTAAATTTTAACAATAATTTATATACTTATTTGTAATTATATAATTTTATAATATTAAATTAATTTAATTATATAAAAAAAATAAACAATTTTTTATTTTTATTAATAATTCAAGAAAAAGTTAAAACTTGAAAAAACAATATAAAATGAATGATGATAAATTACATAATCTAAATAACAACTAATCTTGTTGACTATCAATCAAAAAGTGTTGCGAAATTCAAGAGTTGTCAATTGCTAATTGTGTAAAATTTCCAAGGGCTATATGCTACAATCAAGCAAATTCAAATTCAACTATTTTATAATTTATTTTTTAATTTTAAAATAATACAATAATTAAATATAGAGGAAAAATAGAATTAATTTTACATGTGGGATCTATGAGTAATAGAAGAGAGATGATGCCTATAAAAACACTCATCTTTATAAACATTATATTCATTGATGTCCCAATAAGGATGTCTATTTAACATAATTCTAAATAGGGAAAGAACCCTATTGTAGATGGTCTTAGAAGTGCTGATAGCACTATTAATTAAAACATAAAACTTTTACACATTGATGGTAAAACACGACCTTTATTGTTATTGATGTCTTTATTACTATCTCTCTTAACTAATCATTCTCCCACATAAATAATTATTTACTTTAATCATTCATCAAAATTCATCTCTAAAAAAAATACACTAAAAGCACGAATGATACCAAAAATCAATACCTAACTGAAATCCTGAAAGTGAAATCCGAAAAAGACAGGTAGCTATTTTCAATCACAAGCTCTATCTTTAGGGCGGACGGGTCGAAATTGAAATCATGAGCTGATTGATAGTTATGCATATTGCCTATCCCTTTTATTTGAATTGATGTATGATATTGATAAATGCTTTTCAATCATTCAATTTTGTTGCAAAAAAATTGTATAGACAGAAAGTTCACAAAAAACCTCGTGCTTACATGCAGGCCTTTTTCCTCAATAATTTTACAGGATTTATTTGATTCGAACAATTCTTTGGAACAACTTATGAGAAAATAAAAAATATATAAAGAAATGTAGGTATCGATAAATAAGTGTTGCATGAAACTTTGCTCTTTATTATTTTATGCAAATTTAATTATGGTAATTTTTTTAAGAAAACAAACTCAATTCATATCATTATAAATCATGGATTAAATACATATCAGTACAACTACATCATCACGATAGAGGTGAGACCTATCATTACATAGGATTACATTTGTTAATTCATGGGTGACCACATTAACTTGCTTTCGACTTAATTCAACATGAGAGTTTTGAAAATTGTTTTGAAAGAGCTCCTTACGGTCATACATAATACAACCAAAATCAGTGACATCATCTATACATGTCCTAAAAGAATCAACAACCTTCTTAGAATCTAACACATAATATATATTATCGAACTTAAGGGTTGCCACCCAATCAAGTCTCGTATATAAACTCATCTCTTCATCCGCATCGAGGTCACAATGTGTGGAGAACTAGGTAGTTTTTGCAAGCATAAAATGACTCTCTTCGTCTCTTAGACACGTCCCAAGTTATACTTATAAAACAACGAGGTGGGTGTGAACGAGGCATATATATTGCATTTATACATTCCAAGGGCCGGTTTTACCCATCGGTGCGAAGTTATGATAGGCCCGCAAGTGCACGGTCCTATCCAGTAGTAAAAAGTAACGATCCCACAGGGAGTTTAAGTGATTTCCAATATAATTTTTAGTTTTGATTAGCTAAAAGGGAATAATTCGGTTAAGAGAAATGTTTTCATTGATAAAAATTCAGAAATTATAAAATGTCTTATAATTGTGGTTTTAATCATAATGATAAACCCTTGGAATTCCATATTTATTTCTCTATTTTATAATGAGTTAATTCCTAAGGACATGGTGTTCATTTAGTCATTTATGTTTCATATAAGAATACCTGAATGCATCTCAAAACAATACTTAAACTTATTCTCATGGTTGTTCAACATTAAGACCCTTTGAATGCAACCTTATTGTCCAAAAACTCTCAAAACTATTCTCATGTTTTGATTATCTTGTCTAATCTCATTTGATTCAATATCAAACTCCATCTTTCAGTACTTTGTTTGATATTTGCTATAAAAGTTAATAACAATGAGATTGGATTAAAACATAAATTCGTATAATATAGAGTCTAGACCTAGGTTTGATTAGGATTCCATCATTAGATTATTCGAACAACCACAAGACTAGAAAAGTTTACTCACACATGATCATAGTAGACAAAATCTTAAAAGATGAAGACATAAAGATAAATGACATAAAACCAAATTGCTAGAAATGTAAAGAACATAAAGTAAAAGACAAGAAAATAAAGAAATGCAAATAAAGAGCAAAAACATAAGAACAATGCAGGAACTTAATTTCAACTTTAGAGTACGATTACAAGTAAAAATTCATCGTTTTGCCTCAGAAACGAGGTCTATTTTTTTTCCTAGAATCATAGACAAGTCATTAATTTCAAGTTACAAAACATAAACCGTAGAATTTCAAAGGTTTGTAACAACCTTTATTGTTCTCCACATGACACACGAGCGTGCTTCACCCACACACAGGCCATGCTCAACTTTGTAGTTAGAGAGTTCAAGACGCACGATTGTCCTTCACCTATTCATCATCGCGCTTCATCCATTGCACTAACATTCATTTGGTTTTTCCTCCTATGTCCTTGCACTTTTGATCCTTGATCTGGATTCAACTAAATTCTTCTTTTTCTCTTCATTATTTTATCCTGAAAATAAAAACTAACCCTTTGTTGTAAAATAGTTCTAACGTAAAACTAAAATCCCACAATTTTTTTTTAATTCAAAGACTTAAAATACCCTAAATTATGACTTATCAATTAGTTCTAACAGTCGACTGTTGTGGATCAGAATCAGAGGGAGCTGCACTACATGATTGGATGACTTGCGCATGTCTCCATTCTTCCATCAGTTGTTTTGCACGCTCGATAAACTGTATATTAGTCTCGTCAGTTTGAAACTTCGAAAAAATTGCAATAATTAATAAACTTGGATCTGAAAATTTTGAATATGAAAATACAAGTTATAAATTGATTTTTAGACATTTTTATAGGTTTCCTTCAGAAGAAAGATAATCATATTTTAGACACATGAAACACTAATGGTGCGTCATATTTTTTTTAGGTCAAGTTGTCTACTAACTAGAATTCTACCCTGAGAATAAGTGGGGAATATCGTAATTGAAGCCCATCCTATGCATATACAATCCAGTGTCCCTTTAGAGAAACAACATCATGGCACATGGGTGCCGATCCTCGCTATATATAGCCCAATTATCTCTAGACCCAATTTCATTAAAGTGATGAAAGACCCAAACCTGCAAAGTTAACAACAAATAAGTATTAGTATATAAAACATTAACATATGTATAAATAAATAAGCAATTTGCTATTATTTATATTTGTAACAAAGTCAAGTATCCAGACAGGTGTTTAGTGTTTTAGTGTTATAATGGGTTCCATCGAGGCTAGAAATGAGTTGATTCGATCCGAACTTGTCGGAGCTCGACTTGGCTCGTTAAGAATTAGTTCAGCTTAAAACTCGACTCGAGTTCAAAACGAATCTATTTTTTAACTCGAGTTCGACTCATCTAAAGTTCACGAGCAACTTGGTTCGATTCGTTAGGTTCAATTCGGTGCTCACATATTGCAAAGAAAAAATTGAAAAAAAGAAAAAAAAAAAAAAATGATGACATTACACTACAAATAATTAATACAGTGCAATCCTAAAAATAAAATAAAAAATAGGACACTACCCTATAAATAATTAATAGTGTGCAATCCTCAAACTCAGAAGGCATTTCTATGCTATGTCATACATTGTCGCTTTTATAGATAAATTACTCTTTTCTATTACTCAAATTATCCGATGTGGGACAAAATCTTATTAAACTAGATCATTACTACTGTACTATTATTGAAGCTTATTATTGCTAAGTTTTGGACTTAGTTTCTTTTTTTATTTTTTCCTTCGGTCTCAAATATAAGAAAAGATTCATGTTTTAGGTTCATTGAGTAGTTAATGTATCTGGTCTATATTGTAAAACAGATACATTAATTATTCAATGAACCTAAAAAAAGAATCTTTTCTTATATTTGAGACCGGAGGGAGTAAATGTTAAAAAAATGAAAATAATCAAATTTTTAATTAAATTAGTATTAGTTATTCCTTTAAAAACATTCAAAAAAATTTGAGGAAGTCTTGTCCCACTTCAACTTGCTTAATTGACTTTATGTAATGAATTTTAAATCTAGTTAACTATTTTATGTATATATTATTGTTCACACTCTTTAATTTTTTAAAATTATATATATATATATATATATATAATCGAGTCATCTCATGAACCAAATGAGTTAAACTGTATATAACTCAAGTACGGCTCATTAAGTTAACGAACTTAGTTTTCAGTTCATTTGGTTCATGAACCAAGTTCAACGAATCAATTGTCGAATTGAGTCTCGAACTTTGTTCAAGTTGTCTCAGTTCATTGGGAGCCCTAGAATCCACTATTAATCTCATTCTACATGTTAGCAAGGGCAATTGCTCCCTATGCATAATCGGAAATCAGTTTCAGGTCCCGGAAGTACTTCAGGTATGTCACGTCCATATGGTTTGCTCTCTTGTCAATGAAGAGTGTGACACCCACCAAGTAGATTAGATAGACGCGGAGATCATGATCTCGCTTCACCTGCATCTCTTAACCATCACGCTCTTCCTTGGCTACAACTGATTCCTATATACGCTTCTTAAAATATGCCCTCAACCAGCCAAAATGTTCATGAGCATCCTTTGTTTTCCTCACCTGATACTCAGCCTTCCTAGGATTAGACCACAACAACTCCACCATCAAATCAACTGCCTCATACCTGGTAAGAGAAATATTGTGGTCCAATAGACTACCTTCGATGGAGAGATGCAACAAACATGACACATCATCCAGTGTCAATGTCATCTCCCCAAATGGAAGATGGAAGCTAGATGTATCCTCATGCCATCTCTAAAAAAAAAGCAGACATCAAGTCGTGGTTAAGGATATGATAACTAACATGTTGTGGCCACTGAATTCCACTGGATTTCATGACATCTTTGAACCATCACTCTTGCATCCTATCCAAATTTGGTTCTTGTATATCCAATAGCTTTTTGTGGTTGTTCACACACTTTAAGTTGGCCCGCCACTGCAAAAATTAAAAAACAAAAACTTAATATCATTTGATAGGCCTTCAGTTTACATAAATAAACATAGTCTATCCATACAATTTTGTTAAGTTTACATAAATAAAAATAAACATAGCCTTCCATTTACAACGAAAACATAGCACAAAAAAGTTAAAGTTGTAGAATCTTACTACTCCCTCAAACATATGATATTCGACATGAAGATGGTATTGGATGAGCACAAACACGTCATGTGGGCCACTAGGATAGTCATCCAGCGGTTGTGACTCCATCTACACCTCCTCCCGCGGCTTCTCATCATCACCCGCGTTCTCCTCCTTCTCCTCATCTTTGTCCTCCATATCTTGCGGCTCAGGCTCAAGCTCGTACACCTCATGCTCAGGCTAAGAATCTCAACCCTTTCCCCCTGCCCTTACACACTCTCCCTTTCGCTACATTCCTCTCCAACCACTCCCGCCGTACAAAAGCATTTATGGAAGGTCTGTTGTTCCAAAGATAGTCCAAGTGCTCCATAGTCGAATCATGCAATATCACATATACATTCAATTAACAACAATCAACAACAAAAAAAATATAATCAAAAATGGCATATATTGTTGCAATTCATATTATATTTACTAAACCAGGAACAATTTTGTTCGGTTGATATAATCCAAAGAGGTTTAATGGCAGCGGAAAAAAATGTGACCCAAACATTGACAAATTGAGGGAATGAAATCCTACCATGTTTTTATTGTTCGAAAATGCTTGAAATATGATGCTTTTAAGCAAAAAAAAAAAAATTCCAAGAATGACAAAATGTTACGTTTTCGGATTTTGGGGTGTGAGAAGTTCGGTTATGACGAAATAGAAGTTGTTGAAGTCATGGGAGTTTCTAATTTCGAGTAATATACACGACGCGTTCAGTGGCGGAGCCACATTAGGACATGGGGTGGCCATGGCCTCCCCCATTATTTACAGGAAAGTACCAAAATACCCTTGGGTTAAAATGAAATTTACAACCATGCCATCCCCACTTTTTCTAATATTCACAGGGAAGCATGCCGAGAATATGCGGAAGAAGTGGAGAAACTAGCATATAAATTGATGGAACTTATTGCAATGAGTTTAGGTTTAGTACCAAATAGATTTTGTGACTAATTTATACATAACACGAGCAATATAAGACTCAGATTGTTGGATATTTGTATATTGGTCTCACTTTTGGTAAAACAAATATTCATGCATGATGTTGGATACGATGTTGCAACATGTTGGCACGGTTCAATATGCCCTTTTTATGTGCCATGATTTACACACGCTTTATCTATTTAAGGAATCCACGTCTTTCTACTTGTTGGCCAAGACGCGTGCTTTTTGTCCAGAATCAGCTGTGTGTTTTATTCCTAAAGTAATGACATTATTTTAGGAAACTTTGGATGTGTTTGGATTGTTCCTAAAGATGTTCCGACATTTTAGGAAACAACCTGTTTCTTCATGATTCTTGTAAAGTGGGTCAACTATTGGATTTGCTATGTTTTTTGAAGCCCAACAAGTCTATTCCACCCGTACTGCTTCAGAGTATTTATACAAGGACAGAAAACCTAATTCATTATCAAAGCCGTCATTTACATATTACAACTTTTAGGGTTTTTAGTCGTTTTTCATTGTGAGCCTTTTCTTGTGTCACCTTGATACATGATAAGGACTATGTTTTATTGAGTTGTAAATTGTGTATACCACTCCTAAGCTTTGAAGCACAGAGGTAGTTTGTGTTTCAAGGTAACTTCATCATTGTTTTGTAATCAGATAATCACAGGGTGTGTGATTGAGTGGAAGTGAAATGGGATCTCAGATCTAGGAGTTCGTAGGTTGAAGTCAGTACGGGTAGGTCCTAGGTCTTAAGTTGTAAACTTGGAGTTTGCTGAGAACTTAGAATAAGGACTACACTAGTGGATTTCCTTCCTGGCTTGGTAGCCCCCAGACTAGGTGTGTTTGTCACTGAACTAGGTTAACAATTCACGTGTGCCACCATTTACTTTCTTGTCTTTTACTTTTACCTAATTTTGTTTATTATTGTTAGCACGATGTTTAGACATTAAACTCAACATTCATCTTTTGTATCTGGTGTTGGAACATCACATAAAATATTTGAAAGCTAACGCACCAGAATTTCATAGATGGAGAGTGAATTCAAGTTAATCCCATTTTCAACACCTTCATTATTAATGTTGGTGATATGATTCAGGAACCAAACCCTTCATGATTTTTCTCACCATCTTATTTCAATTGTTAAATTAGTTATATACTAGGATTAACATATTTTGTCATACATGATTATTTATCAAATGATTATTCATACATTTTAAATTGTATGTTAGAGTGGGTGTGTTTAAACAAGATTGATATAGAACTAAAGTAATGCAGGTTTGGAGCAATGATGCTTATAAGAGTGTAGAGCACAAGGTTATGGTGAACTCGGGATAGGTTTTCCATTCCATTCTTTCTAAAACCGGCACTCTACGTTGATGTTGAGCCCTTAGAAGAGTTGAGAAATGATAAGAACCCTCCCAAATATTCAAACATCAACTGGGACAAATTTCGAAATGCCCAGAATGCAAAGTAATTTTAGTTTATTTTGATGGCGACCACCCTAAACTTTTTTATTTGGCTCCACCACTGGATGCATTTGGATTTTAAAATTCAAACCATAGCTCGGTTATATTTGTCGAGCAATGAGTAATTTTTTTAAAAAAAATAGGGCGCGTGAGTAACACGTGATGTGAGAAAAATAATAGCCATATAATAGAGCCTTATAGAAGGTTCATCTTTTTACGACCCAGGCATGTACAAATTCAATTGCTTTTCTACTGTCTTTTGGTCACATGGAATTCAGCAAAAAGTGAAAATGAAAATAAAAGGCTTCCCTATGGTTGATTACCTAGCAAGCAAGCCACACTCTAAAAAGAAGAAAAAGTATCAACATTCTAATTTCAAAAATAAAAGTTGTTGGGAGTACCCGCTACTTGTTGTCACGTAGATAGGACTAGGAGTAACATAATTTATTTTGATATATCACTCTAAATTCATGCAGCTAGAGGCTTTATAAGATATGCCACCATGTATGTGGTTTCAATTTCAAAGATGTTCCACGTTTAATAGTTAGGAATGTTAAAATGCAAATTGATAAAAAAAAGTCAAAACCCGATAAAAAAAAAATCAAAATTGTTCAAAATCGATATTTTTAAAGAGAAATGATATTTGAACAACTATTTTTTACAACTTTCTCTCTCGTATTCACATTATCTTTTTACTTTCTCTCTCTATTGTTTTGGTTTGTGTCAATACCTCATTTTCAGTTCACAACTCCATACTCTTGTACTTACATTATTTTTTTACTTTCTTTGATGTTTTCATACTCACATTATCAATTTTCAGTTCACAACTCCATGATTGAACCAAACCACTTGGGTTGCATGGTGGTATTGACTTGAAACTTAAGAATGTGTTCTCTTCAAGATCTCAAGTTCGATAATCCAAACATTTCACATTGGTGTATCATTCCATAATCCAAACATCCAAACATTTCACATTGGTGTATTATTCCATAATCCAAACATTCGCATTACGCCATTTTAGAAGCAAACTGTAAGTACTTAGTGGAACCATTTTAGCAAATTGGAGTATCTTCTGTTGGCTCGTCATTAAATTAAATGAATACATACTTTGAAATACTCCATAATTGAATTTTAACCGCTTTGAAATGTTTTGTTGTACTACCGTTTGTGTTATGGTCATTAGTCTGGGTTGATTACAAAATTGAATAAATGCTACAGTATGAAATAGATCAGCTTTGCAAGTAAAAATGAAATGTACATTGGACATAAATATGCAGAAATGGACAGTGGACTTGTATAAATAAAATGTTATTTTGGATTTTTTTTTTGAGTGAATGTTATTTTGGATTGAAATGCCATAAATGAAAGAAGAGAATTTTTTTTTTCACCAAGGAAGCTTCTAAGTCATCGGTCAACTATACTGATGAAATATAGAAAACATGATTATCATACCGTCGTTTTAGAATTTCATCTGGGTTCACTAGTGCAAATCAGGGATACAAAACCTGTTTTTTAGAGATTTAAGACCTGTATTTTGCCGGAGTTATATCAGCGGATGTTGTAAGTTTGAGATATGACACCTGTTTTTCATTGGGTACAATAACTACATATTATACCTTTTTTTCTTCTTCTTATAAACAGGTGTGATATGTGTATTTGTAACCCCACTTTTACAGTAAAACAGGTGTAAAATTTTGTACCGGTAGGATGTAAGTACATTAAAGCTAACATTTAACACCATATTTTCACCAAAAACAGGTTTTAAAATTATATACGGTACCTGCTTTTACCCAAAACAGGTATGAGAAAAACTATATAACACCTAGTTTAGTATTAAATAGGTGTTGAAAATTGACATACAACACCAATTTTATGTATAAACGGGTGTTCCAAACTGTTAAAATGTCAGGAGAGGAAATTTGGTCATCCATTAAAGAAGAATCTAGTGAATCTCTGCCTCCATTTGATAACAGAAGTGACTATTATCCAAGAACAGGAATTTACCATTCTCTTGTTATGCTTGAAACCAAACATGAAATCCCAGCAAAGCCAGATCTCTACACTGCAACTCTTGTGCTATCACAATTCCCACAAGGAGATCTTGCTGATGCAAGAATTGCATTCGTTGACTTAAGTACTAACTATAATGTAACCTGCGGTGAGATTCGTCGATCAGTTATGTCCCTTGCAACAGGTTTGTTCCATGGACTTGAGATTAGAAAAGGTGATGTCTTGTTTTTATTGTCTCTAAACTCAATTCTGACCACTACCAACCCTCTCAATACTAAGTCAGAAATTGCAAAACAAGTACATGATTCAGGTGCTAAAGTAGCTATCTCAACACCAAAAGAGTTACACAAATTGGTCCCAACTGGAGTTCCTACAATTCTCACCACTGGGACATTTGATGGAAAGTTTTTATCAATTGAAGAGTTAATAGAAGGTTGCTATGATTCATAAGAGTTTCCATGTGTTCATGTGGAGTAATCAGACACTGCCGCTATACTTTACTCTTTAGGGACTACATGAGTAAGCTAAGATGTTGTTTTGACACATGCAAATATCATAACCATAATGAAACTACTTTGCTGGAAAAGGGTACATGGCATGAAAAGGTATTTGACATATTCGCCCGACGGGACAATATGCCAACATCCTCGAGATGATCACCAGTAGGGGGTGGAGCGAACTCATGACCCCCGAAACCCACATTAACCCTGACATTGTCAAAGAATTTTATGCCAATGCCATGCCTGTGTGTGAGACTCATGATATGGTGGCCCAATTCACTTATACCACCATGGTCCGGGGGTACCACCATCCGCTTTAACCGCGATACTATAAACACCTACCTTGGTGAACCACTTGAGCTACCACCACCTGAGGACCCTACTAAACCAGCCCTTTTAGGTATGGCCAAAATGAGAGAGACAATGTGTGGAACCATGCCCGGATCGAAAGAGATATACTTTTACCTGGTAAACGCTACAATAGGGGGAGGACCAATGAGGCAACCACTGCCAATTTCAGTGACATGACCCTCGAGTCCGCTATCATTTTCCAGTTCTTGGTGCACAATGTGTTGCCCAAGAGTCATGTCACCACTACCCCTATTAGTACTACCCCTCTGCTATGGCACATACTTCGAGGATGAGAGGTGGATGTGGCCCGGGTCATATCTGAACAACTAAAGAATGTAGCCTTGAGTTGTATCATTGGTAAGGCCACCAAATTGTCTTTCTCGGGGTTGATAATGGGGTTAGTGAAGGACCAGGGTGTCCAGATTCCTGAGCCTCGTATTGAGAAGATTAAGGGGGTGGTTAATGATAGGTATATCTACAACCATTCCCAAAAAATAGCTGGAGCACTGCCACATGACCCTGAGCCTGAGCCTGAGATACCACAAGAGGATTTACCCCAGCATGATATACCTCAGCATCCTGGCACTTTTGACTTTTCATCCCTATCTGCTATGCTGACTCAGCAGGACCAGAGGCAAGAGCAGAGAGCTCGGAGACAAGAGCAGAGGGACTACCTCATTATGGATCAGCAGGCAGCAGTCTTCTGCAGTAACCATGGGATTTACCAGCATCTCTTTATTGCTCGCTTGGATCCGCACTACCCGATGATGACTCCTGGCCAGTATATGCAGTCTTGCATGTGGCCTGGGGACATGCCAATTTATTCTAGAGGGGGTGGTGCATTCGGTGGCCCTGTTGATGATGACGAGAGGACGACCAGTGTTCATGGTGTTGATGACATGGAGGATGATGCGGATGACGCGAACCATTGACCGCAGTTCTATGAGTTTTTAGTGATGTTTTAGCTTTTACTTTGTTCATTTCTACTTTATCATTTTACTTTTATTTTGGAACAATTTAATTGCTTTTGTACTTGTACTTTTTGAGCACGGTTTGAAGTGCTCAATACTTAGTTTTAATATTTTCAGTTTATGTTTATTTTGGTTTGATAACTTAGCTTGTTGTTTGTTTTTAACTGATGTGCTTTGGATAAAAAAAATTGTTTAATCTTGTTTGTGTCTCTCAAAAGAAAATTGCTCATGAACACAAAAGTTTAAAGTGCTCGTAAGAGCCAAAGATTGAGCAATGATCAGGTGAGTGATAATGATATGAATTATGAGAAAGCACAAAGCCAAGGTATTGGTTTCCTCCTTTTCTAGGCATTCACTAAAATTTTGAAACTAGTACTTTGCACACAATTTATCTCATCTAGTTCTTCGCATAAACATGTTTACTCTTGAACCACTTAGTACTTAGCCTAAAAGTGAGGCAGCTTCAAACTGTTACACTATATGCTAGAGACTGGCAATCAATGTTTAACTCATTTTTGTTATGTTAAATCCGATAATTTTTTTGAATTGTATGAAACATGGAAAGGATCAAGGCACTTTTTGAAATTGAGTGAGACACTTGACCACATAAAGCCTACCCGTGAGAAGAGTGAGTATTTGATACCCCAATCTGAGCCAAATGAATCAAGTCCTCAAACATGATCTGTCAATGTTCATAAGCACAATGCTTATTGAAATTGCCCGAAATCTTTCAAAAATTCAGTTCATGTTTGATTCACTTTAGGACTTCAATATCTTACTTTGTTGAACCCTTAACCTTCTTGTATTATGTCTCTTGCCTTAGGATAGGAGAACATTCAATTAGAGTTTTGTTGCGTTTAAGTTGGGGAGAAAGGGAGGTGTATTATGTCAAGAATCATGGTGAATTGTTAAAGTAACCTGACAACATCGAATTGTATAAATTTTAGAAGTTTGTAAATTTGAAAAAGAAGAGAAAAAGAAAAAGAAAGAAACAAAAATCAAAAATAGAATAAGTTGTCAAGGTTATTGGATAGATTGTTAATCACCAAGGGTTTGTAATGATTGGTAGGGAAGGTTATGGATTGTAATTGTTGATACAAAGAATGTTCCTCTATGATAGGCTTTTTGATTTCAATTTCCCCACATATGACATTTCTTTTGTAGCCCGGCCAAGTTATAACCCTAGAAAGACCTTTTGATCCATGCTTCTGTGCTTTTTGAGATGATATTTGGATGGACACATAACTTAATCAAGATGTTAGCATGATTGTTGGATGTGTGTTCATTACCCTCACTTATTGTTATTATTGTATTTCATCTAATTTTAAAGAAGTGTGTTAGTTGTGGTTCATAAATAGTCATGTTTGTGACTTGAACTGTTTGAGAAAAATTTTGTGCTTATGACTTGTTTCACATTCATAGTTGTGCTTAGATTAGTGGATGAATTCATGCTTGCCCGCGCATTTACATTAGAATCACCACCTGACAAGTTTTTAAATGTTTGAACTGCTTGACATTGTGCTGAAAATCTTGTCCAAAGCCTTGTAAGTTTCTTGTTGATTCTTTTGTTTGAGGACAAACAAAAAGCTAAGTTGGGGAGTGTTTGATAAGTGCTCAAAAGTAACATATTTTATGTGTTAATCTAGGCATTTTAGTGACTTGTTCCGCAAGTTATCTAAGGAAAAGCTACCAAATTGTGTTCTTTTACCATTTATGCAGGAAATGACAAGCAAGGGACAAGAAAGAAGCTGATGAACTAAATTCAGTACGCTTAAGCGTCATCAACACGCTTAAGCATACACAATGTCGAAAGCAGCTTCATGTACGCCATTGGTACGCTGTCAGCACGCTTCCCAGATTCAGAGAGCACGCTTAAGCGTCGTCTCGTACGCTTAAGCGTGCGAGTTCCAGTAGCCAAACTTCCTATACGCTATCAGCACGCTTTTGGTACGCTTATCCAAGATTTATTTGGTACACTTAAGCGATCGTTATACGCATAAGCGTACACAATGTCGAGAGCTCAGAGATGTACGCTGATTGCACGCTTCTCGCACGCTCAAGCGAACTTCATTAGGATGCAAGTGGATAAGGCACACGTGGCTATTCCCAATTGGCCAACGGAAGATTTCCAGGAGGCACGCTTAAGCGACCCCTGTACGCTTAAGCGTGCAGACACGAATTCTGCCCAACTTAAAGAGTTTTTCTTCTCTTTCTAACTAACATAACATTTCCTACTACATTTTTCTAGTTTTTAGAGAGAGGTTAGAGCTTTTCTAGAGAGAGAAACACAAAGCAAGGTAGTTAGGAGTAGATTCAATTCAAGATTTATTGAGACATCATGAATTTAGGCATGGAATCTTCATCTTTTCTCCATCCTTTGCAAAGCTATCATAAACATATGTAGCTACATCTACCCTTGTGGGTTTTGAAGTATTCAAACAAGCTATTATGTAATTTCTTGATCTTTTAATATATAGTTCTAGCTCATTTATTCAATATTGTTGTTATTCTTGTATTTAATGCTTTATTGAGATTCAAAATGATATTGACAAATACTTTTGGATTTAAGAAATAGAATAACAATCTATCTTAAGTTATCATTCTAGAC
>Ga0228710_1008531_pt1 | contig 14662 bp, 6 predicted proteins | sample MedpolnodulmetaG_FD_177995 | JGI IMG/M metagenome (GOLD analysis project Ga0228710, IMG submission 177995) | Root nodule microbial communities from Medicago polymorpha collected in Santa Monica, California, United States - pink nodules | ecosystem: Host-associated > Plants > Roots > Nodule...
CATTTTTTTAAGCAAGGTAGATAAAATAAAAATAAATAAAAAATAATGTCTAAATCTTACTTCTCTTAGGCACTCTCAATCGTCTTTAGGGTTAGAGTCATTTTTGTTTTATTTTTATCTTCGAGCAGGTGGCCTAATGGATCTTAGAGAGGCTCTGATATCATCTTAGAAATCATGGTTGAGCCTAACACAACCAGTCAACTTCATTCGCCGCGAACATTTTTTTAAGCAAGGTAGATAAAATAAAAATAAATAAAAAATAATGTCTAAATCTTACTTCTCTTAGGCACTCTCAATCGTCTTTAGGGTTAGAGTCATTTTTGTTTTATTTTTATCTTCGAGCATTCTACCTCGTGTAGCTTGAGGGATATCAGCATGCACTTTTTTTTGCAGCATTCACATCCACTCGAATAATTGCTATTGTGGTGTTCGTTACATATTATTTCATATTTAGGCGAGCGGTAAGTTCAACTATCGTGGGTCTTCCAATAATGCAGTTGCAGATAATTTGACAATCTACCGTCATAAAATGGACCTCAACTGTCCTCCTCGATTCCTCCTATTAGAAGGTCGCCATGAGTTCCACATATCCCTAAGGTAGGATAGTGGCACCATGAAACGGAGCAGGTTGTATTTGAACTCGTGACCTTAGGGAGTGAAAAGACTTCACTTTCCACTGTGACGCTTAGAAACATATAATTTATTACGGCTAATATAGTATTTATAGATTCTCTAGGGGATACCATGACACCCATGGGTCCCTGAAGAGATCCGCCATTGGGTCCAACCCCCTACAAGGGACTAAATTTTTAGTGGACAAATGCAACTTTTTTGAAGAGGTCATCTATTTAGTCATCTATTTATTTTTGAAAGAATAAATACTTGGGTATTTCTTTTCTGTTTTTCAAACCTAACAATTACCATGTTTTTCTTCTTGATCTATCAAAGAGGACCCAAAATTAACCATCTTAATTGTTTTTCTCTATTTTTTAGTTAAATAAGTGATTTTCATATATTCTCAATTTTATTGTATTGATGTACTTTATCAATTTGAATGAATGAATATCATTTATTTTTTTTACAAAGCTAACAAAGAAAAAAAAACAAAAACTACATTCTACAAAACAAAGTTTCTGCAGGACTCATCCATTGGGGTGGTTCAATAATCTTGACGGCGGATTGAGATCCGAGAAGGTAGAAGTTTCAAGCTTTGATAAGAGATCATGACAACTATTTCATTCATTAAGAGCGAAATTAAGTATTAAGCAGTCACTTTCATATTTTAGCCATTATTTTTCTCAAGTTTCGTGCGCGCTTTATTTAGTTAATAAAATCCAAAATATTTTAACGTGTTTTTGAATTTTTATGGGATGTTTATAGAGTCGTGTGTCGGAGATAAATATGGGGTTTTGGGTTTTGGAGGTCATAATATTTTTTTGTTAACATTTAAAATACATTTTATGTACGAGCTCCAAACGACAGCGTTTGAACTCCATCACATTCACCAGTCACCACACTCAATTCCTCGCGCTCCGTAACTAACACACAGTTCAATTCCAAAAACCTTCAACATTCTTCAATGGATGTAAAATCTTTAGCAAAATCAAAGCGAAATCACACACAACATAACAGAAAGCATCACGCTAATCACAAACCCAAACTTCAATCACAATCACATTCTCCATCTCCTTCATCTTCAAACCCTAACCAAAACGACGCCGTAAAAGAGCAAGTAATCGAGAAGAAAACCAATCGATCAAAGAGAGATTCTTCTGCACTTCCCGGAAATTGGGATCGATATGAAGAAGAGGAATTGGATTTTGTTCCTGAAATTGGAAGCAAAACCCTAGATGTTGTTGTTCCCAAAAGTAAAGGCGCTGATTTTCGTTTTCTTGTTGCTGAAGCTCAGTCGAATGCTGATAAAACGCTTGATACTTTCAATGAAGCTCTTCCTTGTATGTGATTAACGTTGAATGATGATAATTGAGTAATTTGTTACATTGTTTTCTTTTAAGTGTTAATGTTGTTGTGATTGTGATTTTTTTTTTTTGCAGGGGAGTTTGGTGTGGGATTAAGCTCTATACTCGAAGTTCGGGGAGAGGGAATTGTGTCATGGGTTGGAGATGATAATTTTGTAGTACATGATAAGAATAGTGCTGATCAGGAGGTAATTTGTTTACTTGCTTAATTAGTGTTGATGTGATTATATGATTAGTATAGTTTCATTGTATAAGGTTTAAAGCATGATTATAATAAATTGTAGTTGCACTGTGAATATGTATATTGCGGGAAAATGTGGCTTATGCCGCTTAAACTTCCATTGCGGTGTTGCTACTCAGACCTCAGAATCCGATATACTGTGGCCTCAATTGTGGTTGCAGATCGCAATTTTAAAACCTTAGTTTTGATCAGAGTACTAGTAGCGAGTGTTCTTTAAGCTTAAATGCCTTTAATAAATTAATATATACATAGTCAATCTATGAGGCTTGTTGCTACTACCTTTTAATGCTTGTTACTTAATAAATTGTTTAGGAGGTGGCCGCGGAATATGCTAAATTTAATTTACTCAAAATGTCCCGAACACACGTGTGTTCCTTGACAATTTTTGCAATTACATTTTCTTCCTCAGTTTTAAGAAATCACTAAATTTGTTTGAAATTGTGATTACTTTATTGATGAATTAGCATCTTTGAAGTTGGCAGTATAAATTTGAGATGCAATAATTTTAATCTTATTTCTTATTCATTCAAGATTATACAAGGTTTAACTGTTCAAGTATGTAGGACAAGTAGGTTAGTATTGAGATCATAGTCACATAATTCGCAATTCGTGTTGGTACGCGGTACAAGTACGGGTTCGCGGTACACTACACATGAAGAATTCGGTACGTACAGGGATATAGAGCGTCGGTACGCGTCGGTTCGCAGTATTAATGCTAAAGAAATAAGCCCAACACTATAAAATGAGCCATATCTTGCAAAAAAAGGATAATAACCCCATCAAAGCTAGTAGCTTAAGTGCACAGCGTTGTTCTTTTAAATCCCACATCAAAAGATTTGAGAGAAGAGAAGAAAGCTATATATAAAAGCAACCAAATGTATTGCAAATCATGTGGATTTGAGGATAACACAGCAGTGTAGTAATAAATGGAGGTGTCCTTATCCAAAGCTTACTGTGCATTTGACCACCGTTTATTTATTTAATTATCAATTTTATAGCACAAACTTTTTTTCAACAAATCAGCGTTATTATCCTTTCACTGGAACGCTTGGTACCGCAATTTGTGCAAATTTCCCAAGAATTCACGTGTACCAAATTCGCTGACATACCCGAATTCGGTACTCGCGAATTGGGTCGCGGTTCTCCACCAAAGCACACGAATTATGTTACTCTGATTGAGATCCCACATTGCCAAGAGAATTGGGCAATCTCATCTTTTGAGCTAACCTTAGGGGTTGAGTTAAGCCTATAATGTCCTAATTCTAAGATGGTTTATCTAAGATCTTGTTATCACACTTCTTGAGCTATAGCTCTATTTCCGCTTCAGAGCTGCTTTTTGCTATTACGTTCTGTTTTTTAACTTTGCCTTGCGACCAAATTACCCATACAATTGTGCAATACGAGTATCTTGGCTGTCTGTGATAGCTTCATCACTGTCAGCATTAGCGTCAGCTTTAACGCTGCAAGGCAAACAGCAGCCTCTTCAAAATGTTCTTCATTAGATGAATGCATAACTTAAATAGACTCTTTAAGCTTTACTTACTACAAAAGCAATTTTGGCAAGTATTTTATAAAGTAGATATTCACTATTAAGCTGTGATGGAGAGAAGTATATATAAGTTCACCTTTCTGGTCATTTACAAGCTCCTGGTTGGGATCATTTAGGGTATTTGCAGGTTGCCAGGTTTGCATCCACCCATTCTAGTCTCCTTAAGGAGATATAGAATAAATTCTATTTGAACGACAAGAACCCTTGTTTTAGATCCTGCAACTTTCATCCCTGAAAAATATTTAAGGGACACCATGTAGTTTTGGAGAAGAAATTATAATCTTATTTCTGATCCATTTCGGGCTATAGTTTCAAAAGGATCAAACATATAACAAATTTTGGTTAGGAAAATGCTAACCTTAGGAAACAGAAATACAGATACAAAGGACAAGAGATTCAGGAGTATATTAGGTCTGAATCGATTCAGATCTTAATCTAATCTAAACAAATTAAAAAGGTATAGTTCAAACTAATTCAAGCTGCCATTCCTATTATCATCGAGAGTCGTTTAGGGTCCAAAATGAGAACATGAGCCCAAAATATGCAATTGAAGGTCAGCAGTATAAGCCTATGGTGTGGAGAGTCTATGTGAGGAAGAATAAGAGGAACAGAATGACGAGGTGGATGAGAGAGAAAGGAGAGGGCAGCATGAAATGGGTGATTATTTGAGGAAGGGTTTGGTTATTTGAGGAGTGTGGCGACTGAGCAGGGACTGGGAAGTTATCTTGGAATTCATTTGAAGTTAGTTAGAGGGAAAACTGACCTTTTTTTTTCTTCTGTAGGAGCATGAGCATTTGCTCTGCTGGGTACTTACCCTGCTGTATTTCTTTTTTTTTGTTCAGCTCTCTAACTAATTCATGGTTTGGAGATTCTGGTTTCTAGCATGTTAATATTCCAACCTTGTTTTGTGTTTTTCCTTACTTACCATGCAGGCATCATTTATTTCCTTGAATTTGCATGCTATTGCTGAAAAGCTGGCCAAAGTCGACTTATCAAAGAGATTATTTATTGAGCCTGACCTGTTACCCTCTGAGTTGGTATGTCTATCCTCTGAATTGATCTCGAAAATTATATGGTTTTAGTTACATTCCTCATATTTCTTAATATGATCTTGCAAATTTCTTTACATTTTAGTTAAGTATTATTTCATAATATTTATTTTAACATTCCTCATATTTTCTTAATATCATTTTCCTATTTTTCCTCTGCTCGAGGCATAGTTATTTTTTGCTTAGTTTAACATTTGAGTATTTTACCTAGCTTTCTGCTTTTTAAAGAATTGAGCTTTGTTTTATTTACTTCAAATTTTATTCATTTTATCTGATTGAAACCATACATGATGTCATAACACACTGACACCAGTGCTCTATAGAACGTTTACTCAGGTCCACTTAAGTATGTTTTGTGCTCCGGTGTTCCCCAGACATGTGAAATGCAGAATTAAAATATGTATTTGGTTGCAAACAAAATTTCTCTTTCTTTTCACTAATAATTACAACAATATTTTAGGAAAAATTACATTCATCGTTCCTTAACTTAATTTCAATAACGATTTCGTCCTTTATCTTCTTTTCATGTCATTTATGTCCTTTTGGTCTGTTTGCATATGGATTTTCAAGCATCGAACAGATTTGAACACGAAGAGCTCATATAGAAATAAAATCATAGATTTGAATCTTTAAAATCCATATCCAAATTGATCAGAAGGACAAAAATGACGTGAAAAAAAAAATAAAGGATGAAACCGTTGTTAGAAATTAAGTTAAGGTTTAGTAAGAGTAATTTTTCCAATTTTATTATTTTCTCCATTTCGTTTACAAATGATTGAATATCCCCTAAACAAAGGAAAAACATCGTGGCATTTTAGTTATTATTAGTTTAAATAGAAAATGCTTTTGGTTGTTGTACTTTTGGGCAAATATAAAACTGAGCAGAATACTTCATGCAAGCCAAACTTAACCTCAATGTCTTTCTAGTTTGAAAAAACATTTTCTGTTTTCGCTAACAATTATAGAACTATATTTTCCATGAGTTGTTAGCACTGTGTTTAGAGTTTGACCTGTAACCGCAAGGGATGGAGTTCAAATCCCCTCGTGACAATTGTAAAATGACTATTGACTATTAGTGCCACTATAATCAATAATAACTCCCTATTCCCCAATTTCTATATTTTTAAAAACTATCATGTTTTGTTACCATTGTTTTCTGTTTTCAAAGATTTGTATAAGAAATGCATATATTAGAAATGTTGTTTTCACTATTTCTTATGCAAATTGTAGAAACCATAATACAAAGTGAAAATAAATATTTTTGTAATTATTAGAGAACCAAACATGTTTTCATACTTTTACTAGTCCTACAAACAAGACCTTATTGTACAATGAAGTTCTTAAGGGCTCCCGTGCTCTTTCCCTACGGCATTAAATGTGTACCAGTTCAGTTATAGGTTTCAAATTCATAGCTAAAGTGGGAAATAATAATGGCACACATAGCAAGCACTTATAAAACATTGTTCCTCTGTGACATCAAAATACAGTTGTAAATTGGTATCATCTGTTGAGTGTTGTTAAGGCACGAGCCATAGTTGTTGGCCAAGTGTGCTTTTGGGTGCGTTTGTTTCAGCTTTCAAAAATAGATTTTATGTTAAAAGTATCTAGAGATTATTTTTGAGTTTTTTAAAAGAATCCAAAGCTATTATTTATGTTTGTTTACTACTGATAAAAATCATGTTTTTTAAAAGAATGAGTTTTAACTTGTACATGTGTTAGCTTCTTATTTTTGAAAAAAATAGATTTTGGGAAAAGCTAATCCTAATAGTTTTTCATTTTAAAGTCATAATAGATTTTTTTGATGAAATGATTTTTTTTTAAAAATCCTAAACAAACACTTTTTTTATAAGGATCCTAAACAAACACTTAAAAATGACAAGTGATTTTTTTCTTTATTTTTTTATTTTATAAAAAATCTGAAACAAATGGACCCTTCATTAGTTGGAACATTGACTATATGATCTATTGTCTGTCGTATGATCTATTGTCTGTTGTCAATGTGCACATGCATCACTATGATCATACAGTGCTACAATGCTGAAAGCAACCATCCTTTATGAAGTCATATTTACGATTCTATAGAAATAGCTATGGTGTGGCTGGATCATTAATACGAGTATTGTGTAACTGTTGGCATTTGGAATTTTAAGTTAATAATCATAATATAAATTCAATATTATGCTCTGTAAAGTCACTAATAAGTTGGAGGATGGATTTAAATTTTTGACATAGTCTGCAAATTTATATATGCTGCATTAATGTTGTCATTTTTATAGTGCGTGGAAGACTTGGCGGTGAGCAGCGATGAACCTGACGTACAGGAAACTGCAGAGGACTGTGAACTAGCTAATAGGATGTCCAAAGAATTAAATTTAGATGATTTTGCAGCAGATCAGTTTACATCATCTAGTTCTTGTAGCAGTAGCCATGCCGCTTCTACACCTGCCCTGTCCGATGACTTTCTCATTCCTGCGACCAACATCAATGTTGAATTTCAGCAGATTGGCAGTTCTGGTGAAAATAAAGCATTTCAACCTAGTGCAGAAACTAATTTACATTCCACTGAAGATATAGCAGTGAAACACTCAACATTTGAGGCACCTGCTGTTGAAGAAGAACTGGATATGCTTCTAGATTCACTTGATGAGACCAAGACCAGTGCCTCCTTTACTGTTCCCTTAGGAGTCTCTTCTATGGATCTTCCTCAGATTTCAAATAAAGAGCCAGTTCAATCCAGGATTGCATCAATTACTGCCAGTCTGGATGATGCGCTTGACGACTTACTAGAGGAAACATCCACTTTGATGAAGCCAAATGTTTTATCATGGCCCCAAGAAGAAAAACATGTCAACCACAACATTCTATCTTCACTTTCCCAAAACAAGTCGAAAGTTTCAGATGATTTTGATTCATGGTTTGATTCACTTTGATTAGTCAAGTTCTATAATTATTGCTGATGTATAATGTGATGTGTTCATTGCTGCTTTTGAGAGTGGCCTGGTGAATGAAAAATGGCTTTCTTCCTGCCTTTTACTGTGAATTCTTATCTGATAAATTGTTCCTTTAGTCGAGGTTTCAAGCAACGAGCACAGTTACAACTCTAACCATCATGTACATAATTTACTGCATGGAACACTTCAACTCAATCGCTCAAAGTTATTGATCCATGTTTCAGTCTAGTCAACAGTATCTTCATGCAAAGGAAGGATTCACTGACAATCACGCCATCTTTTACAATAATGATGGCTAACCATCAGCATTCAAACCTAGGTCAGGCATATAATTGTGGCTTAACCTTAAATGAGGAAGATATTTAAAGCTCAAATTTAAGAATATTTTTATTTTAATGTGATTTTGTCAGATATATAATTTGTGGTAGAAATCCAATTTATACACTTTATACTATGAATTGGGAGGTGCAAATCACAATTTAAACACGGCATATTGAATGCTATGTAGCTGTCTCGGTTATCAATAGTTTTCCTTTTGTTAAGCTATCAATGTTATTGATGATTTGATTGTCAATAAGTTTACAAATTAGAACATCTAATTACACATCATACATCCTTTTAAGTTTTAAGTATTTAGATCCTTTGTATTTTTAACCCTTGTCCTAACATCAACACTTTATACACATCATAAGTCTTTTTAAGTATTTTGAAGTATTTAGATCCTTTTAACTCTCTTACAAAAAGTATTTAGATAAGTATTTTTAACCCTTGTTCTAACATCAACACTTTATACATATCACAAGTACTTACCAGATGGATGTGTTTCAAAACGTGTTTTGCTGAGGAAAAAAAATGAATTTGCAGTTACAATGAGGGTTTGATGGATGATGAGCTTTTCGAGAAAGTTGGGTAGTAGTTTGAAGAGGACCAGGACCAATTGGATGGGAGAAAGAGCATAATGATTATATTGTTATTAGGAATCATATATTGGCTCTTTGGAGTGGAAATGAGAAATCTGCTCTTTTATGCTCATTCTCAATGTAAATGTCCGAATTGCCCCTGCTTAAGTTAACATGCGCTACGTGAGTTAAGTCACGCGACGTGAGTTAACTAACGCTGGGTACTATTTTCGTTCAAAACCCAGCAGGCAATCACAAAGCTCCATTTTTTCTTTCCCTCCACCTCCAAAAATCCAAAAAGTGCGAATTTTTGGGTTAAAATCTTCGTTCCAAATCATTGCAAATCGTTAGGAAGCAAGTTTCTACGTTCATCAAGCATCAAAGAACAGGTAATGTACCGTCAAAACTCATCCTTTTTTCCTGGTTTTTCTGCAACTTACGTCATTTTATCCAGTAGGTGATAGGGCTGAGTGTGAGTTAACTCATGCTAGTTGTAAGTGCTGCGTGAGTTAACTCACGCAGAAGGTTAACACTAACATGGGTTAACTCACGCTACTGTTGATGTCCAGATTTTAAAATTTTGCACCACTTTTTTTACTTGCTTTGCTTGCGGCACAAGTTATTTATTTATTTTTTCTTGGTTTTTTTTTATTGAGTAGACATTGAGTGGCATGGTTGAAAATGTGGCGGGCAAAACCAAAGCTTCCGGCGTAGGTGTAGGTTCCATTTAATAACTGGTTGCATTTAATGCAGATTCTGCTGTCTGCTATGAACGTGAGTTAACTCTCGCTAGTACAAAGGACAACGTGAGTTAACTCATGCTGCAACATGTTGCAATTAACACTAGCGCATGTTAAGTCACGCAACGTGAGTTAACATACGTTGCCATTTGTACTAGCGTGAGTTAACATGCGTAGGGGTATTTTGGACTTTTACTTTGGAAATGAGCAAATCCATTTGGGTAAAGAGCATAATTCTGGAAATGATAGGAGGTGGTTGACTCCAGGTCGGATTGGAAAAACTGTTAAGCAATCAGTAAATGGACATTTGCTTAATTCTGATTATGAGTTTTCTTCTGTATAAGTATAACAGGCACATATATTTTGAGGTTTATCCCTCGTTTATTTCTCAATTTCCTGTGGTTGTTATTGGTGCTACCCTTGTTGGGTTGGCTGCAGCGAGGCAGCTATTGTCCATTTAAGCCGTTGATGGGTCAAGGGAATCAAAGGAAGATGAATCAATAAAGATTAAAATATTTGTGTTTATTTAATTTTAAATAGAAATGATCAAATTAAAGATATACATGCCAGTGTCCGTTAAGGAGAACTAAAATGGAGACTAATTAAGATGACAAAAAACTTCTAAGGAGACTCTTGTTTGATGAATTTTTTTGGAGAAACTAAATTTTGTCTTTTTTTATTTCTCAAGTTACCCAGCCTTGAACCAAAGACCTAAAGGTTGAGGGCATTAACCTCTAATCATGAAACCACTTGGGAGCAGGTTTTTAGAGAAACTAAATATAAGTTGAGATATTTAGATGAAGCAGCAACTTATTTACCTTAATCCAAAACAGTATTAAACCCTATTTATACTCCTATACCGCAAAAATCATGATGGATTAGATCAGAAAATCAGCAAACTGAAGTTCCCAAGTAGGTGCAATTTTATAATCAATTTTGCCGCAAATCTTGTAAACAATTATGAATTAGTAGACCATACTTCATTTGATCAGGTTAAAGTTAAACACCCTAAGAAGTCAGATGTACACTTAAAGTCAAAAGTGGAACCTTCCTGGTACCAGTACTGCTAAAATTCAAGGATATTTTGGTAGAAGACGTTAAATATATTTTTAATTCCTTATCAAACAGAGATGTTCAAAGTTTAGGCTCTGTTCATTTATTTCTCAAACTTAAGTCCCATTTATATTTGCCGTTTGCAACATTAATTTATGAGGTGTGTTATTTAAACAACCATTTAAGTGACAACTTTTGTGACAACCACTAATTTACAAAAGAAATTAGATAGTGACACGGAAACCAAAGTAATAGGGAGAGAAAGTAAAAAAATAATGTAAGTATGAGAAATAAAATTGTCACATAGGTTGTCATAAAATGGTTTTCAAAATATCATTTCTCTAAATTTATAGTCAAAATTCTTATGAAGGCCCTAACCCTGCCACATGGACATTTAATTTTCATGATATTTAGTATTTTTATATTATTATCAATTATTAATAATTTATTACAAGGCAGTGACGTCTCAAACAACGTGGCACGTAATGAGACACATCAACATAGATAACTCTGTACTATTAGAGGGAGCAGGTAGATTAACTACTCCCTCCGGTTTCAAATATAAGAAAAGATTTTTTTTTAGGTTCATTGAGTAGTTAATGTATCTGATCTACATTGTAAAGTATATACATTAATTATTCAATAAATCTAAAAAATAAATTTTTTCTTATATTTGAGACCGGATAGAGTATTTTGAAATATTGTTAAAACACGACAAACGTGTGAGAATATATTCAGATATTTATAAATTCTGCACTAATATCTTTGCATTTCACAATCAACAAATTTGTATCCATCTCAAGGAAGGTAATTTAGATATAACCTTACAAAATCAGCTACTACGGTGACGATTACCTCTCACTTATAAAATTTATGTTCAAATCATATCTTTTTCAATGTCGGACTCTTGACATAGTCGGGCAAAAATTTGCATCCAACTCGAAAGACATGAATAACTTTTGAAAAACACTCGTGATATTATTTCTCTACAAACTCCAAAAGATGGAATCAATATATCCGGAAATGAAAAATTTAGTGAAAAAAAATAGAATATACTAATAACGAATCAGAGCCATAAAGCCCCTGCTTGTTTAAGAATGGGGACCAATTCACCAGAAATATGAGTGGCCATAATTCGATCCAATCCCCCAAACAAATTTCCACCTATAAACACTGCTGGAAATTGAACCTTCTCTTCATTTACAATTGATTCCAATTCTTTAACCACATCAACTTCATCTTTCTCCTCAACCTCATGTACAGCAGGGTTAACACCAAGACCAAGAAGCAAGCGTTTCACGACATGGCTCATACAACATCCACGTCTAGCAAAGACTATAACCGCGTTCTCTGATATCATGTTATGAAACATTGCTTTGTCGTCTTCATTATTAATATTAAAGGAGGAGGAGGGCCTATGAGACGACTCATCAATTGTATTGTGGATTTTAGTTGTAGTTAATGTGTAAGGTTTGATAACATTGAAGTGAGTGGTGGAAGTGTTGTGTGTCCATGACCTATAAGGAATTGCTTGTTGCATGGTTGTTTGTTTTGAGTGAATGAGAGAAGAAGGAACTTGTGGTTTTTTCTATGTGGTATAGTTGGATTGTGTTGTGGTTATGGGTTATGAATGGGGATGATGAATATATATATAAATGGGGGTGAGTGGGTTTATGATTTGAATGGTTCATTATATTATTTTATTTAGCTCCAGTAATTTAGATACAAGATGGGCGTTGGGTGTCTGACATATGTTGATGTCTCGTCATCGATGTATATAGTTATATTATTTATATATATGGTTGATGTGAGTTGTAAAAGATTCTCATACTTTAAACAGATGGATGTTATTTTTAACTCTCACGAGATTAGTAGATTGAAAATTCATCTTATACGTTAAACATGTTTTTTAATAGAGATGTCAATGTTAAAATATGATAGATATTTCATCATAACTATATCATGATTATAAAATTTCTCTAAAAGCCAAACAAGAATAAGCATGTCAATGGTTCAATAACTTTTATTTTTCACTATTTTTTTAAAAATTATTACTGGTGTTTATATTTAATGTCATGTTCGGTGTTTGTAAGCTACGGTAGTATATATATTTTTTGATAACATGCTTCATGATTATTTTTATTACATTAACAACTTGTAACGTCAACTACAAATAAATAATTTCTAAGATTACGCGGTATTGTTTGGTCATCTTACGCTATAGATTGTGTCGCTTCTTTCCTCCTTAATTTGTTTTTCTACGTTTTCTTTTTTGGACGGCCATCATGCCACTTGCTACGTACATCCCCACTGCTAGTGTATATGTTAGGACAAAAAATGTACAACATATTTTCCCTCATCTCTAAGAAACATGTAACATGAATTCCATTTTAAGTTGGACGATAGTGTTACTTTGTTACTATTACTTTTCAAAATATCTCAATAAGCATCCAGTGGATATCTGATTAGATAATTAATATGTGCATATGACTGTTTTTTGGGTTTCATTTATGTATATAACTTTTCTACAATGTCAAAGTATATCCGTGAACATCTTAAATTGTACTCAACCATATTATAATGAATAATAAGTTTCAGAAAAACTAAAAGAATAAAAAATTCTTAAAAAAAAAAACTAAAAGAATAAAAATCAAAATTCCTCTATTGATATACTCAAAATTGAACGATTTTGTTGTTTGAAAAACCAAATTAAGTGATTTGATCTTATAAATTAGTGAGTTTAATGGAGATATACTAGGGGTGTTCGCGGTCCCGTTTGGATCGGTTTTGAAGCAAAAACTCATCCGATCCAAAGATAAAATTATATGTGGTTCGGTTCGGTTTTGGATGGTTAGTTGTAAAAAACCGATCTGATCTGATCCAAATTAATGCGGTTTAATTTGGATTGGTTTTTGGATGTCCAAATTACAAATTGTAACTTTTTTTATTAATTATAATCTTATAAAAATATGATAAAATGATAGGTTCGATACAAAATATAGCATATGATTTATAAAAAAATAATAGTGCAGAATAAGAAACAAAATTGATTAAATTAAATTCATACATAGTATTAAAAGAATTAAAAAGAAAAAAATTATAGCTTAATATAATATATTCTAATTATAAAAATGGAAATATATATTAAAATATGTGTATGCGGTTCGGTTCAGTTTTGAAAAATCAATCCAAAATTCGATCTAATCCAAACGGTTTTCACAAAATATCACCCAAATACATTCAATAATATTCAGTTTTGTGCGGTTTTTCATTTTTTTTATCAATATACTACCACTATGAATTAGTTATAACAAGAAAATGCAGGCAAGTGTGGCACACGTTATTAACCAAAAAAAAAAGGATAGGGATGACAATTTTGTTTTAAATTAACAATTTTGCTTAAAAAAAAGGATAGGGACGACGTAAGCGTCATAAGCCACGTTGCATGACATAAGGATGCTGGCCCTACTACGTCACAAAGATTGAGCTCTATCTACGGTTACGTCACCATGTTGTTATCAACAATTAATCACACTATTATCGATTTAAATTTAGGCAAATACTAACATGTTAAAAAACTCGTTACAGAAATACTTCATAAATACTCCAGATCTCAAATATAAGAAAATATTTTTTTTAGGTTTATTGAGTAGTTAATATATCTGGTCTACATTGTAAAGCAGATACGTTAATTATTCAATGAACCTAAAAAATGAATATTTTCTTATATTTGAGATCAGAGAGTATATGTATTAAATATCGTACATTAAACTTTTAAAATTTAATGTTTTCTAATCTAAAATTACACTTTTTAAATTTCTTAACATGTATTCTTAGGACACTAGTTTTATTTTTTGAATCAGCAAATATTATTCTCTTCAAGTCGATACAAGGCGCAACAAACTCGCGGATGGAAAAGCAATTACAAAAGATACCGATAAAACCGGGAAAGAAAACACCTAAACCTGGGGAAAAAAAAACTTTCCAAAAATCGATACCAAGAGCAAACACCAAATCCAGCAAACACCTTCCAAAGAACGGTACCAAGAGCATCATCCGGTATATTTGTAAAGAAAAATGGCGTGGTAGTATTATTATCAAGGTGGCGGTATTTCACAGCTGAACCACCGAACCGCCACCCATAGGAACCTTACCATACCATTTCTTCTTCTCTCTCTCACTTTTGTCCCAGTGGGCCACC
>Ga0228710_1008533_pt1 | contig 14659 bp, 7 predicted proteins | sample MedpolnodulmetaG_FD_177995 | JGI IMG/M metagenome (GOLD analysis project Ga0228710, IMG submission 177995) | Root nodule microbial communities from Medicago polymorpha collected in Santa Monica, California, United States - pink nodules | ecosystem: Host-associated > Plants > Roots > Nodule...
ATGACAATACGATTAAGAACTTATGTCTCCTCAATGGCTAAAATTCAAACGTACACTAATCATAAAATCAAGCATTCCTTATGTTCTTTATTCAACCCAACAACAAGTTTTAAGTGAGTGTGTGTGTAGTCCACCCCTTTTCTTGCTCCTGTATGAAACAGATATTATGAGGAAAACAAGTTCTAATCTTATGAGGAAAACAGATAAACTCATACATACGTCACCAAATAAAATCTCCAAATCCCGATATATGGGTAAAATCTCAACAACATACTCAATCCAAGATAACATAAAGACTGACATCCTAATCAGAGTTTAATCTAAGACTCTAAACAGATAAACAGAGGAAGCTCCCGCTATCCTCAAACACGCTACAAGATCAATCTTGCACGCCATCTACCCATTCATACAAATAGGTAGGCGGTCCACCACAAACCACTGGGGGTTAGCTTCACATCATCATAATCAAACATAATTAATTGAAAATGTATTCAACAGATTAAATTTCAAATAATGCAAATAAAGAGATAATTCACTTCAATATTAGGCATCAACATCAACAAATTCACAACATCGCAAATATACAACCACCAGTCACTCCAAACACCAAGCACCAAAACAACTAGGACTCATGCCACAACATGTTATGCCCCTAGACACGACTCCTACATGCATGCGGTACCATCACCAACAACGTCTAGGCCGTCACCCCATGATGCCAACAACACATCATAATCACCTCAACTAGATATAGATATCCCACAACTATGAATGCATGAACATATGAAACACTATGCACATGTTCAACAACAACTCACCATCATTTGTATGTACAATTCCATAACAAGATTCAATACATACAATCACTGCACCCAATTATTCAACATTTAGCATGTACATTTCATACCAACAATCAACAACATGATTATCATGTCACAACTCATCAACACAAGCAAAGACATAAACACAGTCATTAAATTCAACATCAATAGCATGAATCAAGGTTAACACTATCGAGGAAAATTACCATTCAATACATTCGATCAAAACTAGGCAAACATATCCAAATGCCTCAACCAAACACATGCACTACTCGCGTATGTTCATAGTAGCTTAGACATATGAGTTTCCTCGACCAATTCTAAGAAATCAAAAAATCACGACAAGTTCGTATCATTTTACCGTTTTTCAAAGAATTCAAGTTTTCAAATCAAAACCAAGTTAAATACCATGATTCCCATCCAAACATTTTTACCAATCATAACTAGAGTAAACAAACTTAGTCTCACATTAAAACTTTGAGAAAATGAGTTTTCGAAAAAAAAGCGCGTTCTTGAACATTCTTGAACAATCTACCAAAAAGCTTGATTTAATCCAAGAAGCCGAGTTCAATCCAATTCATTTGATGTTTCCAAAGGTTTAAGAAGCATAGAAATAGTGAAAAACATCAAAGGAATCAGTTTCGGAAGTCCGAAATTGGCCTAGAAGTACCCAACAAAAGCACAACAGAACAATCACCCATGAGGGGCTGCCTTGCTGCGCCCAGGCATGGGCAGGCAGCAGCCAGTGTCCTGTGATGCGGCTCCGTGTAGACCCGGGTTTTCCGGTTTCGCCTTTTCGTCCGTAAAATAGCGATTGTTAACCCGATTCCAATTCCGTTTTTGCCTACGCGTTCTACTCAATTAATCCTATCATATTTTTCTGGAAAACCAAATTTTCACATTCTCAAAACAGCTTATTCCAGAATCACTTATTTCCCAAAAAAACACTTAAAATCACTTTTACTCAAAAAGCTCAATTTTCTCCCAAACGATTTCTCATTACTAGACAACAACCAAAACAGAAAATCATTATACCATAACTCGTCATAATCAACTTGTTTCATTCATTAAAAATCATCAACACCACAATTCAACTTAATTCATCATTTTCACCAAAACTCAACAACACACAACAACAACACACCAAACATGAATAAACTCATGTAATCTCTAACACCCATAGCATAATTTATCATTACTATCATATCACAACATCATTCAAGTCATAATTCTACAATTTCATCAACAAACAACAACAACAACTTCATTTTCACCTAGTTAAGCAAAAATCAATAAAGTGACTTAATAACATACTTTAATCATGCAAGATTAACAACAACATGAAGTTTAGCATCAATTTAACATACCCAAACTTAGCACTAAAGTAAGGACATGAAAATTGATGTCTAAAATCCAAAAAAATAATCACTACTCACAAATAAGCACTTATTTAATGAAGTAGAAAAAGAGCTTTTAGCTTAAATTATGAATGAACATTATCCTCCTTACCTCAAACCTTCAAGAATTAGAATCCTAACCTCACTTTTGCTCCAAAGCTCCAACCCAAACTTTCTCTCTCTAGATCTTCTTCTAACTCATGTTCTCTTCCTCTAACTCTTTCTCTCTCTACCTCTCTCAAAAGTTTGTTGAATGAATGTAAAACCCTATTTTCTCTAAAGACTAAAGTTTATATAGGCTCCACATTAATGGGTTCAACCCTTAAAATGTCTTAATGGGCTCAAAGCTGTTATTAACTAATTCACAAAGTTTCTACACACTTACGGTTAAAAATAAAGAATAGTTACCGGCTCTTAATTAATTACAACAACCTACTAGTAATTTAGTAAAAATAATGGTTCACACTTGAAACACTAAAAAAAAAAAATATCCTCGTAGTGAAATTACTAATTTACCCTTGCTCACATGATGACCAAAATACCCCTAACCTAAAATGACTAAAATACCCTTCTAACACCAAATTGTAATAATCCCAACCAAATATACACAGAGACAATTAATCATGTACAAGCACACATAAACACATATAAAAATTAATTAAATCAGGCTGTCACAATATACAATATTAATTATGTACTCCCTCCGGTCATTATTATAAGCAAAAATTAATTTTTTTAGGTTCATTCAATAAATGATGTATTTAGTCTATATTATTGGTCAAAAACATCATTTATTGAATGAATATAAAAAGTTAAATTTTTCTTGTAATAGTGACCGGAGGGAGTAGGTCTTATTTGGGGGATGGATTATTAATGTATAAAACATTGTCATTTATAATAAAAATTTGAAAATATTAATTATGTAGTTCTTATTTTTTTAAGAACTTCAAGATTGATATGTTAGTTAGACCATCTCTAATGGGAGAGTGTTAACCTATTAAGACCTTGTACCTATTAGGTAGAATTTTTTTCGAGGTTTTATAAGACTTGGGGTCTCACTTAAGACCACATTCTTAAGTGAGACCCACACTTTTTTAATATTAAAAAATTGATATGTAATGGTATAAAGTTATTGATAGTTGATTAATATTTCTCGTTTAAGAAATTTGTGTGAGATGCTGGGTTTAAAGGATTGAGTTCTTATTAGGTACTACTAATAAAAAAAGTTATAAATAAGTGATAGGTACATGTGAGACTCATTTAAGTACCAAAAAATGAGTATTTCTGTTCTGGATGCTCATACATTTGGGATTAACAAAGACATTTTTAGCATAGGTGTAATGAAAGTAGGTTGCATCAAAAAAAAATATGCATCTCCTTTAACCTTCAAGTTGGATATATACGACCTCATAGGTGTTAAAACTTACTCAAGGGATTCAACATTGTATCATTCTTAACATTCAAACCCAAAACATCTTATTAAATTGAAAGAGAGGAAGAAGATGGAAGAAACATGACTTTTTTAATTTGAAGGATCTCAACATATCTTAAGGCAGATATTATATTAACTTCTCAATAGGGTGAATAGAATATTTTAATGTGACTGTGGTTCAAAGTTGAAACTTATGTGAGTGTGGTTCAAAGTTCAAACTTCTCTTAATCTTGGGTGTAATATTGACTCAAATTTATATACTATACAAAATATTCATAAACTACACCAAATACTTTCTTTTTTGAATGCAAACTGCACCAGATACTTACTTCCTAGCAAGTTGCAATAATTAAGTAGCTTCCATTACATGGGCAAAAGAAAAAGTAGGTTCCATTCTACATGAGCAGACGGAATAGATGAGGTGGGACCATCAGCTAATTAAGTCCTTCAATATTATGGCTGCTTTCAAGAAGTTCAATAATTTTAGCTCACCTAAAACGCGATTATTTTATTCCGTCACCACTAAGAAAATACCTATTTATACATATATTCTATCCGTTCTTCTCATCATCCAGTTAATCACAAACACTTGGACTTTGCTTTATTTAAAAAGAGAAAATAATATTATCAGCAAGAGCAACTTCATCTTAACTTAACACAATGAGTCACAATATCAATCAACAACAATCTCCTGGTAAGTTTATTTTTAATTATTTCAATTGAATATACTTAAATAATTCATCAACTATGATCATATTTGAGTGCTAAAGAATATCCATGTTTTATATTCAAATATTCAAAGCTAGAATCATTTAATTTTTGTTGCTAGAATTTTTCATTTCTATTAGAAATAATTTGGATTTTTATTTAATCTAACTTGTGTTGTGTATTTCAATGATCAGTTACTGCATATCCAGCAGTGGGTCAGAACAACTCCCAAGCTGTTCCACCACCACCTATGGGTTATCCCTCAAAGGATGATCCACAACAAAGTTTTCCAATCAAAACAACTAGCAGGGGTGATGGTTTCTGGAAAGGATGGTGAGTTTGATCATACCTAATTAATAACTATAACTATATATGTTTAACTTATTTTATTATAAATTTCAATAAATTTATTTCTCAATAGAAATTGACAATCTTGAGTGCAGTATTAGCTCAACTGACTTGAGTTAAAGGAAAAGAATTTAGAGATATTGGGTTTAAACCCTAATAAAGGAGGAAAAGAAAACCTAGTCAAACAACTAATTATAAATATTTGTAATTAAAAATAAAAAAGTTAACGCATAAAATGAAGTTGAGTTGAGCTTGGATTTGAGCTTGGATTTTGATATATGCAACACTATAGTAATAAAATTAGTGATTAAATTAAAGATGGATTTTTATAGTTTTTCGTCTATGAATATATATTTGTAGTCCAAACTTGTTTTTTAAGATGAATAAATATATCTGATTTTGTCTTGTGCCTTTCTTTTTGCAGTTGTGCTGGATTATGCTGTTGTTGTGCCCTGGATTGTTGTCTCTGATCGAATATCATACAACTGGATTTATAGAATATTTGTGCTTGTCTTCATGGTGTTTCTTTATCTTAATGTATTTATTTTTGTACCTCACCTAATAAGAATCTTTGTATCCTATGGGACAGCGAAAATTCATACCAATTTGTAACATGGATCTTTAATTTCTTTTGTACTTGTGTCTTTGCAAAGTGAATTAATTATGTGCGTTAGTTCATTCATAAGAATATCATAGTTCTTTTTTTTTTTGGTCAAGAATATCATAGTTCTGATTTCAAGTAAATGAATAATTAGACACACTTTGTCAAAAAAAAATAAAAATTAGACACACATTCCTTAAAAAAAATAAAATAATAATTAGACACATAATATAATATGGTTTTGTTCAACAACCGAAATAATGCCTTTGCTAATCGATCTTGACCCTTTGACTTATTTGCTCTAAGTTTTGGATAAGATTGCATATTGATTAATACATTTTGTTGATTTTTTTTTGACAAATAATACATTTTGTTGGTTGAAATACCAAATAATATTTAAAAATAAGAATCATGCAGGACTCGCGTGATTGAGGTTTTGAACATGAACCAAGAATGAAAAATGCTTTTGTATAGATTTATACATGAGAATCTGAGATACGTTAAAGCAACCAATGATAAGAATCATGCCAGTTTCACTTGGAAAAAAAAAAACGAATCATGCCAGTTTTATAAAAATAAATAAAAAAATATCATGCCAGACTCGCATAATTCATTTGTTTTTAACTCGGTCGTTGCATTTCTTTCTTAAGCCAAACCAAACTAACAAATAAAAAAATGCAGAAAACTGTGTTATGAGTAGTTACAGGGTTGACCCTAAGATTTTTGGTGTCATGGGCGAAACAATAAATTGCGTCTTTTTAATTTATTCAAATATTTTTCTTCTTGCATTTTTTTGTTGCAAAATATTCATTTTTAATCAAAGTAATCAAAAAATATTTATTAAATAGAACTAATCAAAAGGAATTAAAAAGAAATATATTTATATAGTATTAACTACTAAGTCAAAATAATAATTTTGGTGCCCTTAAAAAAATGGTGCCCTGGGCTGTCGCCCCTTGCGCCAGCCCTTAGAGCCACCCCTGAGTAGGCATGGCAATGGGGCGGGGACAGGTTTTACACTCCCTGTCCCCATACTCTATTGTTATATATTTACCTGCTATCCTAGCAATATCTAACGGGAATGAGAAATTGAATTTCATCCTCGTCCCCGACGGGTTCAGGTATTTCCGGCTTATCCTCATCCCTGCAATGAATTTTTTTTTAATAAAAATAAAAATATTTTTCAGCTCCATGCGCAATATTGTAATGTTTTATCTAGCAAAGAAATGATTTTGGTTGATGGCTATGGTGATTGAGAAGAGAGAGGCTGAGAGTGTGAGATATGGAAGGAGAAAAGAGAGAACTATTATAAGTGAGTGTCATTTGAAAGATTGAGACTCCGACTGTGTGAGTGAAATGATTTAGGGTTTTGGGTTTCAATTTATATAAAAGGGATAGTAAATTGATTTTTTACATTCGGGACGGATTTCAGTATGAGTTCGGAGTGGGTACATATATCCCTGTTACCCGTCCCATACTCGTGTTTTAAAATCGGTGAAAGCATTTATACATATGCATTTAATACCCCATATTTTATAACTTATGAACCCCTCCAATTGCGCACCGAAGTTGCCTTACATATCCCCTGCATTACAACTTCAAGTGTTAGAGGCTGATCCTCTCGGGAGATTGTCTTCATTTCTCTCTGTAGTTAGTCTCTGGTCCACTATTAGGAGATATGATCTGATGGACCTGAAAACATAGATCAGAATGACGGTAGAAGGTAGCAGAATTTGCAGAAGGTAGAATAATAAAACATTAAAATGATAAAGCATAAAAAGGCAATCTGTTAAAACATCAATTTAAAACCATTTAAATAAACCTACATTTTTTTTCATTATCAATAATGGAAGACAGATTATGTTTCGGTGACAATCTATTGGATACTAGAATATAGATCTTCGTATTCTCAATCATTATTCACTGCATTCAAAGCTATGTTTCTAACCTTCCCGCATATCTGCAAAGCATTCATAGTATCAGGATCACCATCCACATGAGACAATACCGTGGGATATAACAAACCTTTTATAATCAGGATATGTAATAGGATCGGCTTGCTAGTTGGTCTCACCAAATAGACCACGCATGTATTCAAGTAAAACATGTAACAAATAATCGTCGAATGCCTAGTGTATTTGAAAAATATTTCGCTATGGTGAATCATAGACAAAATGTCTATAGATGCTTTGAACATATTGATATTGTCAAAGCACACACTAGGGAAAGTGGCGAAAACACATCTGACGGTCACACTTTATCCATCTAGAAAACCAATAAATGTCATCTAATAGATGCATCTGACGATGATCGTCTTAAGAAGATAAAGTACTTGTGGTCCAACAACATCAGCTTCACAACCGACAAGCAACCGTGGGGGGAAAGAAAATGCAAGTGTGTGGAGTATGTAGAGTTGAAGGTCATAATAGGAAGTCTTGTCCTATCAACACCCAACTAACTTTTGAAGAAGAAGCTCAGGTTGAGTCCAATGCATGTGACAGATTACAGAGCATCATATAACATTTTGGCTATGTTTTTAGTAATTTCTCTTTGTATTTGAAGACAAATAAGATGAGAGTTAGATGAGTTGTTAATGGTTTGAAGAACATATTGTATTATTTTCACTCGAGTCGTTGTAATTCAGTTGTATTCTAAATCATGCAACTCCATAAGCGTTTTGAGTGTTTTGTAGTGAGGAATCGTGTAAATCATCAAATTAAGACATCATGTGAAGAATCAAGGATGAAAAATTGAAGATCAAGGGTTCTTCAAAGGTTTTGAAGACAATACAAAGCGAAGAAAATTCGGGAGTTTTCAGACGAAAGAACGATCGAAAACGGGAAGAAAACAGAAGAAATCGCACCTGAGGGGCTACCTCAGGTGCCCTGCGCCAGACGCCAGTACCTATACACCCTTCGCCTGGGACCAGCATTCCTTGCTGCCCCAGGCGCCCTGCGCCCAGAAGCCATGTGCCTGGTACCGGGTAAGAACCCACTTTTTGCTTGTTTTCCAAGCTAGAGCAGCGGATAAAGCCCAGTTTTCTTCTCTTAATCCTTAAGTAACCTAATGTTATAAATAGAGACCATTGCACACTATTTTATTCATTCAGAAACATTGACGGTTCATAGCAAGGGTCAAGCATAAGAGATTCAACGCGGAATTTCTCCCCCTTTTATTCTTTCTAGGGTATGTTTTTCTATTGTTTTGTTATGGTGTATGTTTCCATGAGCAACTAAACCTCTTTATTAGGGTTCCTCAATGAACCCATTCTTATTTGTTGCAATTTATTAATGAAGTTTTTATTCAATTTATTTCTTTTATTTGTATTGAGATTTAAATTAGGTTGTTGCTCGTTCTTAATGCTTCTACAATAGGTTAACTACGAGAGTAACCTTGTAGATTGATTTGTAGTATAAAAGTAAGCATTGACAACCCGAAATCTTCTAGCTCATTGGCCTTTTTAATGACTTAATCTTTTAGAGGTTAGGTTTGTGTTGTCTCGGTATTGCATTTCCTTCGATAGAGTAGTACACAACTCCAGTTGGTCCTACACAAGTTAACTTAGGAACTTAGAACGAGTAATATCGTCGTGGAACATTAAATCAATGATCAAGAAATAAGTTGTTTGAATTCTCAAAAGATAAATTCCATTCAAAGACAAAGGGAGGGATTCAAGGAAACCGTAATCGTCGTTAATCATCTGAATCACAAAAACATAATCTCGCATTGGGCAAGAGATTTTGTTGCTATAAGACCCCTCAAATCGATATTGTACATAATAGTCATTCTAATTTGAATATATTCTTCTTTTTACAATTCTTTATTGAGTTTTTAAAATGAGTGGTGATGCAAGGGAATATGTTCATAACAACGATGTTGGCACACCTTCCCTCCACCACCACGCATCTTATAACCAACATGGTGTGTGATAGCAAAATTTTAAGTGATAACAACAATTTTTTCTTCCTTCTAAAACATGTCTCACCTACATATAAATTTTCAATATCGTATCAAATTTTTCAAGTGTAAATTGAACTTTATCATGGTAGATGGCCCTATAATATCACACATGGTATATGGTCATTAATTTTTTACTTTATTTGAATAAAATAAACTTGATATCAATCTACGTAGAGACAAAATTAAATTGAAGTACATCTTTAACTAGGGCTGGACAAACAATTCATTACTGCCCGAAACCGAGCTACCCAGCCCACTTAAAACCGAAACGGGCGGTTAAAACGGGTTGAACGGGTCAAAATAGTTGGTTTGAAATGGTTAACACAGGCTCGGTTCGGTTTCAGTTTTTAGGCCCTACGGAACCTGCAGCCGCCCGGCCCAACATTTATATAATTATGATTAATTAATTAATAAATACAACCCCAACCAATACACGTGAGAGCTCACATGCTTAACCATCTTTTTGGCTTTTTCTCATGACTTCTTTTTTGTTCACAGTATCATCTCTCAACAACTACCTTTCTCTCTTCTCTCTTCCAGACTACCCTTTTCTTTTTTCTCTCTTCCAAATTCCTTCCTCTTCCTTCTTCACCGTAGTTCTTTTCCAAACTCTATCATATGTGAGTACCCATTCTCTTTTTCTTCATCCCAAATTAATAAATGTAGGTTTTACATCAAATCTGCTCAATTAAACTTTGTAGATCTACACAAGATTCAACATCTGATTCAAAGAAGAAGACAATCTTCCACCACAAGCTTTTACCCTTTTTTTTTAATTAATTGCTGGTTGTATAAGTTGAAATTCAAAACTTTGATGTTTATTTTTGTTTGTAATTTTGTATGTGAGTATTGCTGCTGAATTGCTTTTATCTTTTCGATTATTATTCTTTTCTTTTCATTCTCAACCCAAATTTTGGATGTGTGAAGCTATTTTTTTTTTTTAACTAAATTTTGTTTAAAGCTAAACCGATGTTATCCATCCGAATCACCGTGTAAACCGTTAAACCGAAACCGCTTAAACCGAACTACATATATGGGTGGAAACGGACTATGATATTGCAACCGTCGGTTGAGTCAGTTCCGACTTTTCGGACCGATTTCCGGTCCGAACCGACCGTTGTCCAGCCCTATCTTTAACCAGGAAAGTAAAACAAGGACCATGGCAACAAAGTTGATTTATTTTAAGAATAAATGTTATTATAAGTCTATCCATTCGAACCACATAGAGAAAGAAACGTGGCAATTATTTTGCAGGCTATCTGAAAAGTCTATTGTCTCAATCCCCAATTTGTCCTTTTATACGGTATAGATAAATGTAACTAGGGGCGATCACGATGCGCTTTGGTTCGGTTTTGAGACTAAAAGTTATCCGAACCGTAAGATTAAAAATATGTGGTTTTGTTTGATTCGGTTGACTTTTAATATAAAATCTTAATCAAACCAAACCAATGCGGTTTGAGTTGGATTGGTTTGTGCGAATTTTATCGATACAATACAGTTTTTTGTTTTCAACCTTAAAACAAGTTAATAAACTAAAACACAACATATCTTCAGGAATGTTTTCAACAATGTTTTAAATTTCATCGAACATTAAAATTTTATTTTCATCTAACCATATTTTCAACAACATAAACCAAATTAAAAACATGTGCAAAAAATAAAGAAGAAAGTTAACAAGAGAAAAACTATGTCATTTTATAAAGTTTTTATTGAGTTTAGTTTCTATGAATATTGGTCTAGACAACATATGTTTAATTAGTGTTTTTCTTATGTTACAGTTTGGTTTGGTTCGGTTGGTAAAATAAAAACCGCAAACCGAACCAAACCATGCAGTTGAGTAAAAAAACAATCTGAATACATCCGAACCAAATGCGGTTTTTTGCGGTTTCGTTTTGGATTGGTTCGATTTGTGATATTTCTGTTGGGGGTTCGGTTTTGAACACCCCTTGATGTAAAGCTCTCAGAAAAAAAAATATCATTCAATTTAATAAACTATGTTCATTTATTATAGATTTAGATACTCACTTCATCTCACAATATTTAATACTTTTTCCACTAAAACTGCCTTTAATGGAAGGGTTTTAAACTTTTAAGACATATCTATTAGATATTTAAAATCTCACATAAAACCTCCATTTTTAAGTGGGATCCATGTTTTTTTATATTAAAAAATTAAAATGTAATGATATAAAGTTATTGATTGTTGATTAGTTGATCTCGTTTAAGAAATTTGTGTGAGATACTAGATTGGAGGGATTGAATGATTATTAGGTATTAGTATTAAAAAATTATAAATGTTTGATGTGTACACGTTTGACACATTTAAAATCATCTTTAACATTTTATTTTTCTTCATAAAATCATCGTTAACATTTTTTCACAAAAAAAAGAATTTCATTAAATATCTTTCACTAAATAAATAATTTCATTACATTTTTTTTAGGGAAATTTCATTATATTATTCATAAACCTTAACCTTATTTCAAACATTCTGAAGATCCGGTTGATATCTCATTCATATATTGAAGCCCTAGCTCAAATTTTGTCATTATCCCGTTGGTATCTCATTCATAGACTGAAAACCTAGAACAAGTCTTCTAACTGTCCCATTAACATCTCATTCATATACTGAAAACCTAAAAAAATCTTCTAACTGTCACGTTAACATCTCATTCATAGACTGAAACCCTAGAACAAATCTTCTAACCATCCTATTGATATCACATTCATAGACTGAAACCTAGCTCAAATCTTTTAACGGTCATATTGATTATATCTGATACTGTTAGTCGGTTGGGTTCATTTTGTCGAACTGACTTATACCGTATATTTCAATCGCCGAAATTCTAGTTACTACTTTGTTCTTAGTGAAATAAAATCATACTTCCACTCCCTGTATATATACCAATGTTTTCTTTCAATCCCTTTAAAATTAAGTCATACTTTCTACTTTGCTCCATATTTTCAAGTTAACTTTTGTATTTTTTAATGAAATTGTGAAGAAATGTGTAGAATATTGGAAAAATCTCTCCAATTTTTTTTTTTATAAAACATAGATTAAATATGAATTTTTAACCGCAAAAAATATAAAAATTCATATTTAATTCATGTTTTGTTAAAAGATTCTAATTTTTTTTGGAAAAATTCTTATAATATTTTTTTTCCTAAAATTGTATTCAAAAATACGAATTTTACATATGAGTTTATTTAAAAGGAGAGACTAAAAGTGAAAATGGAAAACTAAAAGTCAAAGAAACTTTTTAGAGGGACTCAAATAAAATGTTGACATCTTTCCATGGACCAAAAACATATTTAATAAAAAAAACTATATAAAAAAATTCCTTTAAACAACTTTATTAAATATATATAAAAATAAATAGAAAGAACATAAAATTGAAACTTTTTTATGAACTAAAGAAAACGTAGTTTTATTTGAGAAAAAAAATATTACAAGTTGTTATTAACAATTTGTTAGAAAACAGTTTATAATACATATTCATGATAAATTATATGAAAAAACTCTTTTACGGTATTAAGTAGATTCTTGGTCTGATGCTACAACAATACTTTCTATCCCTCTTAGGAATAGAGCTTTAGTGGATACTTATGTTTAGCGGCGCACGGTCGATGGTTCCTATTCTGTTAAATTTACACGCATTGTATGACTCTTGCAGCCAATATGCCGAACGCCGTAGATCCGAAACAGAACTGGAACATTATTTGGAAGCAAAAAGTCCCCCTAAAGTGTGCTCCTTTCTGTGGCGTGCGGCACATAATTGTCTACCCACCTGCTCCGACTTAATCCAAAAAGGTGTCCCTTGCTCCGATACATGTGTGCATTGTGATGTTCTAGCAGAAACGCATACACATCTCTTCATCGTGTGTCCAAAGGCCATTATTTGTTGGGAGGTGCTGCAACTTGACACAACTATATATATGTGACCTGCTTCCTACTTCGTATGATTTTTCCACTCTTTTATTTAATATCTTTGACAGGTTGACATCCGACCAGCAATCTATGTCGTCAATGGTTTTATGGATGTAACTCTAAGTTATGGGAGAATTCAGATTCAGCCCCTACCTTCATTGCGCAAAGTGCAAAGGATTCTCTTAACGAGTGGCGTTATATGCAACATCATAAGAATCAGGGACAGATTGTACATCACACGGTTTTGTGGGCAAAGCCGCCACCTCCATTCTTGAAATGCAATGTCGATTGCGCGCTATTCAACAACAACTCGGTGGCAGGTTATGGGTTGTGCTTCTGTAACTCAACAGTCCATTTTATAGACGGTATGTCGAACTTTTCGCACTGCTCCCTCATGCCTGTCGAAGCTGAAGCATGGGGTCTTCTAGAGGCCATTAAATTTGTTTTTGCTAAAGACATGTCCTCTGTCATCTTCAAGTCAGATTGCAAAGTTATTGTTGACATAGTGAACTCCTCTCATATGCCACAAAATGAGCTTGGAGACATTCTATCTAATTGTAAAGATTTATTATCGATTCACACTAGTTTTATTGTGAACCATGTTAGGAGGCAAGCAAATGAGGTTGCTCATTCCATAGCAAGAGCATCATTATCCAACCCTAGCCCCCATGTTTTTTATGATGTACCTTCTCATTTGTACTCTTTGATATTTAATGAAATGGCCTAAGCTTGGCTTTGCTCAAAAAAAAGTAGATTCTTGGTCTGTCTTATAAACTAAACATTTTATTATGAATACAAATAATTAATAATGAATTACATAGCATAAAAATTTCAGTTAAGTTATTATCTTAGACCACTCCAGTTGTTTTCAATGCTACTGGGCTATAGGTTACCCATCGTGTATCTCGAGGCCATGGCCTTTCTTTTCTTCAATCTAAAGTTGGCACATTAAGCTTTAAAAACAAAAGGCAATTATTGAAAAGTTTCATGCCACTACAACAAATACGTTACGGTTAAACCATTCCCCGAAATGACGGGTTGACTATATTCAATCCTGACCACTGACTTCATTAAATATTATATCAATGACACATATGAAATGGGACCAGTCTGAACCCAAAATTTTATAGGTCCAAATTAAACGGAACCCTGTATGACAATCATTGTATATTATAAGAAGAGAGAGTTCTTCTACATACCCCTTTTCTCTCAATAGTCAATTGGTATTTTGTTTTTGCAAAGGCCAGCTCTTTTTACTCATTCTTATTGACGCAATATAATTCAAGAAAGACATGAATGTTTGGAAGCATACGCGTGCAAAACTAAAAATTCCCTTGTAAGAAAACAAACAAACAAACGTGTCATAGAACAAAGCACATACCGTATCAAGCATAAATGTAAACGCCGTCCTATGCTTTGCTTTCTTACCTGTAACGCGTTTGTTCAACACGTCAAATAGAATAT
>Ga0228710_1008535_pt1 | contig 14658 bp, 10 predicted proteins | sample MedpolnodulmetaG_FD_177995 | JGI IMG/M metagenome (GOLD analysis project Ga0228710, IMG submission 177995) | Root nodule microbial communities from Medicago polymorpha collected in Santa Monica, California, United States - pink nodules | ecosystem: Host-associated > Plants > Roots > Nodule...
CCCTTTTAAATATATTTAAGCGGCAATTACCAAAATGCCCTTCTCGTAATAGTCTTGATAAACCGTAAAGATTCTGACACTGATAACTCATCCTGAGTTTAACTGGTATTATTTGATAAACTTCCTCCGAAGTACTTGTTTTCCGTGAGCATTCGTTCTCTGGCATGCTTGACTGGTAATATTCCAATAATTGTCGAGTGGGATATTACACCGAATCATACAAAGTTTGTGCCTAAACTGAAGGGAATTGAATGATAAATCCAAAACTTCAACAATCACTCAAATCCAAGCTACATAGAAACAGATACGAATAAAAAACCAGAACTTGAGCTTACCATTATTTCATGAAATTCAAGCTTAATAAATAACCTACCTTCAAGCCCTTGAAAATAACTTGCAATAGCTTCAGCCCCTAACAAAACCAAGTTCCATTCATGCTTATTCTTCAACATGATTCCAAGCTTGCTGCTGTAAAACAAACACCCAAGCCTCTACTTGTTCCATCTTCCAATTAATTGGTTCAAATCATCAATACAAGACACAAGCAGCCCCAAAATCACACATGCATAACATTATCAACATAGCTTGTAAAATCCCCAACAAAAGAATAAGAGGGAGGCTCGGCCAAAATGGAAGGAAGAGGGATGAAACTAGAGCTTGATTTCAGTTTCTAATCACATTAGGTACGAGGAATTACATTTGCATGTTAATTTCCCTTTTTATTTGGCTAAGAAAAGAGATTGAGGGAGGAGAGAGTGAGATCGAGAGGGAGAGTTTGGGAGGAGGGAGAGGTCTGATCCTCAGAGAGAGAAAATGTGTGGAGAAATGAAAGAAATGAAGGACATGGCCTATATATAGTTCATGGGCAAAATTACCAGTCTGCCCTTCTTAACTCATAACCGTATAATCTTTGTCCATTCTCCGTTAGCTAACTTTGCACAGTTAAATATTCCCCGTTATAATTAACACTTGATAAATATATCTTTCTTGATGCGTCTAACTTATTCCGCAGTCTAATGATGATTTAGCGGGATGTTACATTTTGTTACAAAATTAGTTCAATATTTTGATTCATATTTTCTCTCTCCTCTAAAAAAATATTTTTTTAGAAGTTGCTCTAAACAACTTCTCATTTGAAGTTGTTTTTAGATTTTATTTAGATTCTGATTTTTTTAAAAAGGTGTAACAAACAGATGAAATATTCTTAAAAGTGTTTTTTTTATAAAAAAAAAAAAGATTTTTTTTTCTTAAAAAAGCTATAACAAACGGGCTCATTTTCTCAACCCTCTAAAAAATTATATTTTTTTAAAATATACTTTTAACAACTTTTCATTTGAAACTGTTTTTAGATTTTTTTTGTTGATTATAATTTTTTAAAAAAGTTCAAACAAACGTATAAATTATTCTTTAAAGTGACTTTTTTTTAAAAGTTTTTTTTTCTTAAAAAAATTATAACAAACTACCTCATTATGGACCTGTTTGTTTTCAGTTTCTCTACATTTTTAAGGAGAAGTTAGGCCAAACACAATATCAATAAAGTACCTTCTAAAAAAAGTACTTTTTTTAGAATGCATAAAATTGAATGGAGTGAGTTTTGACCAAAAGTTGTTGAATGCTACTTTAAAAAACTAATTCTCGGCAATTTATTTCACAAGAACATCTCTTCAACTCACACGGGCAAACTTTTCTTCTATTTTTTAATATTATATTTCAATTTGTTTATTTCTTCCATTTTATTTTATTTTATTTTTTTGAACTTGTCCATGTAATTTGTTTTTAGAAGGAGGGTCCATTTAATTTTATTATTATTTTAAGGAATTTTATTATCTTTTTATTTTTTTTATAAAGGTAAATGAAATTAAAAAAAACCAGAAGAGGCCTGAACCTTATACAAAATCAATCCATAAAAGTGCGAGAGGAAGGTAAACCTAAACTATCTCAGAAGAAAATAAGAGATAAAAGGGGGACGGGATGGCCACTGTAACACCCCAATTTTTAATATTAGTTTATTAATATAATTATTAGATAATATTAGTATTATTAGCGGTAGTAGTAGTAGTATTGATTGTTTAACATGATTATTTTATTTGAATTAAATCAACTTTTCTCATGTTTGGGTGAGATTGTTTAGTTAATTGGGATAGAGACGTTGGATTAATAAGGGTAGTATATATATAAACTAGAGTTTTAGTTAATGGTAATAGTTTAATTAAAAAGAGAATGAGAGAAAATAATTTTTAAGAAGAAAATAGTCTTTTTGGCGAAAATAGGAAAGTAGGGTGTAAATAGTTAATGTGTCTAAAAGTTTATTTGTGAGAGAAAGTTTAGTAGCAGTGAGTCTCTCGAAGCTCTGATCTGTGACACTAGGGATTAGGGATTTATTCTATTTTAGATTAGGTTTTAGAATTCCTTTGAATTCAGTTTTGATGTTGATACGAATGATGTGAAAGTTACTTTGATGTTTTGAAAAATCTATTCTGCTGCCACATTTTTAATTTAAATGAAGTATTTTTGAATTGAAGAAGATCTGTGACACCCTTGCATGTTAAATTAATTATTGTATTTTTCTTAGAAAATAATATGTGGGGTTTAGGGTGTTACAGCCACCAATGAGATGAGAACATAGCGAGGCCCTGACCATTCTTAGCAATAACATCAGCAGCCATATTGGTACAGCTAACCAGAGTACAAAAATGCATACAATTATGCCATCTGCTTCTCATTTTCCAAGGAATACCTATGGCTTTATGGAAAGCATTAACCACTACTACTCAGTCGGTTTATATCCAAATCCTATCCAAACGCAGCTCTTTGGCTTTTTCCACAGCCAACATGAAAGCACAGAATTCAGCTTCAAGAGATGAGGCATGACCAATATTGCTAGCAAGAGCACCCAAAAAAATAGAGGAGGAGTCCCTAAAAAGAAAACCAACAGCACCACAAGGATGAGGACCCAAGGAAGATCCGTCACAATTGATCTTTTTATCACTTATATATTTAATTTCAATATCATTTAATCATCACAGCAACCTCACAAATATTTTTATTTCCTTCCTTCAACCTCGCAAATATATATACACACACACATTAACGTTTAGAATAATACTTTTTGTTTGTCTGTCTGTTTTTTTGTTACGCTTATGCGTATAATTTATTTTTAGTGTTGAATAATCTACATCTATACTACATATAAAGAAAACTACCTCTTTCAACACTCTTGCGTTGGATTTTTCCTTTCAAAAAATACCCTCAATTTTCAATACAAATAACACATGTGAATATATATATATGTTTGGTTTTTTTTTCTTTATCACTTAAAAATGTAACAAACCAGCTCAGTATATTTATACTTACTTTTTCATTATTTCAATTATACCCTTAATCAACTTTTTCTATAATAAAGATTGTTGTTGGTGTCATTAATAAAAAGATTGTTGTTGATGTCATTGAAATAGATAATCATGGTTAGTATGGTTTGTTATAATTTGAAAGCAACAAACATTTATATATTTAGTTTTAATCAAAATCAAAATTTCATAAAAAAAACACCGTTCATAATTTTTAAACGTTAACGCAATAAGAAGAGTAAAAAGACGAGCACGTGAGTGCCTGTCTTTTCGCTAGTGCATATAATTATTTTTATAAAATTTTGATTTCAATTAAAAGTACAAGTATAGATGCCTAAAAAAATTATACTTATATATATATATATATATTTTGCACCTTTATATTGTAACAAACTATGCATATCTTCTTGTCAAAAAAAAAAAACTATGCTTATCTTTTTCATATTAAAAAAAATTAAATATATCTGTTTCAATGACACCAACGATGTAACAAATATAATATCTTATAATATAAATTCTTATCTTTTTGAATGACACAAAAATATGATATTCTTACAACGAAATTTGTTATAGACTATAATAGGAAAAGAAAAAACCAACTATTTCGGTATTATTTATGTTATTATTTGAGTCTCCTTAAATTATTTCTCCTATTCAAATATTTAACAAGTCCTTTATACGAGGATACGAATTTGTATTCATGTTACACAAAACAAACGTCATTAAGTAAATATAGTATTTGTAAAAAAACATATCTTTTATATTTTAAACATTTTTTCCCTTCAAAAAATATTTCAAACATTTATTTATTTATTACTCCCTCTGTTCCTTTTTAAGTGTCTTTTTAGGGTGAATTTCTAGTTCCTATTTAACCGTCGTTCTGGTATTTTTAAGGGTATGATTTGTCAATTTTACCCTTTATCAATTATTCTTATATTTTTCAATAACACTAATAAATGTTATATATATTTGGAAAACTAAAGTTTGTTTTTTCAAACAAAGTTTGTTTTGTTTGGTTTTAAAACAAATTTATTTTGACAAGACAAAATTTGTTTCTTATTATCTTCAAATTTAAACAAGATTTTGTTACGTACGATAATAGTTCCATTTAAAATTCTATGAATAACATAAGTGGTACTTTTTAAAGATTTCAAGAGATATGAACAATATTTAGAAAATTGAAAATTGTTTGTTATGAGAGAAAGATAAAGCGCGCAAAAAAAAAAGGAATTTGTTGAAGAAAGAGAGTAGTAAATAACAATTGTTTGTTACTTATTAAATTTATTGGAAAGATAAAGTGTGTGCAAAAAATTAGAAAATTATTAGTGGATTAAAATGAGGGTATAATAGGAAAAAAAGTGTGTAAAAATACACTTCGCTATTTTTGTGTTAATATTCTAATTTGACACTTTTTATTTTGAAAACTCGGTATCCGATCTAAGGACCGACTAATCCGAGGGGACCAATCCCACCGCCCACTTGCGGGGGCCCGTTTAAATCCAGAGCAAGCTCTGTGTGGACTTAGCCCACCGAAATTGGCACCTGAGGGAATCGAACCTGAGACCTTTGGAGGAGCAAATTCCAAGATCCCAAGCCAACCACTAGGACAACCCCAAATGGGTTCTAATTTGACACTTAAAAAGGAACGGAGTGATTATGATAATTAATAATAACAAACGGGCTCTATGTCTGTTTGTTATGAATTAAAATAAAAGTGATTTTTACATTGAAAAGTTTAGAAATTATTATTTTAGAAATTTTATAAAAAAAATAAGAATCTAATTTGTGTTGTTTATCGTAATAATTTTATTTTTTAAATTTTTTTTGTTTGGGTCCATTTGGATTGAGTTTATGCAAAACAGCTTATCTAAATAAACAAGTTTTTATTTATTATTCATAAGCTTGTTAAGGTAGATTATGAAAAAACAACTTATGAAGATAGAATATTCATTAGTTAGAACATATGAATTAATATAAAAGCTTATTTAGTTTCATAAGCTATTTTTTTATAAGCTCAAAACAAATTCAATCCAAACGGGACATTTGTTTGGATACAACTATATAAAAAAGATTTTTTTTTACAGAAGTACCTAAATCTTTTGACAAATACATTCTCTGTCATCTAAAAACTATATATTTTTTACAAAAACCACAAAAGGGTTAAAAATTACTTAGTTGTGAAATAAATTAGAATGGGCCACAATTGAGTTTTTGTTGGTTATTGTTTTTCATAACTAGTGAAGATTAATTACTTAATGAGTACCAGAAGTACATGTTTGTTGCAGATTAAAATAAAAGTGATTTATCCACGTGAGCTTAACTCAGTTGGTAGGGATATTGCATATTATATGCAGGGGCCGGATTCGAACCCCAGATACTCCACTTTTCCACAATTAAATTGTGTGAGCTCTAGCCACTAGGCTACTTAACAAAAAAAGTGATTTTGACATAAAATAATTTAAAGATTATGGGCCCGTTTGCTACGGATTAAAATAAAAGTGATTTTGACATAAAATAATTTAGAGATTATACTATAGAGATTTTATGAAAAATCAGAATCTATTTTCCGTTTGTTTACCGTGATAAAAATCACTTTTTTTAAACTGATAATTTAGTTTGTTCTGATTCAGCTATATAAAAGCGATTTTTTGTTACCAAATTAATTCAATCTTTTAAACCATATTTTCTCTCTCCTTTAAAAAAAATCTATTTTTTGAGAAGCTGCTCTTAACAGCTTCTCATTTGAAGTTGTTTTTAGATTTTTTTAAAAAGCTGTAATAAACGGATGCAAAACTCTTAAAAGTGATTATTTTTTTAAAATAAGTGATTTTTTTTCTTGAAAAAGCTATAACAAACAGGCTCTATATTTTAGAGATTTTACGAAAAAATCAAAATCTTTTTTGCATTTGTTTATCGTAATAAAAATTACTTTTTTTAAACAAATAATCTAGTTTGTTTAAATGCAACTATATAAAAGGGATTTTTTTTTACAAAATTAGTTCAATATTTTCTTTCTCGTCTAAAAAAATTCTATTTTTTGAAGCCATTTTTAGATTTTGATTTTTTTAAAAAGCTGTAATAAACGGATGCAAAACTCTTAAAAGTGATTATTTAAAAAAATATATTATTATTTTTCTTAAAAAAACTATAACAAACGGGCTCTAATTAGGGAAAAAAATAAAATTAGTAGATGAGTTGCTGAAGAAAACAACTTTTAATTTTCTTTAAAAAAAAAAAACTTTTAATTCTTTCTTCTCTATAAAAGTATAAATACATAGGGTTTACTAGTTAGAGTTCCAGTCGAAACCCTAATTCTCTCTCTTGCCGGACAGACGGACGGAGTTTCGTTCATCAATTCGCGATGGCTCCAATGACAAATAAGAATCCTGCAGGCTCGAAGAGGTTCAAGTTCAATGAGTACACCTACCAGGTTCTAAAGCAGGTGCACCCTGGCATACATATTTCTCGCGGAGCGTTGAAAAGCATGAATAGTATCATAACCAACATGATGGTGAAGCTTGTTCAGAAATCTGTCAAGTTTAGTTTACGACGACGTCGGAAGTCAAAATTATTGTCTGCCAAAGATATTATGGCCGCGATTATGAAAACCTTTCCTCCCCATATGGCGAAACTTGCCAGCTCAGAAGCTCGCAAAGCTCTAACCACTTACAATGTCAACAAATTGTGCGATGCAATGGATCGAACTATGAAAATCTTTCCTCCCCAGATGGCGAAACCTGCCAGCTCTGCAGCTCGCAAAGCTCGAACCACTTATGCTATCAACAAATTGTGCGATGCAATGGATAGAACTATGCTTATGTAATAGGTGTTGGAATATTTATTTATGTTCTATTCTAATAATAATGGAATTCATAATACACCAGCGGATCAAACTATTATATAGGCGTTCCAATGTGTTATTTATAATCTTTGTTTCTCATCCCTGATTTATTTATTGTGTCAAAAATAATTCCTTATTTATTTATATTCTAATAATGGTGGAATTGATGATATCAAACTATGATGACATCAAAATGTTACAGACCTCAAAATGTTGAATTAATGATACAGACCTCAAAATGTTGTCAACTCCAGATTCTTCTCTTTAATGTAATGTGTGTTAATTCACAGTTCCATCATAAATTTGTGAATTTTCAAATCAAATATGAATATAGCTCATCAGCTTTATCAAATCAAATACGAGAGTATAATTTTATGTAGCTTCCTCATTTGATATTTTTCTGGATCATTTCATATTTGCTGTTTATTCAGGGTTTTTTTTCCTTCATGGTCACAAGTATGCTAACTAAATGTGTAATTTGAAATACCATTAATGATTTCTCTATTCGTTTTCTTGTGTGGTTGGCTATAATTCCAATGAAACAGCTGAACATTAGTTCTTTGATTCTCCAGTTTCTGAAAAATTATAGGTAGATCTTTTATATTGGTTAGAATTTAGTCATGGCAGGGATAAACGTTTATTTATTTCGATCTTGAGGTTGCAGATGAATGTGTTTTTGGAACCAATGGAGAGGAGACTGCCTTTCACCTTCTCCTGCTGCACTAGAAGGTTACTGCCTTATTGTGGGAGAAATGATTCTCTTGGTTAGGGATCAATCTCATCAGTTCACACCACCGAACTCATTAATTCAAACTGAGTATTTGTTGGATCGTGTCCTTAAAAGAAATTGGAAAAAGGCTATTGGCTTATTTGGCATGCGGCTATATGAAAGGCGCAAAATGGAATGATTTTTTATTATAAGGGGATAGATGTTGAGGAATTGGTGGAAGAGGTCCAAGTCCTTTCCTGGAAATGGAGTTGTCTAGGTTGAAGTCTTCTCTGTGTATGTTCTATGAAATGGTTTCCGGGTAGTTGTTTGGAGAGATAGTGTTCCGCTGGGTTTGGGGAGTCGTAGCTTTGTATTTTGGTTCAGCTGTCTCTAATGGGTGCATGGACCTTCCGCTGTGACGCTGCGGTTTGTGCTAGTTTTGCTGGGTTTTTGACTGTTTGTCTTTGTTGTTTTAGCAGTTTAGGTTTGCTGTTCTGTTTTGGTGTGTTGGCCCCTGTTTCTTCGCACCAGTTTTGCCGTTGTTGTTGCCGAGTCTTTTTAACTTGTTTTGGCCTTCTTGTATTATTTAATTCGGCCATTCCATGTACTGCCTTGTGCCGGGTTCTGTGCGTTAATAAATTTAAGCAATGATATTTGAATAACCATATTATTTGATACACCTTTTACTACAATCTTATTTTCTTTCTTTCTTTATTGGTCAAAAACAATGAGAGATTAAGGTATAAGTTAATGAATGTTATGGTAGAAGCTGAATTGTTCACCGCTTATAATGTTGGTGTGCAGGGGGATGTTAATGTTTCGCATCTACAATTTGCAGATGACACCTTATTGGTGGGGGCCAAGAGCTGGGCAATTGTGAGATATTTGAAAGCTGTGTTGATACTCATTGAAGTGATAACAAGCCTGAAAATAAATTTCCATAAAAGTATGTTGGTGGTGGTGAACGTAAATGATTCTTGGTTGCATGTGGCAGCATTGTGTTAGCCTGTATTTCCAAGTGTTTGTTTTCGACAGGATAAAGTATTCGTCTAAAAGTTTGGTTGCATACGACTATAATAACTCGCACGTTGAATTGAGCTGCAGATGACACCTTAATGGTGGGGGCTAAGAGCTGGGCAATTGTGAGATATTTGAAAGCTGTGTTGATACTCATTGAAGCGATAACAAGCCTCAAAATAAATTTCCATAAAAGTATGTTGGTGGTGGTGAACGTAAATGATTCTTGGTTGCATGTGGCAGCATTGTGTTAGCCTGTATTTCCAAGTGTTTGTTTTCGACAGGATAAAGTATTCGTCTAAAAGTTTGGTTGCATACGACTATAATGACTCGCACGTTGAATTGAATTAATGGCAAAAAATTTCATTTCAAACTCAGTCATGAATCGAATCATTTCATATTAACTCTAGCTAGCACACTAAACCATTTCAGTTTGGTTTGTTTAGCAGCCCTAAATGAAAATCCAAGCAATGATATAACCCAAAACCTTCATAAATTATAAATAACCATAGTGCCAAAATCATAATTATAGCAGGAAACATGAAATACACCAGCCAAGTGTACAGAACATTTTTAGATCTCAATAAAACACTAAACACCAGTAACTATTGTAATCAATTTCTCCCCCTTCCCCCTCTTCCACGACCACCACCACCGCGCCAACCTCCTCTTCCACCCCTTCCTCTGCCACCATTTCCTCCATGATGCTTTCCTCCACCACCACCAAACTTCTTGTTCCCCTCAGATTTTAATTGCATCTCTTCTGGCAAGGGACTTATATGATCCACGCATTTTCGGAAGCTGAAATCATCAGCGGTGTCATCTTCCCTGATGAGGAAATAGCACCTACTGTTATAGCGAGGGTGGTCGCGAACTTGGAAAGCACAAATCCCTACGCCAATCTTTCTATCAGGTTCTGCATGCCCATTCTTGAGCAATTCCAGCAACATCGTGTGCTCATACTACAATACATAAACAAGTCAATGTGGATTCAGTAAGAACTAAATCAGTATTGCAACTACTGAAACATTTTCATACATGACTGAGAACAACGAAAACAGAGAACCGTAAAATAAAACTGTCATATCCAATCAAGGCTTTAAGATGGGGTTGGTTACTGACCAAATCATCTATGGTTTAAGAGGACTGTTGAATAGTCTAACAACCACAATAAAGATCAGCATTTATCTATACAATAAAGCTCAGCATTTATCTATAACTTTCCACTGTAAATTTAAACATTGATTGCAGTTTAAACATTTTGTAGCATTCAGCAACAAGTTCTCACACAGTTTCAAAACTTCAGCACCAAGAAGTGAATAGAAGCAGTGAAACTGTGTTGTCAACATCATTGTCATGTCATGTCACTTTGTTTTTTAAAGGGTCGGCTTAACAAGCCAACCATATAGTTACAAAAAAATTATGTCAGTCATATGTCTTGATAGCCTTACAACGCTCACCAAAATGATGAGTGTGGCAGAATTAGCTAACTGACCTTAAGAGATTGAAAAACAGATCCAACGACAACTTATTCTATTGAACTTAAGGAAAACATTGCAAGGAAACTGCCATTAAAGATAGTGAAGTACATATAAATAGCACCAAATATGGATATCACATGTTCTGCTTTCAACAAATAGGAAACACATAATTACATATGATCATTGAACATGAGTCTCCAAACCAGAAGATTCAACTTATCAAGCAAAACAGCTTATGAGGCATCTCCTTTCAACTTATTGTCCTTAGTTTAAAAGTGAAAAATTCAAATTACAGATACCCATTGTTTGGATAAATACTTTTTTCCAAATAAAATGGAAGATAAGCAGGCAACAAGCTACATCGCTAAGCTTTTTAGGATTCTCGTGAAAAAACTGTTTTCACAAAGTAAACTAACCCTAAACTTCTTTCACTTCAGGTTCGGTTAAAAGTCTGGAATCAAATTTGCACTACTAAAATCAGTAAACTTTAAATCAACTACACTAAATTTACATCAAACATAATTTTAATTGAAAAATTAATAAAACACAATCGGATTCAAAGCTACATCATTTTTAACCAAATCAATCTCACAATATTTCATTCAAAATCAGATATTTTACAAAAACTAACCAAAACTCTGTTAATTGAAATAAATTACTACAAAAACTACCGACCAACCCATATAGATCAAGTAAATGACAATAAACACAGATTGAATAAATTGATAATAAAACAAAATGAAACATAGAAATACCTTGTTAACATTGAGATTCTGAGGCCAAGCATGAAGAAATTTGTGAAAGTAATGAAACATATCCAAAGAAGAACCAAACGTTTTGGGTCCCAATTTCACATCACCAGATGTTTCCTTTTCTTCTTTTTCATCACCTTCGTTTTTCTCCAACTTCTCCAACCTTTCTTCTTCAACTGATTTTTCCTCGTCTACTTTAGCCTTCTTCGAAACGACGTCGTCTTTGGGTTCTTCTTCTTCTTCCCGAGATCGCTTTTCTTTGGACTCAGTGACGTTTTCGACTTCCATGTCTACGGTGGCGGCGACGGTTGTGTTGGGATCGACGATTTCGGGTGCGGTTTCTTCTGCCATTAGGGTTTTGGGGAAATTGTAAAACCCTAGATTGGGTTAGTTGGGAGGGTTCGTGGCTTTGTTCGTGGGTTAGACTCGGTGGAGCGGGTTTTGTTCGTGACTCTAATTTAAAGGAACTTTTGGATATTAAAAAAAAAAATGTTATTTTATGAAATTATCTTTATTAATTATTGATTAGTTTTTCATTAAAGTAAAAGTAATAATTTGAAAGCAACGAGCACGGGTTCACTAGAAGTTTAATATTTACATTATTCAATGAAAAATGTAGATAATAATGTATTAACAGCACGTACAAAGATATAGAAATGAATCTTTGTTTTAGTAGTCATGAAAATAAGATTGTATTTTAATAAACTAGTATGGACTCGTGCCAAGCACGGGTAAATAATTTTCTATTAAGAAAATTGTTTTTGTCTAAAAAAAAAAAAAAAATTGGTTTTGGTTGTATCTTTTCCTCTTCACCAATTAGGAGAATGGTGATTTATCGTTAATTTTTGGTCTCAAATCACTCTTCTTAATCGTTTTATCTTCTCGTTATATTCAAATAAGCTTTTTTTTACATAGATTTGATTTTTCTTTTTGTTTTGTTTGTAATGACATCATCTAAGTGCGACCGTATTATGTTGTTCGTCATTCTGGTGCGGCATTTCGATTTCCCATATTTTTGGAGAGTTCATTAGAAATAAATATTAATATATCAAACTAAAAAAATATTAATATAATTGATTTTAATATTATTTTGTGTTGTCAAAAGATGTTGAATAAATTATATATAATTATAGATTTTTTTGACAAAGTTCATTTTTTATGTAAAAAAATGTACTTGTGGATATCCGTAAATATTCGTAGATATCACAAAATCCAACGAATACTCGACTGACGGACAATCGTGCACAATGGAGGCCTTGATGACATTTAGTGTGTGTGATTGCACATGACCCCATTTGTTCAGAGGCAACAATATATTTCTCGTCATTAAATTTTTTTTTTATATATATGTATAAGAAGATTTAGGAACCATCTTCTCTGACCCTTGAGCTTAAAGTCATACTTAATTTTCCTTTTTCATTAAATTTCTCCCACTTTCCTCTAATACTCTAATATGATTTTGTTAAAACATTGAACCCTCTCATGTTTAATTTGATATTTAATCAGAGTTGTTCCAATAAAATTGGAGGCTCGGCTCTAATATTAAAAATGGTACAGGTCATTAAAATGTTTTAAAAGAGTTGAATGTCTTAAAAATGCCTTACTATAATACAAATGTTTTTTTCTTGATAGGTCAAGTAATGTATTGAATGTCTTCATGTTCTCCTAAAATGCCTTGTGTTAGCGTGAGAATTTTTTTTTGAATGAGATAAATATATCATAACAATGTCTCGTGTACTTTAGAATAGAGGATGATTGATTTTTTTTAGGGTCATAAGGGAAAATGTTATTTCACAAAACTTAATTTTCAACCTTTTGAAAAATAAATTAGCACAATTGATGCATAATTTCTAATTCTGAAATTATAAGTCTGAAATATTATTATTGAAGATTAGAGGTTACAAGTTACCATATATATTCTCTTATTATTGGCACCTCTAACTATTTTTGGATATCTATTAAGACAATGAACAAAGATCAACTTGAATCAAACTCTCTAACAATGATGCCTCGAGTTTCCAATTTCCAATCGTTAAACTACAAAAAATAAAAGTTCATTACTATAATTCAAATAAATCTTAAAAAATAGTTGAATGAAAAAAGAAATGGAACCCTGCTTGCTCCTTGAATCATGTCCAACATCGAAATATCTTGTTGATTAAGTAGTATGTGCATGATGCAACCCATTCATGTTTTCAGAGTGATTGGAAAAAAGAACCTCAAATAAAATAGAATGTATCGTAAATTCATTCAAGCATATGATTTGGAAAGGGAAAAATTAAAATAAGAGAATGTGGAGAGAATAGTGATATGAGTTGTGAACTTGTGATTGATTTTGATTTACTCTGCAAGATTCCACCTACATGCATTACATTTTGAAACTGCAACTGTAATTTTTTCATAACTGCCTTACATGCATTTTGAAATCACGATTCGAAACGTAAAACCAAATGATTATTTACAATAATAATGTTTAATATAAAGTTAAGGAGAGTAGAGAATTTCAATTTCAAATCTGTAACAATTAATCATAATAATAACATTAAGTATTGTGTTGACCTTGAAAGCATTAATGATTATTAGACCATAACAACACCACGTGTACTATAGAATAGAGGAGGATTGAATTGTTTATATTGTATATGTAGATTGGTGAACATATGACCGCTGTCTAGGTTATAGAGCATGAACCAAAATCTTAAACCTACTCTAACTTGTGATTGATTTTGATTTACTCTGCAAGATTCCACCTACATGCAATACATTTTGAAATTACAACTGTAATTTTTTCATAACTTTTCATAACTGCCTTACATGCATTTCGAAATCACGATTCGAAACGCAAAACTAAATGATTATTTGTAATAATAATGTTTAATATATAGTTAAGGAGAGTAGAGAATTTCAATTTCAAATCTGTAACAATTAATCGTAATAATAACATTAAGTATTGTGTTGGCCTTGAAAGCATTAATGATTATTAGGCCATAACAACGCCACGTGTACTATAGAATAGAGGAGGATTGAATTGTTTATATTGTAGATAACTAGTTTGGGCACCCGTGCCAAGCACGGGCTAGATTGTCGACTATTTACTTTTAGGCTAAAGTGCACTTTTATTCCCTTAAGTTTTAAAAAGTTGCGATTTTGGCCCCCTATGAAAAAGAATGACAAAAGTGACCCCTTATGTTTAGGGAAATCTGCTCTTTCGACCCCTAACATAAGGGAAATAAGATCTTTTGACCCCTTATATTCTCAAAAAGTTGCGATTATGGCCCCTTTTTTGGGACACGTGTCCTCTTCTCAGCAACTTTGGGACAAAAGGGGCCAAAACTGTAATTTTTTAAAATAATGGGCCAAAATCACAACTTTTTGAAACTTAATAGGTGAAAAGTGCACTTTACCCTTACTTTTATTATATAAACATTAATTAAATGGCAAATTCATTGTTTTTATACATAATATATTAATAACACTTATTGTTATTGTGTTATTAATTAAATATTGTATA
>Ga0228710_1008536_pt1 | contig 14658 bp, 6 predicted proteins | sample MedpolnodulmetaG_FD_177995 | JGI IMG/M metagenome (GOLD analysis project Ga0228710, IMG submission 177995) | Root nodule microbial communities from Medicago polymorpha collected in Santa Monica, California, United States - pink nodules | ecosystem: Host-associated > Plants > Roots > Nodule...
GATGACCTGTCAACAAAGAAAAATCATCAATTACATAATTACTAAAATGCCCCTTAGAAGCCACCAAGAAGGGCAAAATTGGAAAAAACAGCTGATTAATTTTTCTGGAATAGTTAGTAGATGAGAGAAAAAAAAATCCACCACAAACCATCTGTATTTTTTTCTTAAGAAGGAAATATTTTATTTCTAAAGTGATCGCTAAATGAATTTGAGACCATATAATAGTCTAACATTTTTAGTCTTTAAATTGGTTTCCAAATCAATCATTATATATAATAGTTTGATTTTTTGTAAGTCTATCTATTTAAGACTAACATTAGTTTAACATAAGTGGTGGAGCAAAAGAATCAACAAAGAGGCCATCACATGTTTCATGCTTCAACACCCTTGTTATTTTATTAACAAAACACAAACACTTAGCCTATAAATGGAAGATTGCATGAGCATCTCTATTCATTAGAAGCAATTGATACATCATTTTCAAATGGAGTGGCTTTTGCAATTCCTTCATATCCTCTTTCTAGCTTCTTTTTTTATATGTAGTAGTAGTAGTAGAGCAATTTCAGATCAAATTGCTAAGGTTCATATTACACACACTTTCCCTATGTCTTTATGTTTAATTATTTTTTATGACAAAATCACCAAAGCTTCTCCTATTTTTTGTAGCCTTATGTTGTTTATATGGGAAATTCATCACCAAACAACATTGATGTAGATAGCCAAATACCAGAATCAGTTCATCTTGAGTTACTATCATCAATCATTCCAAGGTTACTCACTAGTCACTACCATCACTATATTCATATAGTTTAATTCCTAGCTAAGAAAATAAATACATAATAATCATATTTAGATTAAATGAACTTTTTTTATGGAATGAAATTAATTGCACTTATGGAATGGAAAACGAATTCTTCTCTTATTTCAATTTTCACAGTGAACAAAGTGAGAGAATAGCACTTATCCACCATTACAGTCATGCCTTTAATGGATTCTCTGCCATGCTTACTGAGAGTGAAGCTTCTGCATTATCTGGTATTTCATCTTCTCAGCTATTATAGCCTATACCTTTGCTATATCCAAATTCCTAACTTCTTTAACTATTTTTTCTGCTTGTTTTTGTTTTCTTGTTAAGTGATCATCTACTACTTTGCATAAATTAATAATTTTGCTTGACAACCTAATTAAACTATATTATTGCCCAAAAAGATTATCATAAAAAAAAATCAAAAAGATGTACAAGAGCAACAAAAAGTATTGTTGGAGGGAAATGGTTGTTTAAATAAAAAAGTATATTTATTCATTCAAAAATAAAATAAAAAACATATTTATGAGAAAAGAATGCACAAATAAAAAGGAAATGTGAAAATAAAGAAGATATTTTAACGAAATATTAAAGAAGTATATATTAATTGTTTTGATAAAATTAGTATTTTAGTTACAAATTTGAAATTAAATATAAAATTAGTATTTATGGGCTTAAAAGTAAAATATTCTCCCCTTAAAAATATCAGAACACATTTGTGTTTGTAAAGTTTATAGTTTCACTCAAAGTGGTAGAGCTGGCAGGCAAACTGGATTGATCCAACCAGTTGATCCGATAAAAAGTCGTAGCGTTTAATCTCTATAAAATTTATAAGATTGCTCTATGAGTCCCTCAATTTGCTCATGGGCTCCTCAAAAACTCCATAGTGCTCCCTTTGGATCCTAACCACCGATCCTATCACATAATGGTGTTCCATAATTTTGTTGATTAGGCCATAACTATGTCGGCGAAATTATGGAACACCAACATTTTGAGGTTTTTAAGAGACCTATGAACAATCCAAGAGGCCTTAGCAGTAATTTTCTAAAATTTAACCCTAAATTTTAATTAGACACTCTTTAGGTCAGCCTGATAAAGAGTATCAAGCTAGGCTTCAGGCTACTTGCATGACATGATGAATTAGTTTAGATACGTCCACGTTATTGAGATTGAATATCTCCTCAACTTTGTTATGTAAATCATTGAAGTTTTTAGTTAAATTCCCCCCTCAAAAATTTTAATTGAAAACTTGATATCCGACCTAAAGACCGAGTAGTCTAATCTCATTGTCCACTTGTGAAAGCCCCAACTATATTAATTAAATTAAATTGGATTATTGTTTGACAATATTTCCAATATGGAAATATATGTTTAAATGTGAAAACCAGTGTTTGACAAATTGGATTTAAACAAGTTAGATAAGTGATTAACCATCATCATCGAAGTGAAATTATGTCAAACGTGAAAATCATATCTAATTTTAAAGATTTGTCAAAATCAATATATAATTTAAGAGTTATTTTAAATTAAAAATTATATGAAGGGCCAATCCGCCAAGCCTCCAACCAGCATAAGATCGAGTTTGAGAATGTTTATTCTTAGAGCTTATATTTAAAATAGGTGTTTTAACTTGATTTGGTAAAGCTGGAAGCTCATTCGAGTTGGCCAGAAGCAAACCGAATAGCCTATTTTACAAGCCCTACTAAGATGTTACAAAATCATCAATATTTTTGAACTAATGTTAATCCAAATGAACTAACGTTACAAATTCACAATATTTTTTAGCTGAAGTACTTCATTTTGTGAATTTTACATGATTATTCCCGTAATTGGTCAAATAAAGTGGATATATCTAATTAACTTTCTTTTTTCTTTTCAATTTTTACTTATATTTGAGACCGAAATACCTATAAGTATTTTTTTATATTTGAGACCAAAATCCCTATAAGTGTTATTTGAGTGTTGAGACTATCTCGGAACCTTATGAATGACTTAGACTAGATTCACCTAAACTTTTTTAAATTTGATCAAGGGCCATTAAATAATTTTTCTAATAGTATTTGTACGGTCCCTTTTATGATAACTATCAATGTTGCATGGTTTGTAAACAGGCAATGATGGTGTGGTATCAGTGTTCCAAGATCCAATTCTTCAATTGCATACAACGAGGTCTTGGGATTTCTTAGAGTCAGATTTGGGAATGAGACCTCATGACATTCTTAAACACCAACACTCGTCAAATGATATCATTATTGGTGTTATAGACACGGGTACGTGATAACAATATATATACACTTACATACTCTATCCATTACTTTTCATTTGTCGGTTTTTCGGAAAGAATTATTTACAAACTTTAAAGTTAGATTAATTTATTTTTTGTTAACAACACTTATATTTGCAATTTCTCTATTCATTATTTGTTAAATACACTTTTACTATATTAATTTAATCCATAAATACACTTTTACTTTACAATATTAAATAAAAAGAAATGCAAAGACACTTGTCAAAGATAGGATGTGATCTAAAGGAATAATTATTGGGTGGACACAAGAATTTGGACTTTGTATTTAGTTACAAACACAAAAAAGTGAAGATGTTATAATCATTTCAAAATTACGTATTTTTTTCTTTTTATGTGTATTTAATCAAATAAAGGCCCTAAATCTTTGTGTTCACTCAAAAGTTGCTCGATCTAAAGTACACAGGAGAATTCATAAATTTTTAATATGCATGTTTATGTGAGCATTACTAGATCTGCATATGACATGTTTTATATATTATCTTACTTAATAAAGCCAAAACACTTAATTTTATAGTAAAAGTATTACTAGTGCTACCAAGGAAAATATAAATATTACCTTCTTTATGGTTGAATGTTACTTCTTTTTTTTTTGTTGCATGTTACTTTACCAGAACAATTTTTGACTTCATTCTGACATGAATATTTGTTTTATTATAATGCACACTGCATTTGTATGATGAATAAATTTTGGATATAATCTACCTAAATACTTTTATGCTAACTGAGAGAAAACATGCAAAAACTATTACACTATTCCCATGCAACTTTATGCCAACTCAGATACCTTCAATTAATATTATTGGCTTATCTTGATATATTATTTTATTTTTTTTTTGAAATCGTATATTATATAATATAGGTTTACTTTAATAAGTATGTATTTATGTAGAATAAAGTATAAAGTGAAACATGCATGAGCCAAGATATATATAGCAGCTAGAATGAACTAGTGAAGCGAGAAAAAGCAACCACCATTAATTCCTTATAATAATGCTAATGAATAAATAAAATTAACTTTGCTTTCTCAAATAATCCCCAGCTACCAAAGAATCCATACACTGGCACAAACTTTTTCTAGAAAACATGGTAACATAATGTTAAGTTGTAGCCACCTATTTAGAGGTACAGTTTGTTGGGTGTTTATTATTTATTTTGAAATACACTGTAATTAGAGTCTTTGACTCTCCGACGAGTACATTAACGTATCACCATAGATTCAGGTCCTTTAGACCGACTATGAGACTAATCCCAGATCGACGGGTTGCACAGGACTTTATCCCTTGGTTCTTGGCCTCCCAATATGACAAAAGTGTGTATGTAGCTTTATTCTTCTAAAGAGTAAATATCTTGAACATTCAATAATGTCAAATGTTATCAGAATGTAGCCTTAATGTGCAGCAACAATTTTCTTCCATATTATGAACAATTTGATTGAATATTATTGAATTTGTACTAAGGTTATTTCTGTTCTGCATCAAGGGATATGGCCAGAGTCACCAAGTTTCAAAGATGAGGGTATAGGGAAGATTCCTTCAAGATGGAAAGGAGTTTGCATGGAGGGTCATGATTTCAAGAAATCTAATTGCAACAGGTCATCACACTTTTCACTGAAACATGCAAATGAATGGCCTTAGGGTTGGAATTAAAAAAGAAAATTGGAAAAGTGCAACTTTCTATAAGCTACCAATGCATTATACATGTTGCACCTTTAGTTTATAATACCTCAATCCTAAATATAAGATATCCTTGACTAAATAACAGAAGTTAAGAAAGTTAGTAGTAGTATTAAATTTATTGACGATTGATATTGTTTTATAAATTTATCGTTTTCATCAAAATAGTAATTACAGGTTGCAGAAAAAAATGTATCATAGTTAGGGGTATGTCGTATTGATTATATGTTCTATTTAAAATTAAATTTCTTAAAACAACTGCAGAAAATTGATAGGAGCAAGATACTATAATAAAAAAGATCCCAAAGGTTCCCCAAGAGATTCTGTTGGACACGGAACTCACACTGCATCAACAGCAGCTGGTGTGATTGTTAACAATGCTAATTATTATGGTTTAGCAAAAGGAACGGCAAGAGGTGGTTCGCCTTCTGCTAGGATTGCTGCCTATAAAGCATGCTCAGGAGAAGGTTGCTCTGGTGGCACTCTATTGAAGGCTATTGATGATGCTATCAAGGATGGAGTAGATATAATCTCAATCTCTATTGGATTTAGCTCAGAATTTCTATCAGAATATTTGAGTGATCCAATAGCTATTGGAGCATTTCATGCAGAACAAAGGGGTGTGATGGTTGTGTGTTCAGCTGGGAATGATGGTCCTGATCATTACACCGTTGTCAACACAGCGCCATGGATATTTACAGTTGCAGCCTCTAATATCGATAGAAATTTCCAGTCAACTGTTGTCCTTGGAAACGGGAAAGCTTTTAAAGTAAGTTTCTTGATCTCCAAGCCAAAAGAATGATGATAGACCTAACTATGTATAAACACCGACACAGGCACTGATATGTAGACACCGATATTAATCAAAGAAAACATAACTGTCAGATACTTACACATGTTGGATACTAGACACACATTAATTTGATCTAAAATTAATTCAATTTTCCGTTTGTTTGTGTTGTCAGGGTGTTGGTATTAACTTCTCAAACCTTACTCGGTCAACGATGTTTTCTCTTGTTTTTGGAGAGGACGTTTCTGCCAAAAAAGCAACAAAATCGGAGGCTAGGTACATAATTGTGATACTGATTGTTCTTATCATGTTACTGTCATCCTTTTTAAGCCTAAAATAACTTAGTTATCATTTCATAGCTCAGCTCAGATGAGATATATATTCAAATTCAATATTACTGTTGATGTTTGTAAATATTAGTACATAAAATTTATACCAGTTAGTTTTATGGCAATAAGTCATTAACACCAGCAATATATATATGTACACACATAGTTATAGTAAGCCTCTAGTACTAGTTGACAGAAGCAGTAAGAAAAGTGTGAAAATGTTCTCTAAACTGCAGGAATTGTTATCCTGGATCACTAGATAATAAAAAAGTTGCAGGAAAGATTGTTATTTGTGCTAACGATGATCAAAATCTTACACGCAAAATGAAGAAGCTAATTTTACAAGATGCGGGAGCCACGGGGATGATACTCATTGAGAAGGAACACCTAGATGCTCCATTTGATGCAGGTCTATTTCCCTTCACAGAAGTTGGCAATCTTGAAGGGCTTCAAATCCTTAAGTACATAAAATCTACCAAGTAAGCACTATCATCATTTGCATAAAAACATCCAATAATTATTCAATCAGTAAAACAATCGCATAAAATGTTAAATGCATAAACAAGGTTCTAAGTTATAATCACGATCGCAATTACAATATTTTGTAGTCAAGATACAGTTGCAAAGACTTCTAAAATCGCATGATTGCCATCACAATTTAAAACACCTATTGAATGCTAAAGCCTAAAGGGTGATTTTTGAACATCTTTGTATAAAGGAAGAATAATATAAGTAAATAAAATGGTTACAATTATTATAATTCTATCTGTAAGTTGATTGGAAACAGTTGAAAAGTAATATACCATAGATATGCTTATCCTATCATGTTCTGTTACAGGAAACCGACTGCGACAATTCTTCCAACAACAGAAGTTTCTAGACACAGGCCTGCACCGATTCTTGCATCTTTCTCATCAAGAGGTCCTTCAAGCCTTACTGAAAACATTCTCAAGGTATTTTTATACCATGTGTTCCTATATGCAATTCATTTCATCAACAAATTAACCAAGAATTAAATAATTATCTTTAGAAAATGTACTCACTAATTTTCGCTGAATCTATTGCAAGCCGGATGTCGTGGCTCCAGGAGTTTCAATATTGGCTGCTTTCATTCCTGAAAAAGAAAATGTTCCAATTGGGAAAAAGCCATCGATGTTTGGCATAAAATCTGGTACATCTATGGCTTGCCCACATGTGTCGGGTGCTGCAGCATTCATCAAATCAGTACATGGAGGATGGAGTCCTTCAATGATCAAATCAGCATTAATGACAACAGGTACTCAAAGACCAAACCTTTTTCTATTCTTTTAATGTATCACCGACACTTAAGGTTGAAGACTTGTATCTGCCGGCTGGATACTGACACGAAACCTAACACATGTGGTTATAGTAAATCACTTCTATTTTCTGAAATTTCTCTAGTGTTTATGTCAGTGCTTCATAAACAAGAGAAAAAGAGCGGATCAATGAAGCACTGACACATCGATGCTAATAACTATTTGAGGAAATCAAATTATTGAATGAAACCATATGTGTCGGTCACGTCTTCAATCTGAAGTGTCGGTGCTGCATAATAAACGATTGATACTTATGTTGTTTTTTTCTTTCATATTCAGCTACAACCTATAATAACATGAGGAAGCCAGTGACAAATAGCTCAAACTACATTTCCAACCCACATGAAATGGGAGTTGGGGAAATTAATCCGCTCAAAGCTCTCAACCCTGGTTTAGTCTTTGAAACAAATCTAGAAGACTACATTAAATTCCTTTGTTACTTTGGCTATTCCAACAAAGACATAAGAAAAATGTCTAAGACTAATGTCACATGCCCAAGGGCCTCAAAAAGTCTTATGTCCAACATCAATTACCCATCAATCTCTATAGAAAAACTTAAAAGGAAACAAAAAACAAAAGTGATCACAAGAACAGTTACCAATGTTGGATCCCTTAATGCCACATATGTTGCAAAGTTGCATGCACCTGAAGGATTGGTTGTCAAGGTCATCCCCAACAAACTTGTATTTACAGAGAGTGTTCAAAGAATTACCTATAAAGTCTCATTCTCAGGAAACAAGGCTCGCGGTGGATACAATTTTGGGTCTCTAACATGGCTCGATAGTCGACATTATGTTCATACAGTATTTGCAGTCCAACTTGAATAAATATGTGAATGCACAGCCAATGAATTGAATAAAATGGCCTAATTGTGTTTTTTTCTGTTTTTTAATTACTTTATGTTGTGTATGTGAAAGTGCTTGTTACATTTAATGAGCCAACAATAACATGTATTTTTAACAAAGCTTCCAACCTTTGTTCTACCATATTGTCAATTGACTATTATAGACAGGAAGCAGAAAAATAATGTAGTAGACTTTGTTTGTGTCTGCTGAAAGAGAAAGAACATGGACATACATGATTGTCATGCTACAAATTTATCTTTCAAGTGTACAATGGAGTGATTTTAAGCAATTATTAGAAAATAAATATAGAAGATCCTATTCTTATTTATATAAAATACAAGTTTTCAGAATCATCGGCATAATTGAATCCTTAATAATCAAGCTTAGGTTGAAACTTAAATTTCTAAAGTTAAGGAAATTAATTTTTGACAGCCATTTTGTGTTTAACTGTCTAAAGACTAAAGTTAATTTCTGAAATGTACTGTTACATTCTGGAAAATAAGATATAAGTGTAAATTTGGACCGACATTCTAACTTTTTTCTTATAGAAGCATAACAATAGTGCCAGCCGCAAGATGTAATTTGTAGATGTTTGATTTGATTATCAACTATCAGCTATGGAATGCAAATATGAGCCCTAAAACAATAACATTTTCTGATACAAATGAAGCAGTTCACAAATAAAATATCACAAACAGTTAAGAAGTAAAAGAAGATATTGTCTTCATCTGAACATGAAAAATATAACAACAACAACAAACCATATCCCACTAAGGTCGGCTACATGGATCAAATTACGTCATTATGTTTGATCATAAACCATGTTTCGATCCGACTCATTAACCTCTAAACCATTCCTAATAGTTTCTCTTACAGTTCCTCAAAATGTATTTAACCACTTTTTAATGTATGATTTTTTAACCCAAGAATTTTTAAACAAAAAACAACTTGGAATAAGTCTACAAAATCATAAAAAAATGAAGGATAATTCAATAACGGTATATTTTCACGTTTTTACAAAAGCTTGTTTTTGTAGCTTTAGAATTTTCACGTCTAGCTTGCCCCGGGACGTCGTGATATTTGCCTTGCAAAAGCTAATTCAAACACATACTAAGCATTTTTTGGGGAGAAAAAAAAGCAACTTCCATCTGTCATAAGCAATGAAAGGACTTGACTTGGTTAAACCCAAAATGCTGGCCCAATTACTTGTGGGCCTTAGAAAAAACTTGTAAAAAATTAGTGGAAATTACTTTTCCCACCCTATCTATTCTCGCACGCCCTATAAAATTTTCAAAAATGTCTATGGGGTTTCGGATTATAAAATCCGAAAACATCCAAACTGAGTTTTGAATTTTGAATTTAAAAACAACCAAAAAACAAAGTAAAAAATGATAAAAATTTGTCAAATAAAATCATACAAAATATAAAGATACCACCAAAAAATTCCAAATATCAAATAAAACTAATGCAAAAATTTTCGAGTTTTTCTGAGAATATGAAAAAATAAAGAATGGGTCTAAACGATTTATTTTTGGAATTTGAGGGGCGGAGTCCCGTAGGAAGTTCCTCCTGCAGCAATCTTGATCCTTGATTTTTTTTTTCTTCTGATTTTTTAAGGAAGTTTTAGAGCAATCTGATAAAGTAGCTCGAAAACCAGATTTTTGACTAATAACAATTAACAATGACCTAAAACAAAAAGATGAGAGTTATGAAGATTAAAATGGTCCTTAAACTGTTTATCCATGTTACAAACAGACTCATAATTTGTGCTAATACAATTCGAATTATATAATCCGAACTATTTTTCCCCTGAAAAGGGGTGTTCGGATTCTATAATCCGAAAAAACAAGGAAACGCGCCCTATTTTCTTGAGGTTTTCAGACTATAAAACTCATTTCTAACTGTATCATAGTGTAGGAATTAATAAACTCCTATCATAATAAACTGTGTTATGAGGTGAAAAACCCTAACATAGGAAAAATTGTGTTATGAGGTGAAAAAATAAAGTTCGGATTTTAATCAAGAATAAAAAAGTTTCTGAGTTGCACATAAAGTTCGGATTTTTTCAATGTTTCGAGTTGCACATAAGAATAAAAATCTCATTATTTCGAAAAAAAAACCTCAAAGTTTCCAGTTATCAAGAATAAAAAAGTTTTTTAGGAATTAAAAATAAAAATAAATTTTTTTCGCAAACTACATCATATAGTCTTTTTAAGTTATTTAATTATATCAAGTTAATTTTTTTTTAGGCATATCATAAATTGTGAGGCCGTAAAAAGTTTGACTTTAATCATAAAGACATTATAATTCACAAAAAATACACAATATAAACTCTTGTGATACATACGTTTTTTAAGACCGACAATAAGTATTCAACTCGAAGGCTTTAGATTATAATATGCACCACAAAAGTCACTTCACTTGTGTATGGAAATCGAGTATTATATGAAAAGTTCTATAGGAACTTATTGTGAGTACTCAAAACATTGTTAAGGCTGCCCCTATAGAGTCTATAGACGTCACATAGCCTAATAGAACAGAAAATGCTTGAAGGTGAAGAAATTAATGGGAATGAGAGAAAGGGAATGGAAAGAATCAAATGAGAAAATTACACATGGCTATGGAAGTATGCAACAATTCTTTCTTAGTTCTTTTGCACAAAAAGAGGCTAATTTACTTGCATTTCAAGCATATGATCTGCTTTAGTTTATTTCACTCATACCATCTTATTAAAGAGAGAGCATCAACACAGGTAACTAGAATCCCACTTTTCTTTTCTTTTTCACAAGAATTCGGGTAAGTAATCGACAATTAAAACTTATTCACTATGTAATCCCAAAAAAAAACAAAAAAACTTATTCACTATAGTACGCACAAATGTACTAACATGGTGTAACATAATGTGATATAGTTGGGTCTATTAAACATTTGATGAAGGGTTTAATTCGAATTAGTGTATGAAAAATGTTTTTTGAGAATAGATATCAATTATTTCATAGAATTAATATTTGCATTTGCATCTGATGATACTTTGATTTTCTTGGTTACGGTGATACTTTGATTTTTATTTTTTTTTGTGGTGGTCGGGATTCAAACCTCGAACCTTGCATATTTTATGCATTGTCCATACTAACTGAGTTAAGCTCACGAGGACACTTTGATTTAGAATAATGTATTAAACAAAGACATAAAAAGTTTAATATGAAATACTACTTCCGTCCCTGTATATAAGCACCCTTTGCCTCTAATAAAAGGGTGCTTATATATAGGAACGGAGGAGTAATAGGTAAAAAACTTACAAAGCAATATTAAGAATAACGCTAGAATCACACTCTTTTTTTCTCGATCGAAGGATCACACTCTTTAATACACACATTTCAACACGATTTGATCCATTTTAGGTGACTACTTCAAAATTATTACTAATTTGTTTTTTTTCTATGTAAGGAAAAATTTTGACCTATGCAATTTTATTGGGAAAAAAAAATTGACTGATGCAACAGTTTTGGGTTAAGAGTAACCGAATAAAATTACCTAAAGTGTTCTCAACTATTTTCATTGTTTGATGAGCTTTTTTCTCTTTCTAAAAATGGTAATATAAAACAGACAAATAATTACACTCAACACAGGTATAATATACCATGCCAGTGATGTCATAATATGCAAATTGTGTATTATACCTAATTTTATTGCATTGATTTAAGAGAAATGATATTTTTACTGCAATTTTTGAATAAATTTTGGATAAATTTTTCTCTTATACTCTCATTGTATTTCTACTCTTTCTTCCTTTTTCTCTCTAGTGTTTTCTATTAATTTTGACAAGCAATACTGAGTAAAAGTGTCCAAAAAAATCAATAATGAGTAACCTTTTTCTAGAAGCAGTATCAGTTACTAGAAATGATTAATGCCAGAGAGAATAATAATAAAATAGTAGCAGTAGTAAATACAATCATACACTCATACAAAGGAGCAAGCTAAAGAAAAATACACACACACACCCCTAGTAGCCTATAAAATGAAAATTTTCATGAGAAATTCTCTTCACTAGCAACAATTCACACCTCATCTTCAATGGAGAACCTTCTCCAATTTCTTCTTCTCCTCCTTTTAGCTTCTCTTCTTATTTTCAACACAACAATTGCAGATCAAATTACTAAGGTACATATTACACTTTCTGTCTTACCATTTTATTTTGTTATATGATAGAGTGACCAAATTATAGTTTCTCTTATTAATTTTATGTAGCCTTATGTTGTTTATATGGGAAACAACATTAATGGTGTAGATGGCCAAATACCAGAATCAGTTCATATTGAGTTACTATCCTCAATCATTCCAAGGTTGGTATACATCATCAATGTCTTCATTTTTTTTTATATATTATATACTATTAATAATTTTTATCTATAAATCATAATCAATATTTAAATAAATTGAACTTATGAAATGAAAATGGTCTTTATTTTCAGTGAAGAAAGTGAGAGGATAAAACTTATTCACCATTACAAGCATGCCTTTAGTGGATTTTCTGCCATGCTTACACAGAGTGAAGCTTCTGCATTGTCTGGTATTTGATCTTCTCTACCATAGTTTCTATTTCCATTTTGTCTCTTTTTGATAATTCCTAACTTCCATGTTTCTTTGACTTTTCCTACTGTACTGTTTTGCTGAGAAGGCAATATTGTCATTTTGCTTTTGCTCTATCAAAGGTTTAATTTGTGGGTCGCCACCTATATTGCTGTTTTATTTAACACATTCAAAATAACAATTGCTGCTTTATTTATTTATAATAACACTCTCTTATATTAAGAATTGTGATAGTCAATGTTTAGTTTTGATAATGTTAAGAATTCAACTCCACACCATTGTGTTTTTTTAGATATTGTCCATTTTGCGACTTATTTGAGCTTCACCGTTTTATTCTTTGTAAAAGACGTTTGTTGAATTGAAGAGTGTGGATGTCTTTTTATAAACTACCCTACCACATTATTTAACAATGTGAAACTTTATGTATCGGAATAGTACGAAGCCCCTTAGTCGGGGACCAAAGGGTTTGTCAGTCCTCGAGTGTGTTATAGATTCAACCTCTATTTGATGCACTGATGTTCGACCTTAAATCGACAACACTGCATTTTTGAATCGCTGTCTGAATTATTGTCTATTTTTGATCTTGTGACGGCCCTCATAATTTTGTCTTATGTAAAAGAGGTGTGATCGTTGTTTATAAACCACGTCATTTTCAAATAATGTGAGATTTTTTTATATAAACACATATCAAAGACAATAGAGTGTTACTTTAATTATATTGATTCTTTGCTTGAAGCAAAGTCTGTCCAGATTAGTAGTTAATAAAGAGATTGAAAGTGAATTATTATGTCTATATTGTCTATATTATTTTGCACAAAAAAACTTTATCTACCAACCTTAATTATGTTCACAAAGATGTAAAGGACAAGCAATCAACATCATTTGTTAAAAAATAAATACAACAATCGGGTGCACTTTTTTTTAATCAACAAAAATGTGAAATATTTAATGATAATTATGGTTTTAACAAGATAATATTGTTTTATAATGACAGTACATATGTATATTATATATATTAAATCATTTTTTTAACTTAGACAAAACGACAAATAAATAGCACGCACTATTAAATGGCAACACCCGGGTTCAAACCGTTTAATCATTAATCATATTAAAGAAATATTTACACCTTAATTGTGAGTAATTAGATTTTACTTTACATGTAATGTTATGTACTACTTCGATATCAAATATGAGAAGAAATAAAATTTAAACATAGTATATTTACTTTTTGTAGTCAAGCAATTCAGTGGTCAGAGTTCACACATTTAAATGTAGGAAAGTGTGGTGTTTGAGGTTCAAACCCGACCCAATATGCAATATCTCTACTAAGCTCATGGGGATTGGTATATCTACTTTGTTTGACGAAAAACATTCTTTTCAATAGATTTTCTAAGTGGTTGAAATTCATGCACATCTCATTGTTTTAAAATTTGATCCCTTTCTATCATATGGAACTCGCAAAAATTTAATCACAGCACATGATATAAATTTCAATCAATAGAATAGTGTATATTATTTGTCTGAATCCCCTCTAAAGAATTGTACTATATATGCCCATCAGTATCACTAACAATATTATTATCCAAAAAAATCTGTATTTTTTAGACAATAAAAAAAACTTATTTGTATTTTTTTTTCTAAATAGTTTAGTGGTTAGAAATTCATATCATAAAATGAAGTGAATAAAGGAGGTGTTCGAATTTTGAACGTTGCCCTTGCATATATTATGCAATGTCCTACCGACTAAGTTAAACTCAACAAAACATGTTATTAACATTTCTAATATAACTTTTATAATTAAACACCTCTAAATACACATATTCAACGTCTTATTTTCTTTTTATCTCTCTTCTACCACGTCAACAATATTCACATATATCTTAAAGTATATCGTGTACAACAATTACTCAAGCCTCTAAAAAACAATTACTCAAGGGACTTTACTTAAAAAAAAAAAAAAAAATAAACAAGTTAAATT
>Ga0228710_1008537_pt1 | contig 14657 bp, 11 predicted proteins | sample MedpolnodulmetaG_FD_177995 | JGI IMG/M metagenome (GOLD analysis project Ga0228710, IMG submission 177995) | Root nodule microbial communities from Medicago polymorpha collected in Santa Monica, California, United States - pink nodules | ecosystem: Host-associated > Plants > Roots > Nodule...
ATTGGGTAATAACACATTAAGGGCAATGATGGTTATATGCTTTTAAACAAATTTTCTCGCGCCCTCTATTTTAGTCATTAATGAGATGTCTGTTTTGTCCCCTCTAAATGTGAAACGATTTGACAAAATCACTATATATATCAGTCACACATCTCACTCACTTTTCCTACACTTTCATGTTTTTTGAGCATTATATTGAAAATCAATTTTTTCACTCTTTTTACAAACTGAAAACCTAGAACCCTAAACCTTCAACATTCATCAATGGCATCTTCAAGTTCTAAACAGGTATCTGGATCAAGTAGTTCTGGTCTACAAATCAACACAGGCTCCAGTTACGTGATCAAACCCAAGACCATGGCCATCCCCTTTGAAGCTTTTGAGGTCCAAATAGAATCTCCTGTGGACTTCGAATCCCTAAAGAGGAACGGGATGAATCTGGACGCGTTAATGGCAGCGCAACAAATGTTTCCATACTTTAATATGTTGAATGGACCAACATATGTAAAGTTAGTAAAGGACTTCTGGGTAAGGGCAGAGGTTTACGACTTGGATGCTGCAAAGGTTGAAGAACTGCAAGTTGTGACCAAAGATCCTAGTCTGAGAGGGAAGACTAGGAAGGAGATGAATCTCGAACCCTTCAGACAGACTGAAATCAGATCAGCTGTGATGGGTATTCCCATAACCATCACAGAGGAAGTGATCGCAAAGGCATGCAGGGTCGCTCCTACTGGCAGGTTCCTCTGGAATGTCATCAGAAATCATCCACTGCTGGATAGTTTCAAATCTGTGGTACTCAAAGGAAACTCAGCAACCAAACTGGTGGATATTGATGGCCACTATAGGATGCTGCTGAAGTTCATAACAGATTGCTTCTTTCAGAAGGGAGGTGGATCTGATTAACCCACTGTTGATCACAAGCTGGTATTATACTTCCTCTCTGCTTTTGATAAGATTAATCTTCCAAAATACTTCATGCACCATTTGTGCTGGGCTATCAAGGAAGGGATAAGAGGAAAGAGAAAGCAGATTCCCTGTGGAAGACTGCTCTCTGAAATATTCACTCAAGGCAAGCTTCTGGAAACCTTGAGAAGAAATCAGCTGGCTTCAGACAAGACTCTCAGAACCACAACTGGGAAAATCATAAATGGCAAGACTCTGCAAAATATGAAGATCATCAAGAAATTCTCTCCCAACGAGAAGGACTTGAAAGAATCTGCAGTTCAAACAGAACTGATGAAGGATTTCCCCCCAATCTATAAGGAGAGAAATCCTGAGGTTTTGGCTGAACTAATTGCAGGATACGTCAAAGAATCAGGTGGCATCATTCTGGATGATGAGACCCCTGATGTCCTAGATGAAGCTCCTCTAAGAGTCAGAGGAAAGAGAGCCAAGTCTGTTGATGGCTCAGAAGCTACTGGTGTTCAGACCAAGAAATCCAAGAAGGACAAGTCTGAATGATCCAATCCTGACAACATTCCTGCTTCTTCTCCCAAGAGAAAAAGAGGAAAAGGAGAATCCTCTATGACAGAAGATGTGGAAGCAGAAGAGTCAAGGACTAAGAAAAAGCAATCAACTGATAAGCAGTATGAGAGTCCAATGTTTGTCATGACTCCTGAGATGATCAAACATGCTGATGAGAAAGCCAAGAAAATGATTGCAGACCAGAGACAGCAGAAGATAAACTATCTGGCTACAAGGGATGTAAAGCTAAAGTCACTTGGCTTGGAAAACTGTGATGAGTACTATATGCAGAAAATTGCTGAGGTTAAGCAGATTGCTGGATCAGTTGAGCAAGAAACAGTTAAAGAGGCCAAGGAGATACTGGAGCAGATCCCAGAAACTTCAGAAGCTGCTCCTGTGTCTGCAACTGTAGTTGCAGCATCAGAAGCTTCAGCAAAGGAAAATCAGACTTCAGACTTATCAACAACACTTTCAAATGAATCTGACCATGATGAAATACCTCTTGGTCAGAGGATGAAAATGATACCTAAACCTTCTCCACAACCTCAACAAACAACCAAACAACCACCCCTTCAGGCAGAACAGTCTTCAGCAGTTGCTGAAGGTTCTGAGGATCCTGAAGACCCTATCACATCTGACCTACCTCAGTGTGACTCACTCTCAAACCTGTTCTCTTTAGAGAGACACTTGGGTTGTGAGATCACTAAAACTCCACAAAAAGCAACTAAGTCAGTCCCTAAAAAGACTGATTTAGTAAACCAACAACCACCTCAACCCACTCATCAAACCTCCCCTGAACATACTTCCACTCACAACTACCTTATTCCACTACAAATGATCCTACCAGAACCTGTTGCTGAGACAGTGGTTCCTGAATCTGTACAAGTTACAGAGTCTGAACCATCTGTGACAGTATCAGTTTCTGAATCAATTCAAAAACCAACTCAGAAACCAACATAAACCATACCATCAATTACCACAAAAGACCAACCTTCATCATCATCATCTTCACCATCCATTCAGACACTCAAACAAACACCCCCCAACTTTCTGAAGTCTGAATTTCTTGAAGCTGAAATGCTACAGATCAGCAATGATTTGTAGAGGCTGGTACAACTCAGAAGGTCCCCTACTTTAAAAGTTGCTTAAAGACTATCAGACTCAGGGGGAGTCAGAGCTTACAAACCTCAGACTCTGAGCTTACAAACCTCAGAACCCCAAAGTCAACTTGTTAATTAAGTTAACAACAATTGATACTTTTAATACTTGTGTTTGTCATTATAAAAAAGGGGGAGATTGTTGGAACAAATGGTGTTTCTCAAAATCACCTCTTGAGTTTTGATGATAACAAGGTATTAAAAATTATCAATTGGATATGCTAAACAATTTGTTCAAGTGTACAGGATCCAAATTCAAGTACTATTCATAAAGATTCTGATTGAACAAGTCAAAGAGCAAATGAATTTTATTTGAAGCTTAGAGCGTCTGGAAGAATGCGTCTGAAGAAGTGCGTCTGAAGAAACGAGTCTGAAGATAGAGCTCCTGAAGACACGTCATCAGAAGCAACGTCATCTCGCCAGAAGCTACTTCACCAGAGTTGACAAAGTACAATGTACGAAGTGTACAACCACGAACTCTGCAACCACCATATCTGCAACTTTGTCTCTACATCAAGACAAGAATAACAGTAACGTTGTTGCAGAGATTTTTCCTTTTCAAATGGAATGGATTTGAAATTAGTTCTTTATAGGACAATTATCAAATCAGGCAAAAGATCAATGGTGAAGAATCAAAGCTTCAAGCAAGACAAGTTGATGTAACGGCTAATTCTCAATGTCTCTCAAATCCTCTATATATAGGGATAAAGACTTGAAGAATAAATATAGACACAAGAACATATACGAGGCCAATACTCTCTGTGCAAAACGTCGAAAACAAAACATCAACAACTTAGAGAATTCTTACAATAGTTCATATCTTAGAATTCTCAAGTGTCTAGAAAAACAGAGTCTGTTCTGTTTCGTATTGTATTGTGAATACCTCTGATTGTATATCAAGTATTCAAAACCTTATTCAATTCTTTGTAATTGTTAAGATAAGTCTCTTTCAGTTGTGATTGAGCAAAGGAAGTCTCTTAGAGTTGTCCTTGAGCATAGAAGTCTCTTGGAGTTGTCCTTGAGCATTGAGAAGTCTCTTTCTTGTGTGATTGAGCAACTTGTAATTTGACATTACATTTTAGTGGAACTATCCTTGGAAGTGCAAGGGGGACAGGACTGCTTCCGGTTTGTGGAAGGAACCTGTATAATTGTTTGTGTTCTTTCTTTCTCTGTTCTCTTACATTTATCCGCTGCACTAAGACTCTGAACTCACTCAGACTCTGAACCTGGGAACAGTTCTTCAGAACGTAAGGAAGAAATTTTTGAAAACAAAATTCAACCCCCCGTCTTGTGGTTTTTCTCACCTTCACAAACATACTAAATTTCAAACCTCTTTACCCCCTTTATCTTTTATTTTATTTATTTTAATTGTTCCCAAATAAGTGGTGAATTTCCTAGTTAGAATGACAATCATTGTGGATACGATACTCTACTTACAATTAATTATTTGGTAAACGATTCGGTACACTTGCCTAAATCTGACCATCACTCGTAATGTCATAAATACAGTGAAGGCTTAGGGGGCAATTGTTCGAGATCAAACTTTGGCCCATTATGGTGGGCACATCAAACACTGCCTTATGGAAACTTAGGGATAGTCACATGTGTGCCTTTCTGCATAAAATCGTAGTGCTAGGACGATCCTGGTCGTTCAATCAATCTCCAATGGTCTCCACAATCCACTCCGGATTTCATGGAAACAGTTACAACGAGCTCATCTTTATAATGTGGAATCATCGCTACGCGAAGTTACATGTTTTGAAGGTATCTTCCCCCACTGTCAAAGGACCGCCTCCTCCGCTCAGGAAACTTCCTCTATCGTACCAGATTGTCAATAGCACGAACATCAAGATCACATCTTCCTAAGCTTTGTTCTTAGACAAATCAATATCACATTTACCAGGCTCTGTAAAATATATTATATCTTATGTTCTAGGTTAGTAAAACTTAAGTAATTGATGTTTTAAATATTAAAAAATATAAAAGAATTTAAAAGAAGAGATAAGATCACTAAAAGGTCATACACTTGGTGTATAACAAAAAAAAAGGATCAAAACCCCTTTTAATCCTTTCATTTGTAATTTTCTTCTCAACTTTTTGAACTCTTGTTTTTATCCCTAACCCTTTCACTTTACGACTCTCCGATATGTCCAAAAACATACCAACTGGAAATGGTGGGGTTCCAGGTGGTGAATCACAAAAACAAAGAATGATCTTGAGATCGAGAAAACATGGATCTAACACCGATATTTCCAATAAAAATTATGGGAATGGATCTATTAGTAAGAGGATTATTCTAGATCTTGAGAGTAAGGAGGAAAACATGTGCAACGTAATTGTTGATAGGAACAAATTGGAAAAGGAGCAACAAAAATTAGGGTTTCCATCTGCAACAGTGGTAGATGAGTATCATAAAAAATTAAGGTCAGCAAAAGGGATATTGGAAAAAATTCACATTGAATTGTCCAATAGTGAGATTGAGGAAGATCTTACCATAATGACAGGTCAACCTCCATCACGAAAGTTGATCAAGCGGACCAATATTGTTCAAAATCGATTGAAAGTAAGTTTTTTTATGTTCTCTCGTAATCACCCATGCTTTTAAATTTCAATAAATTCTCAAAATTGGATATGAATTCAGATTTGGATAGAGAGATTCATATTTTTATATCAGAATCATCTCAAAACAACCCCGAATTAAGTGAATTTAGTCATTTACAACTTCTGATTGATATTTTGATTACATGATCTTTGAATTAAACCAAATTGATAACAATAGATAGGTTCCACATCGGCCTCAATTTAATATCTTGACTTAGATTCAATTAATATTTTTAATTAGTTTTATTTGTCCATAATTTTCTGTGAGTGCAATTTAAAAATAGGGTTAATAGTGCTTTACTCCCAGTAATTTTTTTATTCAGATTTCATCCTTGTAATTTGAAGATTTTTTGATTTTGGACCTTATGACATCAAATTACGTAATTTATGGTACTTTTGCCTCTTGTAATCTGAGCAAATTTCGGTTTACTCCCTGCCTTATCATCGATTTTGTATAGTCAAAATTCATGAAGGTCAAAAACCAAAGAATCTTCAAATTACAAGGATGGAATCTATTTTTTTTACAGGGGAATAAACCGAAAATGACCAATATTACAGGGGGATAAAGCACTATTAACCTTTAAAAATATTATCATGGGTGTATGCCTACTTGATTGACTGAATAAATTTCATTTTCTTTTTAGAATGTGTTGTAATGTTTTGTTTAGAAGAATATAATGGTATTGATATATAATGTTTTGTTCATGTCGGTGTTTGAAAGCTTTGAGGTTTAATTACAAATTTCTCAACCAAAAAAAAAAGTTTTAACTCTAAGATTTAATTCTTGTGTAGGCCGTTTTTCCTGGTACATCACTGGCCAAGGTTACATCTGATTCATACAACGTTTGTGAATTCCCCGAGCCTCATTCAACAAAGACAAAGACGAAGAAGCGCAAGAACAACATATAAGGATGGATAAATGAATGGTTTTCAGATTTTAATGTTGCATAAAAGCATCTTGTTTATTCATAAGCTGCCTTCAACTTTAATTTTAGTTTGTTGTTTCATTCTCAAAAACAACTTTTTTTAGTTCGTTTTTTTTAAACTACTGTATTTTGTCGGAACTTTTTGGGTTAGACACATGAATTATTGTTTGTGTTAAGCATAATAGCTGGTCTAGAGTTTTGTCGTTGAATTTATTTCAGATATTGTTTATTTGTTTTGTTTGACCGACTATATTTGAGAAATGTTTTTCGCAGCATGTAAGATGTATGTGCACATATGTTTATGGCTTGAGTTGTGTGAATTAATTTTTTGTGTGAATACAATTTCCAGTGATTTTTTGTGACGACATACAAATATTCTTATGTTGCTGAAACTTAAAAACCTATGTTGGTCACTAAAATTATAAAAAATACTTAATACATAGTTTGTAGTCATAATTTTACTTTGTTATGATGATAAGAGTTATAGATTAAAATCTCAATGAGAGAAAATAAATTGTCGCAAAATATAAAAATTTATTTTACGAAGGAATTTATATCATTTATTATTTTGATCGAAAATATTGTGCGCGAGAAATAGAGTTGTGAGCGAAATTATATTTGTTTAGTAAGAAATTTGGGAACCAATATATTATTTGGTTTATTAATATTATATTAGTGAGAGTTTTTCAGAGGATTATATTAGTGAGATCTGTGGATAGAATTAAACCCATTATTATTTTAATTAAGTCTGGGTGATCACGATTGAATAAATGTCTTAGATTAGAAGAGTACAAGAAGAATTGTGATCAAGTAGCTAGGAATGTAATGAAGCAAATAAAAATCACTCCTTCCCTCTTTGAATAATTTGTAGCCTTTTTATCTATTTTTTATTTAAAGGTAAATGTTAGTAATTAATTTTTAGATTATATTTTTTTCTTCATTTTGGTTTGAATCCAAGACCTCCAACTTCTCTATTCCTTAGTCTTGATTAAAATTTATCTTATTGAGGATTTTATATCATTTATTATTTTGAGAGAAAATGTTGTGCCGCAAGAATTTTCGAGTTGTGAGCGAAATGAGGTTTGTTTGCTTGCTTAGAAACTTGGCGACGAACATGTAAGTCTTGGTGATCACAATTGAATTTATGGCTTAGATTAAAAGCTCATGGGAAGAGTTTTGATCAAATGGCTAGGAATTTAATCAAGCGAAAAAAAATAACTCATTCCTCTTTAAATCAGCCATAGTCTTACTCTCTACCCTATAAGTTCATTCTCTTTTCTTTTCTAACTATTGGTTTTATATGTTAGTGATTGTTGGAACCCAAACATACACCTTATTTCCTATGTTATAAAAAAAATACAACTAGTGTTGGAACTCATATCAAAATACAAATATATAAAATTCAACCACAATCTGAAAGATTAGACCACCATTAATTTAGTTGATAATCAAAGTCTGCCAATTTTACTTTGAGCTAAAAATCAAGTATGATTTTTCACGTTGTCCAATATATGTGCCATAGACTACTCCTTTTCACAAAATAATCTACTATTACTTCTTTCCATAATGCGGAAACACAACTCAACCAAATAACTTGAATATTTTTTAGGATGACAAGATAACAAAATTAGATAGTAGAATTATTAGCTTTGTTTTATAAAGCATTATAAATGCCCAAACATCTCTTTCTCTCTATTTCAATCTAAATAAGTGATTTTCAAATTGATCTAGGTTTTTTCTTCGTGATTTCGTCATCTGAGTGTTGTTTTATGTTATTCTACGTCTTGTGCAACAATGTTTTATTTTCCATTTTGTTGTGGTGTTCATTTGATTCATATTGAAATATCGATTATTCAATCAAAGATTTGGGCACCAACATTGCAGATTCTGAGGCATGGGTATTCCGGTCACTTTCATTTTATTATATATTTTTGTAGGCATTATGCCGTTATATGCTATTAACTTGGATGTTGTGAGTTTGTTCACATATTCATCTTTTACTTTATTAGCGGTGTTGAATGATGTACTATATCCATTTGAATGAATGAATATCGTTTGTTTTTGTAAAAAAAAAATACCCAACCATTTAGAATTGCATTCCAAAGAACTTAAATATATCCTCAATAAAAATATAAGTGATACAAATCTCTATTTCATCCACAATCTTCCACGCAAGTTAAAGCATCATTGTTCAAAATATTGCGCCAAATTATCTTCAGTAAGTAACATTTTCTCCAATATTCTCCATCTGCAGAGCGAAACTTTGTACTACGCGTGCATACAAGTAGATATAGATCTCTTACGTTGCCTATTTTATGAAGTACTAGTGGAAAGGGTGGTTTTGCTTTTAATGTGGAGGTTCAATATGAAGGATCTGGATCCTCTCCAGTTTTCTCTCTCCTGCCATCGTCCTGCGCCAATTTAAGCCTTTAGATTGATTGGAAAAAAAGAAGTAAAAAATTTAAAAAGAAAACAAATTGTATTTCACGATATGAGAGATGAAACTGGCTAATATCCTCACCGTCTTCATCAATCGCGTCGCACCACCACCATTCCACCGCCACCACTTTTTGGCCACCTCAGTCCAAACCCGTCGCCGACAATAACACTCATGTTACAGAAGTCCCATTATAAGATTGATACTTGATGGCAATATTGAATCAAGGTTTAAGACTCAATCATGGAAATTATGGCTCATCCTTTATTTTGTATTGACCAGCGTGATTGTAAAATTTGGTCAATTGTTAAATTAAACCTTCTTCAATGGCTAATTACATAATTCACTAGACATAGATCCCTTTGTTACACGGTTATAACTGTGAGGAAACAAAGATATGAGCGGGAAAAGCAATTGTCTGGACTTGAAAAAATGCCCATTGAAAAATGAACATCTAAAGATGTTATTAGTTAGGTGATCTACATAATGACTATTACAATTAAACACAAGCTGTTACATAGAAGCAATTAAGGTTATGAAACTCTGAAAAAATGAAGAAAAGAACCGAGCGTGCGTTTCTCTCTCTTCTTTAATTGACACTTTTCCTCATGTTTTCAATCAACCGTTGTATTAAATCCAAACACTATGAATTGGCACAAGAGACACGGCAGTAGACAAAACACAGGAGAGGATCTGTTTCCAAATATGAATGGTTGTCAGAATTTTGTACTCATTGCAAAAATATTGGCCACAATGTCTATAAATGTCGTTAGTTGCACCCTCGGCAAAATGGGAAGATCGCAAGGAAAAATTAGTGAAATTAGACAAAGGGAAACTGCTACAAAATATTTAGAAGCAAATACTTCATGGTTGTCAAGAAAAGGAGAATATTGCATGCATCGATTCATCTTTTGAAAAACTGATAGATAGGAATGATGATGATGTGGATTCAGGTCATAGTTAATGATTGATAGGAATAATTGGCAGGAAATTACTGTGGTTCAACCTGCTACGGATGAACATCATGTCATAGTTAATGCGCAACCCGAGGCTATTGTTAATGAGGATCCTAAAATTGCCACAATTGCGTGCATTATAAATGATGAAACAATAAAGATCCGCTATGAGGCTCCTTATACTAAGAATGATTTTGGGGTACAACAACAAGTTGTTAATGATGATAATGACACATTTGAGAAGAATCAAGATGCAGAGGTTGTTCATGACACTGGTGCAAAGAATGACATGCATGAGCATCATGTTGCTAATGTTTCTAATGATATTGAGCATGAACAAGAAATTTTATAGGAGACGCCTCTTGTAGTATAACCATCACATCAAATTTTGAGTCGCCTTGCTCAAAAAGATCTCGCAATTATTTAGAAAGTTTTTGACTCTAGAGACGCCGAAGAAAATATTGATAATATAAGTTTCTCTACTTGTATTCGAAGAGTCACAAAAAGAAGATGAAGTCCAAAATTGGGAATATAAAATATAATACTTGATACAAGGGTGAGAATAACAAACATTACTAATAAGTTTCACTTTTGGAGTATTAGCGGTGTTGGCGTTCAACATCATTTCTTCTTTTCTGACTGAAGGTGTTATGGTTTTGAAAAATCGATAGAAGAAGAAGTTCTTTGTTTTTAAGAGATATATTTTGTATGGATCGACTAGGATGACCTAATTTATGATTTCCTTAGCTCTTTTTTATGTTCTTCAAATATCTTTTTTTTCTTTTGCCTTGGGTTCGACACAATCTTCCAACTCTTTGTATTTCTTATTCTATTAGTAATATTTTATTATGAGTATGCTTGCATTTGATTTGGGGTATTTAGGAAAGTAAACTTAGTTGGGATGTCTAACTACCACTTGGATGCAAGTTCATATTCTTGGTTTATCTAAAACATTTTTTTTTAATAAATAATAAACTATTAGGATTAGCGTTTTTCAAAACCTAATTTTTTTTGTTCAAAACAAGGACGTAATGTGATGACACCTTGTCATTACGTAATTTTTAATGTAAATTCCTTGATATTTTGAGTTCGCAAGCAAGCTTAGACAACAAGAAAAACAGAGAAAACTGAAGATTGGAAAGAATGAGAAAACGTGTCACGATTACTGAAAATCGTGACACGATTTGAAGACCAGAAGAAGATGCAAATCCGCCAAGGAAATCGTGTCACGTTCCAAAATCGTGACACGTTTCCAAAAACCCTAATTTTGGATTTCTTGTTACTGAAGGCAAAATCGTGACACGATTGCTGAAAATCGTGTCATGATTGGAGGCGCAAAATTTCCTATTTAAGCATAATTTAGTTTCAGAATTAAGGGTTGGAAATTTTGGAGACCTAAAGTGCGATTTTGAGAACAAAGGATTGAAGAAAAGGCTTTGTAACCAACTCATAGTCAATTTATGTATGTTTTAATCCTTCCATTGATTATGTTATTTGTAATTTTGATTATGAGTAGCTAAATCTTTTAGAGATTAGGTCTGAGATGAATCTGATGTAACTTTGTTTGAGTCATGTTACTGTGAAACTCTATTTCATATATGAATATCAATATAGTTCTATTCAATTCAATTGTTCTTAATGTTTTTTATATATTGACACCATATAATCTTAATAGGTAAGACTGAATGACTACTGACCATAGCTTACAACATAGACCTAATTGAATTGTTCAAATAAGCAGGTTTAGTCTAGGAATGGATAATCATTTATTTGTGATATTAAGTTAACTTTCTTAAAACCTTCAAAGAATATTAGATCACCGAAGGAATTAGGTACTGTAATCTGAGAAGAGGGTCCTAAGTCTAGGGATTGATTAGGGCTATATAAGTTAACCATCGTGAACTAGGGAAGTATTCATAGGAAATAGGTGCATAGTACCAAAGAAGTGAAATCGGAGGATTCGAATGACCTAGTCTCATCGCTCCATATATTTTCCAAACAAATCTTTATTTTCTGCATATTTATTTTTATGCAATTAAACATACTTTTATGATCTAGTCTCATCTTTCTCTCTCTCTCTCTCTCTCACTTGTGTTGATGTGTGGTCATAGTTATGATTTCAACATAAAAATATGAGAGGTTTTAGTACCATATTGAATGCGTAAATCTTGAACGGTTTTCTACAATGCATTAGTTAATCACACAATTGTAGTTGAGCTTGTTTTATCCTATGGACGGTGATGACAGTCAGTCATACACTATTTTTAGAGTCATTTCAATTAAGTATTTTGTCTATTATTATTTATATAATATTTAATTTAGAGTCATTTTGAATGAATTGTTGTCTTTAATTTATTGAGCAATAGCATGTTATGATTATATTTAGTGGTTGTATGATCAAGGAAAGAAAAACTTGGCTGGTTGAATTATGTTGATGGCTACATGAACAAATATTTACTTTTGGATGTGTGAATATAGCAAAAGAAAATGAAACCACACAAAGTAGCATGAGGGTGCAGGAATTAAAACCAATTGGGCTTTTTCTTATGATGTTGAACCAAGAAAAAAAGAAAAGGTAACTGAAAATTGTTTTTTATATCAAAAACTTCCTAAAAACACAAGTAAGATACTTAAATGTCTTGAGCGGTAGTTAACTACCGTTGACAACCCGACAATAGTTAACTACCGCTGACCTCAGTGGTAGTTAACTACCGCTGAATTCATTTTTCAATTTATGCTTATTCCTTATTTCTTATTTCCATAACTCACCATGAATAAGGAGCTCCAAAATCTTCTCTTCCTTCACCTCAAAATCTAAACTTCATTTCCCCGACATCATTCACTTATGTAAAAGTTCTGTTTTTAATCACCAAACGATTAATCACCGCATCAATCGAATCTAAAAAAACAAAATCACCACCATGATTACAAAATTCACTACAAACGAATAACATCCTTTATAAATTTCCACCCATAATTTGCTAATCCTACTACAATTGATGACATCATCATATAAAATAAAAAAAACATATGAATCATGTGATGAGAATAATTTGGACTAGTTCATACTGGCCCACAAGAGTAGCAAGATTTAGTGGTATATGAAAGTGATCTATAAACAAGGAAAGTAGCAAGATTCAGTGGTATATGAAAGTGGAATCGTGTATTGTGTCTGAGGTGAAGTAAGAAAAGAAGGGTATTGTGTATGAGGTGAAGGAAGAGAAGAATTTGAAAACGTACATATGCTGTATAGGCATAAACTGAAAAATGAATTTAGCGTAATTTAACTACTCCTTGGGACATTTAAGTATTTAATTTGTGTTGAAGTTTTTGATGTCAAAAAAGGAATTTTAGAGGTAACTTGTTGCACGCTATCAATTTGGAAGGAAAATAGGTTTGAGGAGCTAATATAAAAGTGAAGAGAGACACGCATCAGGGAGCAGCTTTTCCTTGTACACGATCACATTTTGACTTTTTGGAGAAGGAAAACGGAAACACGCATGAGATGACATCACTCATCACTAAAGAAAGCAACAAGAACACCAATTGAAAGGAAATTGAGGAGCACCACTTGCAACGATGTAATTTTATTGGTTTATTTTTTTCTTTATGTTGTCTAGCTAGTTTTCTTTGAGTAGATCATGAGATGATTCTGATGTAATTCTGTTTGAACCATGTTGTTGTGAAACTCGATTTCAAATGAATATCAATCTAATTTTATTCAATTCAATTGTTTTTAATGTTTTTTACACATTGATCACATATAATCTGAATCAGTGAGATTGCATGACTACTGACTGTAGCTGACAACTTAGACCTAATTGAATTGTTCAAATAAACAGGGTTAGTCTAGGAATGGATAATCATTTATTTGTGATACTAGGTTAATGTTCTTAAAACCTTCAAAGAATATTAGATCTCCTAAGGAATTAGGGACTGTAATATGAGAAAAGGGTCCTAAGTCAAGAGATTGATTATGGTTATTTTAGTTAACCATCGTAAAATTAGAGAAGTATTCATGAGAAATAGGTGCAGTGTACTAAATGGAATAAATCAGAGGATTCGAATGACCTGATCTCATCTCTCTTATATTATCAAAACAATTTTTAACTACTTATTTACTTTTTAGACAATCAAACCTACTGCCTAGGGCAGTTATAAAATTTACACAACCTAGATAATAACCATATTGCTAATTTGAGATTAACACAGTCCTCGTGGATACGAACTTATTTTTATTACTTCGATGAATTTTTAGTACACTTGCTAAAAGTCTATCAAGTTTTTGGCGCCGTTGTCGGGGACTGTTGAATCATTTGAACTTTGTAATTTCGTTATTATTTATGATTTTTCTCATTTATGCTCTTCATTTCTATTTCTTTATGCTTTGCTACTGAAAGGCTTCTCTGAGTTTTGTAGCAATATGGGGTAGTCGATCACTGGTTGATTCTAAAGAGATCAATATCCTTTGTTATGAAAAATGGATGATCTCTCTGCACATAAAGGATTTGGAAGCGAGATTGAGTATGAATTGTGATTTTTGTGGAGGCTATCATAGTAGTTACTATTGTGAGGAGCAATTCATAGATAAAGAAGAAGAGCAGGAAGTGGTCAACATAAATTATAACTCTCAACTTCAAATAATTTTAGATGAATTATTGATGTCAAATCGAGATTGATTTGAGAAGTTTGATGTTCAGTTTGACGATCTTGTTGAGAAAACATATGAGTCTCAAAAGAAGTTTGTTCAGATGGAGACTGGTTGTCATGATATTGTGGTGGAAGAAAATCCACAGGTAAAGAGTGTTGGTCTTTTTCTGAAGTTTCAACCAATGGGGTATAAAGAAACCACTCATGTGCAAAGCGGTACACATTCTTCTCTATGGTAGGAGAGCTCAAGTGAAAAGATTTAGCATCTGAAGCATGGGAGCATCTGCTTATTTTTATGAAGTTCATGGAATTCCTACCAAACAAGAGGAATAAGAAGGATGATGTATTTTTCTGTCATTTTTGCCACCCTAACAAGTTGAAGCGTCAAGCTCAATGACGTAAAAGAAAGCGCTTGATGGGAGGCAACCCCATCCTTTTTCTAATGTTTTTTTTTTTGCAGGTATTT